>Ga0265296_1005271_pt1 | contig 10721 bp, 9 predicted proteins | sample MunlanPumphouse1_FD_189073 | JGI IMG/M metagenome (GOLD analysis project Ga0265296, IMG submission 189073) | Groundwater microbial communities from a municipal landfill in Southern Ontario, Canada - Pumphouse #1 | ecosystem: Environmental > Aquatic > Deep subsurface > Groundwater | place: Canada...
CAAGCGAGGAGACCACGCCGCCGGTGATAAAAATGAACCGCGCCATGGGAGGAAAGACTTACTCAACGGGAGGGGGACGGCGCAAGCCGTCGAATCGCGTGACGCGGAATTTATTTCCGCCGCGCGGGCTTATCTGAAACCGAAGCTGTCGGTTATTGCTTGGCGGGCGCCTGCGCCGGTGCCGGAGCGGCTTCCTGCGTCGCTGCCGCAGCAGCAGCAGCAGCCAGCGGATCATCGCTAACCGGTGCGGGGGCCGCCGTCGCGGGCGCACTTTGCGTCGGCTGCGCCGGACCGGTCAGCGACGACGTCGGCGCCGCGCCGCTCGTCTGCGCCGATTTCGACAGCGAGGTGTCGATCGTCGAACCGCTGCGGCCCACCGAGGCCATCGCCGCCAGCACGATCGACAGGCCGACGAACAGGCACGCGAGGATGGTCGTCGCCCGGGTCATGAAATCCGCCGCGCCGCGCGCCGACAACATCCCGCCGGGGCTGCCACCGACGCCCAGACCGCCACCTTCCGACTTCTGCATCAAAATGACGCCGATCATCGCCGCGGCAACGAGCGCCTGCAGGACGAGAATGAAGGTGAAAAGGCTGGACATCATATTTTCCCGAACTCGCGCTGCCTCAAACGGACCGCGCCCGCGGCGCACATAGAGACGAAGCGGCTTGGCTTCAAGCCAAAGCATGCTTTGCCAACGCTCCCTATCCCGTTCGTGTCGAGCGAAGTCGAGACACGCTTGGGGCGCGCTACGCTGCGGGGTGTCTCGACTCCGCTCGACACGAATGGAAACTAGTGGCCGATCAAAGACCCGCAGTCGCCGCGAACCAAATCCGTCGCCCCCGCGAAGGCGGGGGCCGTTGGCGCCCTTGTCCAGCGCAGCTGCGTAAACCTCCAGCGCCCCCCGCCTTCGCGGGGGCAACGGACTAAAGCGCCGCAGCCGCCGCCACAATCGGTTCAAACTTCGCCGCGGTCAGGCTCGCCCCGCCAACCAGCGCGCCATCGACATCGCCCGCATCCAGCAGCTCAGCGGCATTGTCGCCATTCACCGACCCGCCATACAACAACCGCATATCCTCCGCCGCGCCGCCAAAACGTGCCGCCAACGCACCGCGGATCGCCCGGTGCATCGCCGCGACATTGCCGACGGTCGGCACCAGCCCGGTGCCGATCGCCCAGATCGGCTCATAAGCAATCGCCAGCCGGGTGGCGTCGAAATCGTCGGGAACCGACCCCGCAATCTGCGCCAGCACATAATCAATCGCCGCGCCCGATTCGCGCACTTCGCGCGGCTCGCCAACGCACAGGATTACCGACAGGCCCGCGGCCAGCCCGGCCTCGGCCTTTGCCCGCACATCGGCATCGCTCTCGCCACACCCTTCGCGCCGCTCGCTATGTCCGACGATCACCAGCGTGGCGCCGGCATCGACCAGCATCGGGGCCGCGACCGACCCGGTAAAGGCGCCCGACGCGGCGCTGTGGCAATCCTGCCCGCCAATCGCTGCGCCCGGTGCCGCGGCGACCATCGCGCCGATCAGCGTGAACGGCGGACACAGCGCCACATCGACCCCGGCGTGATCGCCAGCCGCGGCGAAAATCGCCTGCGCATCTGCGATCGACGCGCTCACGCCGTTCATTTTCCAGTTGCCGACCACATATTTACGCCGTGCCATTGCCGCGTCTCTCCCGCTGTCCGAATGATGCCAAAGCCCTAGCGGCGGGCGGGGGCGATAGGCAAGCCGCGTTGCGCCGCCATGAAAAGCCCCTTTCGCGCCTTGATGCCGTGCCGCCACGTCTCTAAAGCATCGCGCAACCGCGCATCCCCGCGCCGCGCCGAAAGATTGCCTGTCTCATGATTACCGCCATCCGCCGCATGTTTTCCTCGACGCTCGGCAAGATCCTCGCGCTCGGCTTTGTCGCCTTTATCGGCGTGGCTTTTGCGCTCAGCGACGTCACCGGAAATTCGACCTTTGGCGGCATCGGCGGCGCCAATGTCGCGAAAGTGGGCAGCGAGGACATCGGCGTTGGCGAGCTGCGCGATCGCATCCGCCTGGCCTATAATCAGGCGCGCCAGGACCAGCCCGGGATGACGATGGCGGCGTTCGTCGAATCGGGCGGGCTCGACCAGGTGCTCAACCAGCTGGTCGAGGGCCTCGCGTTCGACCAGTTCGCGACCGAAATGGGTTTCGGCGTCAGCAAGCGGCTGATCGACGGCCGCATCGCCGACATCCCCGCCTTCGCCGGTGTGTCGGGCAGCTTTGACCAGACCGCGTTCGAGACCTTCCTGCGCCAGAACGGCATGACCGAGGCGCAGCTGCGCCGCGACCTGCGCCAGCAGCTGCTGATCGAACAGATCGCCGCCCCGATCGCCAGCATGCCGCGCCTCGCCCCCGGCATGGCGCAGCCCTATGCCGCGCTGCTGCTCGAACAGCGCCGCGGTCAGGCGACCTTCATTCCCGCCAGCGCCTTCGCGCCGACCGCCGACCCCGGCGACGCCGCGCTCAAAACCTACCTCACCCAGAACGCCGCCAAATTCACCGTGCCTGAACGCCGCGTGATCCAATATGCGCTGTTCGATGCGGCCAGTGTACCGGTTCCCGCAGTCACCGACGCCGAGATCGCCAAAGTCTATAAGGACAATGCCGCGCAATATGCCGCCAGCGAAACGCGCCGCTTTGCGCAGGTGATTGCTCCCGATCAGGCGACCGCCAATGCGCTGGCGACCAAGGTGCGCAGCGGCACGTCGCTCGCCGCCGCAGCACAGGCCGCGGGCCTGTCGGCCTCGACCACCGGCGACCTCACCCAATCCTCCTATGCCGCGACCAGCACCGCCGCCGCCGCGAAAGCCGCCTTCACCGCCAGGCAAGGCGACCTGATCGGCCCGATCCAGACCGGCCTCGGCTGGAGCGTCGCGCGCGTCGAAGCCGTCACCGCGCGTCCGGCGCGCAGCCTTGCCGACGCCAGCGCCGACATCCGCACCGAACTCGCCAAGAACAAGGCGAACGAGGCGATCGTCGATTATTACAACGCGATCCAGGACGCGGTGAACAGCGGCGCGTCGATCGACGAAATCGCCGCCGACCGCAAACTCACCCTTGCCACCACCCCGGCGTTGCTGCCCAGCGGCCGCGTCCCCGGCCAGCCCGCCTACACCCTGCCCCCCGAACTCGCTCCACTGGTCAGCCAAGCCTTTCAGGGTAGCTCGGAAGGCGAAGGCCAGCTCGCCACATTGGTCGAGAACCAGAAATTCGCCGTCTATGCAGTGAAGTCGATCGTCGCCGCAGCGCCGCCGCCCTTCGCACAGATCCGCGCCGACCTGCTCAGCGACTGGCGCTTTTCACAGGGTCAAAAGGTCGCCCGCGACAAGGCGCGCGCGATCGTCAAGGCGGTCGAAGGCGGCCAGACACTCGCCGCCGCGGTCTCCGCCGCAGGCCCAAACATCGGCGACGTCCAGACGATCGGCGGGCGCCGCGGCGAGCTCGGCCAGAATGGCCAACCGGTACCGCCCGAACTCGCACTGCTGTTCTCGATGGCCAAAAACAGCGTCAAGACGCTCGAAATCCCCGGCAACCGCGGCTGGATGGTCATCGCGCTTGCCGACGTCCAGCGCCCCGATCCCAAATCGATCGAACCCGCGCGTGTCGCCGCGATCGCCCAGCCGCTCGCGCCCGCCTTTGGCAACGAGCTGATCGAACAGCTCGCCGGCGAAGCCAAGCGCCGCGTCGGCGTGACGATCAACAAGGAACTGGTTGAACAGCTGCGCCAGGAACTCACCGGCACCGCGCCGGTCGCCGAATAACGACCCGATGATGGCGCTGGAGGGCAAAGCCGCGGCGCTCGAAGCCCTGGCGGGCGGCCGCGGTGCGGTCGTCTGGCAGCGGCTGATCGCCGATATCGAAACCCCGGTCTCGGCGGCGCTCAAGCTGATCGAGCCCGGCCGCGGCGACTGGGTGCTCGAATCGGTCGAAAGCGGCGAAACGCGCGGGCGCTACAGCCTGATTGGCCTCGACCCCGACCTGATGTTCGAAGTCACCGGCGATACTGCGCGGATCAACCGCGACTGGCGCCATGACCGCGAGGCCTTCCAGCCCCTCGCCACCCCGGCGTTGCAGGCGCTGCGCGATCTCGTCGCCGAATGCCGTTTCGACGTCCCCGACGGCTTGCCCAAGGCGCTCGCGACCCTCGTCGGTTTCTTCGCTTACGAAACCATCGGGCTTGTCGAGCGCATCCCGCGCGCGCCCGGCGCCGGGCTCGGTCTCCCCGACATGGTGTTCGTCCGCCCGACGACGATCCTCGTCTTCGACCGCCTCGCCGACGAACTGTTCCTGATCGCGCCGATCTGGCCCGACGCCGACGGCGCGCTCGACCGGATGATCGAGACTGCACAGGACCGGCTCGACACCATCGCCGCGCGCCTGTCGACCGCCAGCGTGTCCGCCGACCGCGCCCTGACCGACACGCTCCCCACCGACATTGCGGCCAACCCCGCCATCCCGCCGTCGCAATTCGCCGCGATGGTTGCCAAGGCGAAGGATTATATCGCCGCGGGCGACATTTTTCAGGTCGTGCTGTCGCAGCGCTTCTCGACCCCCTTCGACCTGCCCCCCTTCGACCTCTACCGCGCGCTCCGCCGCATCAACCCCTCGCCCTTCCTCTATTTCCTCGACCTCCCCGGCTTCGCATTGATCGGCTCGTCGCCGGAAATCCTTGTGCGCGTGCGCGACGGCGAAATCACGATCCGACCCATCGCGGGAACCCGCCCGCGCGGCAAGACCAGCGCCGAGGATGTCGAGAACCGCGAAAGCCTGCTCGCCGATCCCAAGGAACGCGCCGAACATCTGATGCTCCTCGACCTCGGCCGCAACGACGTCGGCCGCGCCGCAATCGGCGGCTCGGTGACCGTCACCGACAGCTACACCGTCGAATTCTACAGCCACGTCATGCACATCGTCTCGAACGTCATCGGCCGCATCGACCCCGACAAGGACGCGATCGACGCGCTGTTCGCGGGCTTTCCCGCCGGCACCGTCAGCGGCGCGCCCAAGGTCCGCGCCTGCCAGATCATCGCCGAGCTCGAAGCCGACGCGCGCGGGCCTTATGCCGGCGGCGTCGGCTATTTCGCCCCCGACGGCAATATGGACAGCTGCATCGTCCTGCGCACCGCGATCGTCAAGGACCGCGAAATGCATGTGCAGGCGGGCGCCGGCATCGTCGCCGACAGCGACCCCGCCTATGAACAGCGCGAGTGCGAGGCCAAGGCAGGCGCGCTCTTCGCTGCGGCGCGCGAGGCCGTGCGGCTGGCGGGCACGCCGGGTTACGGTCAGTGAAAGCCAGCGCTCTGCCAATGGCTTTGGGGAGCGTCGAACGAGTTACATTTTACAAGCGCGACGAACTCACCACCGATCTCATATGCTGCGAACTCATGTCTTGCGGGCAATTATGGACGCTGCACGAAGAATTACCCGGCTGGGACGCCGCGATCGCAGAGCTGGGTAAGCTTCCCGGGTTCAGATACGATTGGTACGCCCATGTTTCCGCGCCTCCTTTTGATGCCCACCCTTTTGTTGCTTTTGAAGCTGGGTATGAAGCATCTTCCGTCAGCTAGCAGGATCTAAACAGATGAAACGTCGCCTGATCGCCCCGCTCGCCCTGCTGCTCGCCAGCCTTCCCGCCCACGCCCAAACCCCGGCAGGCGCAACCGAAGGCGACGCCATCCTCAAGGATTTCACCTTCGCCACCGGCGAAAAACTGCCCGAACTCAAACTGCACTACACCACGCTCGGCACCCCCCAGCGCGACAGAAAGGGCCATGTCACCAATGCGGTGATGATCCTCCACGGCACCGGCGGCACCGGCAAGCAATTCTTCCAGCCGCAATTCGCCGGCGAGCTGTTTGGTCCCGGCCAGTTGCTCGATACGGCCAAATATTACATCATCCTGCCCGACAATATCGGCCATGGCGGCTCGTCGAAACCCAGCGATGGGATGCGGATGGCGTTCCCGAAGTATGATTATGACGACATGGTCAGCGCCCAGCACCGGATGCTCACTGAAAAGCTGGGGGTCCATAAACTCAAGCTGATCCTCGGCACCTCGATGGGGTGCATGCACGCCTTTATCTGGGGCACCACCCGCCCCGGCTTTGCCGAAAAGCTCGCCCCGTTCGCCTGCCTGCCGGTCGAGATCGCGGGCCAGAACCGCATGTGGCGCACGCTGACGATCGACGCGATCAAGGCCGATCCGCTGTGGCAGGGCGGCAATTACACGAACCCGCCCGCCGCAGGGCTGCGCACCGCCGCATCGCTCAGCATGATCGCAGGCGTCAACCCCTATGCGCTGCAAGTGCAATATCCGACCCGCGCGGCGGCCGAAAAATACAAGGACGAGGCCTTTGCTCGCACGTTCGGCCGCAACGACGCGAATGACACCATTTATCAACTCGATAGCTCGCGCACTTACAATCCTTGGCAGGGTCTCGAAAAGATCAATGTCCCGACGCTGTGGATCAACTCCGCTGACGATTTCATCAACCCGCCTGCCTACGGCATCACCGAGAAAGCGAGGGCACGCATGAAAACCACGCGGTTCATCCTGATCCCCGCGAGTCCCGAAACTAAGGGTCACAGCACCCACACCTGGGCCAAATTCTGGAAAGACGATCTCGCAAAGCTGATGGCGAACTAAGCCAAATCCTCCCTGTGGCGAAGCCATGGGGAGGGGGACCGCCGCCGCAGGCGGTGGTGGAGGGGCGCAACGATAGCGCCAAAGCCCCTCCGTCAGCGGCTACGCCACTGCCACCTCCCCATCGCTGCGCGACAGGGAGGAACATGGACGCCAAATCCCGCCTCCTCACCGCCCAAGGACTTATTGCTTCACTCGCGCCCCTTCACCCATTACGGCCCACCCCCATGATCCTCGTCATCGACAATTACGACAGCTTCACCTTCAACCTCGTTCATTATCTGATCGAGCTGGGCGCCGACGTGCGCGTCGAACGCAATGACGCGCTGACTGCCGCCGACGCCCTTGCGACCGGCGCCGAGGCCATCCTCATCTCCCCCGGCCCCTGCACCCCCAATGAAGCCGGAATCAGCCTCGACCTCGTCGCCGCCTGCGCGGATGCGCAGCGCCCGTTGCTCGGCGTCTGCCTAGGGCATCAGGCGATCGGCCAGCATTTCGGCGGCACCGTCCAGCGCGGCCATCTGATGCACGGCAAGACCTCACCGGTGTGCCACGACGGCAGCGGACTCTACGCCGGCCTGCCCTCGCCGTTTCAGGCGACGCGTTACCACAGCCTCGAAGTCGTCGACATTCCGGACTGCCTGATCATCAACGCAACGAGCGACGACGGCGCCGTCATGGGCTTCCGCCACGTCGAGTTGCCGATCCACGGCGTCCAATTCCACCCCGAAAGCATCGCGACCGAACATGGCCATGCGATGCTCGCCAATTTCATGGGCGTCGCCGGACTTCCCGTACTGGCGCGGCAAGCCGCATGAGCCGCTTCGGTCCGCTGCCCGACCCCGCGCATTTGCTCGATCATGACGAGGCCGCGCAGGCCTTCGCCGACATCCTCGACGCGCGGACCAGCGAGGACGAGATCGCCGAATTCCTCACCGCCTTGTCCGATCGCGGCGAAACGATGGTCGAAATCGCCGCCGCCGCGCAGGCGCTGCGCGACCGGCTGATCCCCATCGACGCTCCCAAGGGTGCGATCGACGTCTGCGGCACCGGCGGCGACGGTCATCATACGCTCAACGTCTCGACCGCCGTCGCAATCGTTGTCGCCGCCTGCGAAGTCCCCGTCGCAAAGCACGGAAATCGTGCCGCTTCCTCGAAATCGGGCGCCGCCGACACCCTCGAAGTCCTCGGCCTCGACATGGAACGCGCCGGGCGTCTCGCCGAAGCGACGCTCGCCGATCTTGGCATCTGCTTCCTCTTCGCCGCCAACCACCATCCGGCGATGAAGCGCATCCAGCCGATCCGCCAAAAGCTCGCCCGCCGCACCATCTTCAACCTGATGGGACCGCTCGCCAACCCCGCGCGCGTCACCCGCCAGCTGATCGGCATCGCGCGTCCCGGCTATGTCCCCGTCTATGCCGAGGCGCTGCACCGGCTCGGCACCGACCATTCGCGCGTCGTTTCGGGCGACGAAGGCATCGACGAACTCTCGCTCGCGGGCGGCAACGAGGTCGCGGTGGTCAATGCCGAGGGGGTGTTCATGCAGCGCAGCCATGCAAGCGACGCGGGCCTCCCCACCCACCCCATTTCGGCGATCCGCGGCGGTGACGCGGCCGACAATGCGAAGGCGCTGCGCGAACTGCTGCAAGGCACCCCCGGCGCCTATCGCGATGCGGTCCTGTACAATTCCGCCGAGGCGCTCGTCATCGCGGGCGCTGCCGAAACGCTGACCGACGGGGTCGAGGAAGCCGCCGAAGCGATCGACAAGGGGCTCGCCAATGCGCTGCTCAACTGCTGGATCGCGTATAAATGAACAAGCTGACCCAGATCCTCGCCACCAAGGCCGACGAAGTCGCCGCGCGCCGTGCGCTGCGCTCGCTCACCGACCTCGACGCCATCGTCGCCGCCCCGGTGCGCGGTTTCCACGCTGCCTTGCAGGCCAAAATCGACGCGGGCGGCCTCGCCCTGATCGCCGAAATCAAGAAAGCTTCACCCTCCAAGGGGCTGATCCGAGGCGATTTCAACCCCGCCGACCATGCCCGTGCCTATGCCGCGGGCGGCGCCGCCTGCCTCTCGGTCCTCACCGACGCCCCTTATTTTCAGGGCCATGAAGATTATCTCGTCGCCGCGCGTGCCGCCTGCGCCCTTCCCGCGCTGCGCAAGGACTTCATGATCGACCCCTGGCAGGTCGCCGAAGCGCGCGCGATGGGCGCCGACGCGATCCTGATCATCGTCGCCGCGCTCGACGACGGCGCGATGCAAGAGATCGAGGCCGCGGCGTTCGAGCGCAACATGGACGTGCTCGTCGAAGTCCATGACGAAGCCGAACTCGACCGCGCGCTGACCCAGCTGCAATCGCGCCTGATCGGCGTCAACAACCGCGACCTGCGCACCTTCGAAACCGACCTGGGCGTCACCGAACGCCTCGCCAAACTGGTTCCCGCGGGCACGCTGCTCGTCGGCGAAAGCGGCATCGCCACCCACGCCGACTGCCAGCGCCTCGCGGCCAGCGGCGTAAAAACCTTCCTCGTCGGCGAAAGCCTGATGCGTCAGCATGACGTCACGGCGGCAACGAGGGCGTTGTTGGAAGGCTGAAGTCCGCTTCGGGATGGATTTGAGACATTCCCTTCCCTGAAAGAGATGGGAGCAGAGATGACTATAACCGGTCATCCCCAACTTTCCTCATCCCGGACTTGATCCGGGATCCACGGCGGCGCTGAAGGGATGGATCCCGGATCAAGCCCGGGATGGCGATGACGAGAAAACCCTCCCTATGGCGAAGCCATAGGGGAGTCGCAGACCGCTCGCAGCGCCAGCGGAACGAAGCGGCTACGGTTGGTGCCCGGAACATGGCGGATCGATTCCGTCTCCTTCACGCGACCTTGGAAGCAACAGCAGGCTCAGGCCAGCAACAGTCAGCAAGGCAAGCGTAAACACACTCCCTTCCGGTCCTTCCCCGGCACCATTGAGCCAGGCCGGCCCGACAGGCACCAATTTCACCACCAGTGCAGGCAGACCGGTGTCCAAACCCGTAATCGGCACATCAAAGCCGGCGCCGGCAAACCAGTTCCAGCCGACGTGCCAGCCCATCACCCCCCAGATCGACTTCGAACGACGCACCCAAGCGCAGGCGAAAATCGCGAAGATGAAGGTCATGACCAATGCTGGCAGCGTTGCTCTGGGCGAAAGGTGAACAAAGGTGAAAGCGGCGGACGACAATATGAAGGCGGCAGTCATGTTCCAACGCCGCATGACGGCCGAGAACAGCCAGCCGCGAAAAACGAACTCCTCCACGCTTGCTTGCACAGCGAAGCCGGCGAGCAACAGGGCGATCCAGCCAAGCGCAGCGGGGCTGGCAAAGGCGGGGGCCAGATCAGCGACACGGTATCCGCCGGAAAGGGCTATCGCCGTCACGATCGCGCCCATCATCGCTATGCCAACGGCCAGTCCGATCAGGAACTTTTTGAGCCCTTGTGCGCCGCAAAGTCCGGCACTTGCGAGGCTTCTCTTTTCAACCCAGCGAACCCAGCCAGATATCGCAAGCCCCAAGGCGCTGAACGACACCAGCATCAGGAAAAAGCCCAATGGCCCGCGCGGGGGGCCCATCGGCTCAGTGAAGCCGAGATAGGCGAGTCCCAGATCGCCCGGCAACATGCTGATGACAAGAAGAAAAATGCAGATAAAGGGGGCAAGGATACTCGGCGGTATCCAGCCCTTGGCTGGCTCGTCGGAAAAGATCATCTGTGTCATGCTGCCGCAGCTAGCCGCTGGCGGCGGACGGCTATAGAATGATCGTGCGGAACAAGTCCGAACGAAGCCATTGCTTCGGCGTGAGGCCAACGGTCTTGCGGAATGTGCGGCCAAAATGGCTCTGATCGGCAAACCCGGCGCCGTGCGCAGCATCGGCCAGCGTCGCGCCTTCGCGCAACAGCTGCTTGGCGAGATCGACCCGCCGGTACTGCAGATAGCGATAGGGGCTGGTGCCAAGCAATGCCCGGAAATCACGCGAAAGCTGCCAGCGGTCGCAGTCGGCCACTTG
>Ga0265296_1005272_pt1 | contig 10721 bp, 8 predicted proteins | sample MunlanPumphouse1_FD_189073 | JGI IMG/M metagenome (GOLD analysis project Ga0265296, IMG submission 189073) | Groundwater microbial communities from a municipal landfill in Southern Ontario, Canada - Pumphouse #1 | ecosystem: Environmental > Aquatic > Deep subsurface > Groundwater | place: Canada...
CCAGCCCCTAGCGAACTTCACCCAGGCATAAGGCACGGCGCCCGAAACCTTGTTCATGGCAGTGGGCAACCCTAAACGGCTTACGATATCCACCGCATACTGGAAAGCAGTAAAGGGTTCGTTTTGCTCAAGAATCCTCCTTATGTCATCCACCACCAGGAGCTGGCTCTCTGTGAAGTGGCCGGCGTACCGCTCTGCTACTTTCATCGCATAGAGGCAGGAGCCGGGCTTCTTTTTTTCCATCTCTTCGCGACGATGGGCGGCGTCCTCAACGAACTTTTCGAAGGCAACCTTCTGGCCGTGGCGGATGTGCACGAGAAGGTTGGCAAGAGCAATGCTGTCAACGCTCCGTGATCCGGTCGTGTTGCATATCTTTTTGCCGAAGAGACCTTCGGGAAACTCCGACTTCAAATCACAATGGATGAAGCCGTTGCCGTATTCGGCACCTGGAAAAGGAAGGCTGGTGGTTGGCGGGGATAAAACTTCCGACCATCTGCCGCCATTTACCATCAGCGACCACCTTGCCGGCGCCCCGCCAACCTCCAAAAGAAGGTGGGCCAAGGTCATATTGGCAAACTGCTCATCCGTAACCGTGATACCCTTGGCGAGCATGGTCTTCCATCCCGACAACGTATCGAACATGGTGGCATAGTCGTAGAAAATCGGGGCTCCGTCCCCATTTCTCACGGCTTCAATGACGTGCTTGACCCTAATCTGGCCGAGCGGGACATTGCCGGCCAACTTGCGGCAGATATTGAACAACAGTGTTAAGCCATTATTCCACCCGCCGTAGAGGAACACCCACTTCTGAGGCGCCAAGGTTAGCTTGCCAAAGATATCTTCCCTGGTCTGGTCGCCATAGGCGACGCGGGCCTCTTTCGAACCAACATAGATGCCATCTACCGACATGACCTGAGCCCGAACGATCGCTTCTTCCTGCTCTTTGGAATATGGCCTGGGCACCCCGCCCAAAGCCAGAGTCTCCTTCCGATCGAGAATATCTGGAATTACCTCACTGATTTTTGCCACCTTCTTTTTCTCCTTTCGGTTTTTTTGTTTCTATCTTTTCGGGAATCATCTTCCTCAGCTCTTTAACGAATAGACGAACTAGCGAAAGATCGTCTCTCATTCTCCTTGCTCGTCGCAACGTCGGACGCCCGGAACGATGAATCTTGTCCACTCTCCACCAACGCCCACCTTTTTGAAACCAGATCTCATCTTGATCATACGCTCGGCTCATATCGCCGCCGCCGCTTATCTTAATTATGACTGATCCAAGATAGCGGGGATCGCCGTGCATCTGATACCTGATCATTACGTTGTCTATCCCAGAGTAGGCATTACGCATTGTCCTATTTTCGGCACTGATAATCCATCCCCCTACTTGTTTTTCCATATCCCCTTGTCTCCTTTCTTAGTTTTTAAAAAATTGGAGGCTGTACCTCCAATTCAGCTGATTTTAGCTTAACAATATTATATAATTTTGTCAAGTTTTTTTCACTCCCTTAAATTCGGTGTAAAAAATCGTATCATTCTCAATATTTTCAAAAACTACTGAAGCGGGGCCAATATTGCAATTTGAACCTATTAAAATTCCCGGCATCAAAGAGCAGTTAATCCCGATTTTAGTATTCTCCCCAGCAATCACTCCCAAAGAATCCGTGCCAGTGCCGACTTTTTCGCCCTTCACAACTGATTTAATTTCCCCCCTATCAATTCTGACATTGGCGGTTACGGTTCCAGCTCCAATACGGCAACCCTTTCCAAAAATCGAATCCCCGAAATACCCGGAATGGACATGAACATCTTCTTGAAAAATTGATCGGGTAACCTCGGAAAAAGCCCCGACTAAACAATTATTTTCTAAATTAGAATATTCGCGAATTAAAGCATTATTACCAATAACGCAATTATCTCCGATATAACAGGGCCCTTTTATAACCGCATTTTCAAAAATTTTAACATTTTCGCCGATATAAACATTCCCTTCGATAACCACATTTTTTGCGATTTTAGCCGATTCTTTGATTTCTGTTCTTAAAAATTTATCCATCAGCAATTTATTCGTCCCGAATAAATTCCAAGGATATTTCAAGGAAGGGACTTCCATCTCCGTAGTGACCATTCGAACGTCATTCTCTTTCATATATAAACTTAAAGCGTCCTCAAAAGCATACTGATGCTCGGAAACACGCTTATAATAATCTAAAAAGTTCTTGGGCAAAAGATATGTTCCAATCACTCTAATGTCAGACGGCTCTTTTCCTTTCGCCGGTTTTTCAATGATATTTTTTACTTTATCGCCGTCCAAGTCGGCAATTCCAAAAAGACTAGGAGTGTCAGTTTTTATTCCGAGCAAGACAAGGTTGGCGCGCGATGATTTTTGTTTCCCGATCAGAAATTCTGCGTATCTTCCACCGTCAATCCTCTCGGCATTCGAAATAAAAAATTGTTTTTTCAAAAAATTTTCCGCCCGGAGGACAGCGTCTCCCATTCCTTTGGGCGCCTCTTGGACGACATAATGGGCGCTTAATCCTAAATCATAATTTTTAAGCTCTTCTTCTATATCTTTTTTCAGGCCCTGAACGATTACTAAATCATCCATTCTCGCCAATTTTAAGCCTTCGATCGTATGCCAAATCAAAGGTTTGCCCATTATTTTTAAAAGGGACTTATGTCTCTGATTCAATGGCCAGAATCTTGACGATTCTCCAGCTGCTAAAATTATAGCTTGCATAGATTATTTTTTTAAAAAAATTATTTATTTAATGCGTTTAAAAGCATTTGGTGTATTTCTGGATTCCGAGCCGTAATACCTGTCTGCTTAATGTTCTCGTATCGAACGGGGGTTCCTCCTGCCGTTGTGATTATCGCGCCTGCTTTTTGGGCTATGGCCATTCCGCAATAGTCCCAGAGATGCAATGGCAGTAAATCTACCACGGCATCGAATTGCCCAGTGGTGACAAATGCATGTTCCAAAGGGCCAGAATTATTAAACACAACGATCTTCTCCTGAGCCAATCCACCCAATTTCGGTAGTTCGTCTTTTATTCTTGCCCCCTTCATCGCGTAGGTTGCTACCATATATCTTTCGCCTTTCTTTTCGGTTGTGAAAATAATTTTCTGGTTATTAAAATAAGCCGATCGTTCGTCACAATGATAAATATCGCCCGTTATCAAATCACCAACAAATGATGCTAACACTTTTCCCTCTTTAACGAACATTAAAGCTGTTGAACAAAGGCGTTTATTTCCCACTAAAAAATAACTGGAGCCGTCTAAAGGGTCTATATAGACTTCGATCTCTGGGTTTGGGCCTATTTTTATTGGATTTTCTCTTTCTTCTGAAACAACCAGAAAATCCTGACCGCTTTTCTTCAAAACATTAATTATCGCTTTCTCGGCTGCCAAATCAGCTGTAATTTGAACATTTTTTGTCGCTCCCTTAAATTGGACAATTTCAGCCGAAGTTTTATCAAGGACATTCATCGCTTCTTTAACACATTGTTTGCCGAGAGTAATCAAATCCATGCCTTATAGCTTTAATAAAATTTTAGCTATTTTGTTTGGATCGTGGCTGACAGGGCCCTTTAGAAGTAAAACATCGGTCCCGATAAATTTTTTGCCTTTAAGCAAATTACTATTAAATTTTACCAACTCTAAAAGTTCGGGATGCTGTTTTTTATACTCGGCTAATCTTTTAGATAAAGGTTTTTTCGTATTATAAATTACGAAGTCGAGTTTTGCGCCTAAATATTTTTCTGTTTCGTTGACAAAATCTGAAACGGTGAATTTATTCGTTTCACCGAGTTTTGTCATCAAATTACAGATAAGAACTTTTTTGGCTTTCGTCTTTTGCATCGCCTCTTTTATCCCTTCGGGTAAAAAACAGGCGATTAAAGAGGAATACAAATCACCCGGCCCAATTACTATCAAATCGGCTTCTTTTATTCTTTTTATAACTGGCGGAAAAGCCTTGACTTTAATATTTGAAAATAATTCTTTGATTCTTAAATTAGGGTCGTGTTTTTTGGGAACATCAATTTCATCTTCCCCGAAAATCGTCGATCCGTTTTCCAAAATTGCACAAAGATGGCCGTTATCGATGGTGGCTGGTAAAATTTCGCCCTTAACCTCCATAAAATCTTTCGCCATTTCAATGGCCTTGCCGGTATTTTTAAAGATGTCTGCAAGTCCCGAAAGAAATAGATTGCCGAAGACATGGCCCTTGTGGCCGTCGTCAAAAATTTCCCGACCGGGTCTAAAGGCAAAAAGCTGTTTTTTCCATTCGGGCGCCCGGCTTAAAGCTAAAATCTGCCTTCTAATGTCGCCCATGGGCAGAACCCCAAAGTCTACCCTTAATTGGCCAGATGATCCGCCGCTTTCCAGCATGGCGGCAACGGCCGTCAATTCTACCGGGTATTTTTTGAGGGGTTCTAAAACTACTTTTGGCAAAGCGCTACCGCCGCCGAAACAAACGATCCTTCGACTTCGCTCAGGATAAATTTTTTTTCGCATAAATTTAGACTAAAGATAAAATTATTTTTGCTAAAACATCTGGATCGTGGATTATGGGACCTACGGACGAGGTCAGCAAATCAATGCCGATAATTTTTGGCTTTTTGATTTTAGATAATTTCTGCCGATTGAATTTAACATAGTCAAAAACAAATGATTCTTCTTTTTGAAATTCTAAGATTCTTTCCCGAGAAGGAATTCTCTGGTTGTAAAGCGCGAAGTCCAGAATATTTTTGCCAAGATATTTTTCAATCTCGTTGACGAAGTCGGAAACGGTATAAGTGGTCGTCTCGCCCAATTTAGTCATAGCATTGCAAATATAAATCTTCTTGGCTTTGCTTTTTTTAATCACCTCGGGCATGCCTTTCATCAGCAAGCTTGGCATCAAGGTTGAGTATAGGTCTCCCGGCCCGATGGTAAGAATATCTGCCTTAAGAATAGCTTTTTGAGCTTCTGGATTAAGCTTACCTTTAGGATCTAACCAAACCTTCTTGATTTTTAAAAACGGATTTCTTAAGGGGATATCGATTTCGTCTTCGCCTTTCAAAATCTGGCCGTTTTCTAATTCGCCGTATATCTGGCAATTATCAAGCGTGGCGGGCAGCGCCTTTCCTTTAGCTCTGAGCATTTTTTCAATATCTTCTTTGCCCTCTTTAAATCCTTCTATTTTTTCCATCGCGGCAATTAAGATATTGCCCAAAGTATGGCCGTCCAGAGAACCGCCTTTGAACCGGTAGTTCATCATTTCTGTCCCCCGCAAATGATCCGACAAACCGGCAATAATCCTCCTGATGTCGCCGGGAGGCAAAACGTTGTAGTCCCGCCTTAATTTACCGGCTGACCCGCCGCTGTCAACCATAGAAGTAATGCCGGTAACATTATGGCCCAATTTTTTGAAAGCCCGGATTAAAGAAGGAATGCCGCTGCCCCCGCCGATAGCGACAACTTGTTTAACTTTAGTGAATAAAGGCGACGTGAAGCCTCTGGTTGTTCTGGTTAAAATTTCCGGGTGGTCGATATCAACGTTCTTTGATTTGCCGATATCAATAATTAATTTGATTAATCCGGCATACCGGATGATCGTTTTATAAGATCCTTCGCCCTTGATCTTCAACTGGTTCAGATAAAAAATATCTCGGCTGCGGGAGGCCTTTGCTAAAGTTGATTCGTAACCAACCATTCTTTCCGGATCAACCACCAGAACAATATCTCCTTGATTCAAAATTTCTATCGTACTGTAAAAAATCAAAGGGCCCGATATGCCTTCGGCCTGAATTCTAGCCACTTCTTGAAATTTAGTTTCAACTTCCTCGGCAAACCCCCGCTGGCCTATAATCACCACCCGGTTAGTTCTCCTAAAAACATCCGTGATTTCTTTAGGAAATTCTAATTTAAGATTTTGTTTAAGCTGGTTAATTTCTTTTTCAGTTATCGGAACATATTGGCCGAATCTTTCCGAGATGAGCTGCTTGACGATATAGGCCTGTTCAACGACGCTCTTGGTGGCTGAATCGGAAAAATATTCCCCACAAACCATCGGAATTATATGGGTGGCGTATTTGGCAAGAGCAGAATTTTTATTTCCGGTAATAGCTATTTTTATCTTGGCCCTGGCTTTTTTTAATGCATCAACCGTTTCTTCTGTCTCTCCAGAAGCGCTCAAAGCAATCACTACGTCTGCCGGGAAATTATCCTGCACTTCATTTGAGTATCTGACCTTAATATTAAGGCCCAATTTATCTGCCATTTCCTCTATGCCCCAGCCGGGCAAATCAATACTGCTGGAAACCCCGCAAATTAAAATCGGCCCTTCTAATAAAGAAGAAATCTTTTTAAGAGAAATTTTCCGCCTTCTCCTTAAAATTTGGGGGATTTCCTCTATTTCTTTCTCAACAAAGAATTTATTCATATAGCAAGTTTTTACGAAGTAAAAACGCAGATGGGTGCAAAGAGATAAATCTCTTTTTCCGCTTCGGCTAACGCCTCAGCAAATGAAGATTTAGCTTCATTGACTAATATTATCATTTTAAACCAAATTTACCCAAAAGTCAAAATAAAAATGGGGGTTATATCTATCTCTGCTTATCTTAAATACTAATTGGTCTTGACTTTTCTATGGTTTCGTGTATTATTGTAAGTGGCACCTAAGAAAACGGGTGGCCAGAAAGGAGGATTGCTATGGTACATAGCAACCCTACAGACCAGGAGCGTCCCCACAGTCAGTGTGCCCACGGCAAGTGCCTGGATCATGGACCGGAATGGGAGAACATCGGCGAGAAGTGGCTCTCGCCTCTTTCATGGATCTTCGCATGGACCCTAGGTAGGTGGTGGTTCAATTGGTGCTGCGGTAAGCCGATGGCGCGTATGTATGAAGTACAGAAGCGGCGATGCAAGAAGTGCGGACGAAAGGAAGATCACGTCATAAGCTCTTACGTCGCACTGTGCCAATGCTGCGGCAAGCGCTTCACGCACTCGTCTGCCTACGACTAGGCGACACGTTCCAATGGGGGTTGCAAGAGAAATCTTGCACCCCCTTCTTTTTTCTTGATTTTTGATTATCATAAAAAATAAATTATCCTGATAAATTGTCAAATAACAAAAAATAAGATAAGGTAAAAATATGGCCAGGGCGATGAAGCGACGGCTTCATCTTCCATCCATCTTCATTTTTAATAAATTAAAAATTCGATGTCTGATAAATTTTTAATTCAAGGAGGATTTCCTCTTTCGGGGGAAGTGGAGATTTCCGGATATAAAAACTCGGCCGGAGCTTGTTTGGCTGCGGTTTTGCTTTCAGAGGAACCATCAATAATTGATAATCTCCCTATCGTTTCTGATGTCCAAGACCAGATTGAAATTTTAAAGCAAATGGGAGCTGAAATTGAATGGCTGAGCGATAAAAAAGTCAAAATCAGCCCTAAAAATATCAATCCGGAAAAAATTCCGGCCGACCTTTTTGAAAAAATGCGGGTTTCGGTTTTGTTAATAGGATCGCTCTTATCAAGATTCAGAAAATTTAAAATTCCCCACCCAGGCGGCGATAAAATCGGACTGCGGCCGATTTCCACCCACCTAAGGGCATTGGAAAATTTTGGGGTAAAAATAAAAGAAGAAAATGGCTTTTATCACTTCGAGACGCCTGAAATCCTGGAAGGAAAAAATATTGTTTTAAAAGAGTTTTCCGTTACTGCCACGGAAATATCAATGATGGTGGCGAGCCGGGCGCGGGGAAAAACCAAAATTGAAATTGCGGCTTCAGAACCCCAGGTCCAGGATTTGGGAAAAATGCTGGAAAAAATGGGTGTTAAAATTCAGGGCATCGGCACTCACACAATTGAGATTGTCGGACGAGAAAAATTGAATGGCGCTGAATTTAAAATTTCGCCCGACCCCTTGGAGATAGGCACTTTTTTTATCGCTTTTGCGCTGACGAAAGGAAGCGGAAAAATTAAAAACGTAAATCCCGACCACTTAACAATGTTTTGGGAAGAAATGAAAGAAATCGGAGTAAATTTTGAGATCTGCGAAAATGAAGTGATAATGAAACCTTCCGATAAATTTTGCGCCACCAAAATCCAAGTTCTTCCTTATCCCGGATTCCCGACCGATTTACAACCAGCTGTTTCGGTTTTATTAACCCAGGCCCAAGGGAAAAGCTTAGTCCACGACCCTCTTTATGAAAACCGCTTCCAGCATTTGCACGAATTAAGAAAAATGGGGGCCGACATTGAAATTACCGATCCCCACCGGGCTTTGATTTTCGGAAAAACCGACCTAATCGGAAGTAAAATAAACTCCAATGACATCCGGTCGGGAGCGGCCCTTATATTAGCCGGACTAATTGCTAAAGGCCAAACTCAAATAGATAACATTTCCCAGATCGACCGGGGCTATGAGAAACTAGATGAGAAATTGCGCTCGCTTGGCGCTAAAATAGAAAGAGTCTAGCGAAAATCCTTAATGGCTTTCTGCCAGTCAATTTTTCTCTTTATGGTATACCAGGGTTTATCTTGGGGAAATTGCCCTTCGAACAAGGGTCTTTCTTTTTTATAAAAAATTCCGACGGGAATTTTTTGGTCTTTATCAAAGCAATAATCCCATTCTTGGGCTTTATTTAATGCCTCTTTAAAATTTGTAATATCGTATTCTGAACCCAACTTGTAAATATTTTTTTGGAAATAAGGAACTGTGTTATGAAAAATAATGCAGGGCTGTAAAATATCTATGAAGGCAAAACCCTTGTGCAAAATCGCTTCTTTGATAAGATTTTTCAAGTGCTCTATGTCTAAAGCTGATCCCCGAGCGACAAAACTGGCGCCGGACACTAGGGCTAAAGCAATGGGGTTTAAGGGCTTTAAGGGACCCTTTTCCGATGTTGGCGTGGGCTGACCAACGGTTAAGGCAAAAACCTGATTATTATTAACAATCATTGTTATGTCCGAGTTATACCGGCAGTTATGAATAAAATGCTCCATACCCTCTGCGTAAGTGTCTCCGTCTCCGCCAAAACCAATAACCGTCAATTTAGGATTACCAATTTTCATCCCTAAAGCAATCGGCAAAACTCGACCGTGAAGTCCAGAAAAGCTATTTAAGTTTAAATAATCAAAAATTTTAGCGTGGCAGCCGATGCCGGTGACAATAGCCGTATTTTTAATTTCAATTTTATTTTCGTTCGCCAATTCAACCAAAGCTCTTTTTGACGACTCTAAAATACTGAAGTCCGGACAACCCGGGCACCAAGTATTTTCTTGATTTGTATTTAAATCTTGCGGGTTCATCGACTTAATTTATTAATTATATATTCGGCGGTAAAGGGCCTGGCGTCGTATCTTAAAATTTTATTTTTAATAATAAATCCTGTTTGTTCAGCAATAATATCACCAAGCAACCCAGTAGAATTATTTTCCACTAAAATCACTCTGGCTCCATGCCTACCGGCAGGCAGGGATTTCTTGATTTCTCTCAAAACCTCTTCTTTCGGAAAGGGCATTAAATAAGAAATCTGCAAGAATCGGAAATTTTTTAATTCTAGTAGGGCGTCAATAATCGCTCCCTTGGTAGAGCCCCAGCCGATAATTAGATTTTTGCCTTTTCCGTAAATGCTAACCGGATTTAATTTTTTAATTTCCCTGCCAATGCCTGTCTGTTTTCTTTGGCGCTTATCGTTCATTTTTATTATCCATTCCGCGCTTTCCGTAGTGTTGCCAAAATCAGTATGTTCGTAACTGTTTGCCCGAACCACTGGCCCTTGACCCGGAACTAATCGCGGAGATATGCCGGTTTTTGTAATTTGATAGCTTTTATAATTTAAAGGAATTTTATCTAAAATAAATCTGGAATTACTTATAGACGACTTCGCTATATTATCAAAGCTGTAGCTTGATTCGCTTAAATGCTTGTCCCCTAAAATAATTGCCGGCAACCGGTATTTAGAGGAAAGATAAAATGCTTCCTGGGTTCTAATGATCGTTTCTTGAGGATCGCCGGGGGCAACTACCATTCTTGGAAATTCACCATGCCCGGGATTCAGGGCAAATTTTAAATCGCCCTGGCCGGTATAAGTCGGCACTCCGCTTGAAGGAGCAGTCCTCTGGCCGAGAAAAACCACTAAGGGCAATTCGGCCATACCGGACATACTCAAGGCCTCGGTCATTAAAGCAAACCCGCCGCCCGAAGTCCCCACCATCGCCTTAGCTCCTGAAAAAGAAGCGCCAAGAGCCGCATTAACAACCCCGATTTCATTTTCCAATTGTAAAACCAAAATATCGGACTCAAGTTGTCTCTTGGCTAAAAAATTTAAAATCGAAGTAGCGGGGGTCATAGGATAGGCCAGATAAATATCCATTCCCGCGGCTATTGCCCCCAAAGATATAGCTTCGTTGCCAGAAATTAAATATTTTTTCCCCTGCCCGCCTAAATGCTTTAGCTTTTGGCGGGTCTCAACTGAAGCATATCCTTCCTCAATGGATTTTTTAATTTTTTCTGATTTTTCTTTTGCTGGAAATTCTTTTTCAATAACCTTAAAAATAATTTCTTTTTCAACTCCGAAATATTGGAAAAGAGAACCCAATAAAATATTATTTTCGGAAATCGTCTTTAGGTCTTTGTTGCCCAGGATAAAACCCCCTCTATTTAAATCTTTCTGGTGTATATTAATGGTCTTTTTGTCTAAAGCTACGATAATGTCGTATTTTTCCCGG
>Ga0265296_1005273_pt1 | contig 10712 bp, 6 predicted proteins | sample MunlanPumphouse1_FD_189073 | JGI IMG/M metagenome (GOLD analysis project Ga0265296, IMG submission 189073) | Groundwater microbial communities from a municipal landfill in Southern Ontario, Canada - Pumphouse #1 | ecosystem: Environmental > Aquatic > Deep subsurface > Groundwater | place: Canada...
CTGCGATGACCCGGAAGCCGGAATTACTTGCCCCGGCCGGCAGTTGGGAGTCGCTGGTGGCGGCTGTTGAGAACGGCGCGGATGCCGTCTACCTCGGGGGGAAAAATTTTAGCGCCAGGCAGTCGGCCGGGAATTTTGACAATTTGGAGATGGCCCGGGCGGTGGAGTACGCCCACGTCCGGGGTGCTAAGGTGTATGTTACAGTCAATACCATCCTGGACGACAGGGAACTGCCGGAAGCCGCCGGATTTCTGCATTTTCTCCAGCAGACCGGGGCTGACGCCGCCATTGTCCAGGACCTGGGGTTGGTGAGGCTGGCCGGGCAAGTTGTGCCCGAATTGCCCCTGCACGCCAGTACCCAGATGACAGTCCACAACCTGCCAGGCGTTCTTTTCTTAAAGGAGGCGGGGATAGGCCGGGTTGTGCTGGCCAGGGAACTTTCACTGGCGGCGGTGGAGAGCATTATCCGGCGCGCCGGGGTGGGAATAGAGGTTTTTATGCACGGCGCCCTGTGCGTTTGTTACTCCGGACAGTGCCTGATGTCCAGCCTGATCGGGGGGCGCAGCGGCAACAGGGGGCGTTGTGCCCAGCCCTGCCGCCTCCAGTATGTGCTGGTGGACCGGCACGGCGCGGCCCTGGCCGACCCGCGGAAGGTGGGAAACTACCTTTTAAGCCCGCGGGACCTGAATTTAAGCGAGCATGTGCCTGACCTGATCCGGGCCGGTATAACATCATTTAAAATAGAAGGAAGAATGAAAAGGCCGGAATACGTAGCCACGGTGGTCAGGGTTTACCGGGATCTGATCGACCGGGCTGCAGGGCGCGGCGATTTTGCCGTTACTCCAGAAGAAGCCAGGGACCTGGCCCAGATTTTCAACCGTGGTTTCACCACCGGATATTTTTACGGCAGGCCGGGCCGGGAGTTGATGAGTTACAAGCGTCCCAACAACCGGGGCATCTTTCTGGGCAGGATAAAAAGGTTTGACCGGGAGAGCGGCCTGGTGGAAATAATCCTCGAAGAGCCGCTGCGGACCGGGGACGGCATTGAGGTCTGGGTTACCGACGGTGGGCGGTCCGCCGGGGAAGTAAGCCGGATGTATATTGCGGGCAAGCCCGTAGACAGCGCGCCGGCGGGGTCGGTTGTTCAGCTGGCTGTGCCGGGCAGGGTTTTCCCCGGTGACCGGGTCTTCAAGACCCACGACGCCGCTTTGATGGAGCGGGCCAGGGCCAGCTTCACTTCTCCCAAAGGACAGAAGAAGATACCGCTGGTGTTTACAGTGACCGCAGGACAGGGGCAGCCGCTCCTGATTGAAGTTGAGGATAACGCCGGTTTTACTTCGGCGGCAGAAACAGACATCCCGGCTCAGGAGGCTTTAAACCGCCCCCTGACTTTTGAATACCTGGAAAAGCAGCTTTCCCGCCTGGGGAACACTCCTTTTGAGATGGCCGAACTAAGGTGCCGGCTGGATGGCCGGTTAATGGTTCCTGTGAGTGAAATCAACGAAGCTCGCAGAAAAGCCCTGGCCGGGCTGGAAAGCAAAAGGTCGGCGGCTTTCAGAACAGATCCGGTACCGGATCATATTTTCAGCAGCCGCCTGACCGCCGCTCTTTCGTGCGAAACAGGAGCAAAACCCGGCGCTGCCGTACAGCCGGCGCTGTCCGTGACAGTGACAGGTTTGGACTGCCTTAAAGCCGCGGTCGCGGCCGGGGCGGGAGAAGTGTGTTTCGGAGTGGAGCAGTACCGTTCCAGGGAACGTCTCTCACCAGAGCAGATTTTTAAGGGAAGTGATTTTTGTGCTGAGGCGGGTGTCAGGTTCATTCTTTCCTCTCCCCGCATCATCCAGGACCGGGATATGGATGAGTACTGCCGCCTCCTGGAGAAGATCTCAGGGCGTCATCTGGACGGGGTTCAGGTAACAAACCTGGGATTAATCAGTAAAGTAAGGGAGATTACAGGCAAACCGGTTTTTGCCGATTTCCCGCTCAATATATTTAACCGCGCCACGGCGTTCTTTCTCGCCGGAGCGGGAGTCAGCCGGGTAGCCCTTTCTCCCGAACTAACAATGGAACAAATCAGGCGCTTGACACCTTTTTTGCCGGTGCCGGCCGAGGTAATCGTACATGGTGCGTTGCCCCTGATGGTTTCGGAGTACTGCGTTGCGGGCAGTCTGCTGGGCGACGGGTCAAAAGGCTGCTCAAATCCGTGCGGCGGCCTGTCTTGTGGTCTAAAGGACCGCAGGGGGGTCGTGTTCCCGGTTGAATTAGACCAGTTTTGCCGCATGCATATTTTTAACTCACGTGACTTATGCCTCATAGAAGACATCGGAGTCCTGACCGGCGCGGGTGTTGACGTGCTGCGGGTAGAGGCCAGGCGTGAGGTCGCGGGTTATGTCCGAGATGTTGTGCGTGTTTACAGATCGGCGCTGGACAAGCGCCGTGCCGGGAGCGAGGCCAATCTCACGGAATTAAAGGAAATTTTGGTCAAAAATAGCCCACAGGGATTTACCAAGGGGCATTTCTACAGAGGTGTCTTATAATGGGAGGTGAATAATGGATAAAGTAAAAGCGAAATCGCTGCTGCTGGAGTTTGTAAATCTGATCCCCGCTTTTGTCAAGCTGATGTACCAGCTGGTAAAGGACCCTGCTGTTTCCACCACTGACAAGGCAGTGCTAGGGGCGGCCATCGTGTACGTCTTTTCTCCTCTAGACCTGATCCCGGACTTTATCCCGTTTCTGGGGCAGATCGATGATGCTTATATTGTCGCCATCGCGCTGCAAAGGCTGCTTAATTCCGCCGGGCCAGAGGTTATCAAGAAGTATTGGGAAGGCAGCATGTATGTTTTTAATACTCTGCAAAATGCTGTGGAGGCTGCTCTGTTCTTTCTGCCTAAAAAAACGGTGGACATGCTGCTCAAAAAAATCCCGACTGAGACGTGAGACGTGGGGTTCAGGTATTCCTTTTGGGCCTTTTGAGACAAGGGGACGGTTCTCCTGTCTCAAAAACAAGTCGTAAGCTGTAAGCCGTAAGGCGTAGGTATGCAAGGAATTGTAGCAAGTGGGGACAGTTCTCCTGTCTCAAAAAAGTCGTAAGCCATAGGGCGTATGGCGTAAGTTTGAAAGTAATTCTTTTAAGTTAAAGACCCTTTTAGGATTGCAGGATAACCTACGGCTTACGTCCTACGACCTACTACTTACTGCTAGAATGGGACACACCTCGACAGAGGAATGGGGACACACCTCTGTTTAGAGTCTGTCTTTGGGGCCGAGGAATGTCCCCGAAGACCTCAAAGGAATACAAGAAATATACCGACGTCCGACGTCTGACGACTGACGTCAGATATGAAAGGCAAGTTTATGGATAAAAAAACTCTTAGAAGACTCGAGTACCATAAGGTGCAGGAAAACCTGGCGTCTTTTGCCTATTCGCCCCTGGGCAAGGAGAAGGTAATGGAACTGGTGCCGGTGGATGACCTAACCGTCATTCTCAGGTGGCAGGATGAGACCAGCGAAGGACGGAAGCTTTTACGACTGGAGCCCACCGCTGAAATGGGCGGCTGGAAGGATATCAGGGTTCAGCTCCAAAGAGCGGGCTACGGGGCCGTGCTGGAGCCGGAGGACCTTGTGGCTGTGGCCGATACACTTACGGCAAGCAGGGTTATTAAAAATTTCTTGCAGGAAAGAGAGGAAAATTATCCTTTACTAAATGAGCTGGCTTTTTTCCTGGTTGCACTGCCGGAGCTGGAGTTGAAAATAAAGAAATCTATTTTACCCGGCGGTGAAGTGGCGGACAACGCTTCCCCGGAATTGTCCCAGATACGGAGAAAAATAGTCAATTCACAACTGCACATTAAAGATCATCTTGAGCACTTGATTCGCTCGCCCAATTACCAGAAATATTTGCAGGACCCGCTGGTGACCATCAGGGAAGGCCGTTATGTGGTTCCGGTTAAAATAGAGTACCGCTCCCAGGTGCCGGGCATTGTCCATGATCAATCGTCCAGCGGCGCCACCCTTTTTGTCGAACCGATGGCGGTGGTGGAAAGGAATAACGAGCTGCGGCGTCTGATCGTGGCAGAAAAGCAGGAAATCCAGAGGATTCTGGCCAGCCTATCCGCCTGGGTAGCGCAAAACCTGGAGTCTATCGAAACTTCACTGCTTACCCTGGGGGAACTGGATTTTATTATGGCCAGGGCCAGGCACAGCCATGCCTTGCAGGCCTGGGCTCCAGTCCTGGAAGGGGAGGCTGTGTTAGATATCCGGCAGGGAAGGCACCCCCTGTTAAAGGGGGAAGTTGTGCCCGTAAATATATGTATAGGTGAAGATTTTGACACCCTGGTCATCACCGGACCTAACACAGGAGGTAAAACCGTTGCTCTGAAAACCGCCGGGCTGCACGTTCTAATGGCCCAGTCCGGGCTGCACATACCAGCGGACGAAGGCTCAAAGCTGGGTGTGTTCAGGCAGGTTTTTGCCGATATCGGTGATGAGCAGAGCATTGAGCAGTCCCTCAGCACTTTTTCCTCACACATGACCAACATAGTGGATATTGTCGGCAAGGCCGGCAAGGACAGCCTGGTGCTGTTAGATGAGTTAGGGGCGGGAACCGATCCAACCGAGGGAGCGGCCCTGGCTCAATCGATCCTGGAAAGACTTCACGCGATCGGGGCAAAAACCATAGCCACCACCCATTACAGCGAGCTGAAAAATTTCGCCTACGCCCACGATCGGGTGGAGAATGCCAGTGTGGAGTTTGACGCGGCAACGCTGCGGCCTACTTACCGCCTTTTGATAGGTAAGCCGGGCCGCAGCAACGCTTTCGAAATTGCGGGCAGGCTGGGTTTGCCGGTGGAACTGGTAAACAGGGCCAGGGAGTTCTTAACGGTAGAGCAGGTGCAGTTTGAGGAACTAATGCGCGATCTGGAAAAGGAGCAGCAGGCGGCGCAAACTGAGCGGGCTGAGGCCGCCAGACTGACCGAAGAGGCCAGGCTGCTCAAGGAAATGATTCAAAAAAAGGAGGCGGGCCTCGCCGCAAAACGGGAGTCCATCCTGTCGAAGGCGACGGAGGAAGCACGTGTATTGGTAAGGAACACCAGGATGGAGGCGGAGGCCGCGGTTAAGGAACTCAGGGAGAAACTGACTGAGGAGACAGCCCGCGCCAGGGAAAGCGCCATCCAGGAGGCAAGAGAAAAGATAGGAAACCTGAGCAAAAAAGTCAGCCGCGCTGTGCCTGAAAAGGTCATGGCTGGGGAAGTCCCGGCTGAACTGCTCCCCGGTGAAGAGGTCTTTCTGCCCAAATTCAACCAGCGGGGCTATGTTCTTGCTCCCCCTGCCCACGGAGGAGAAGTGCAGGTTCAGGTGGGAATTCTTAAAATGAGCGTTCCTTGGCGTGATTTGCGGAGGATTGAAAAGCCCAGGTCCGCCGCGGGGCAAAGCGAGGTGGCTGGTGTGCTTTTCGATAAGGCCCGCGAGATATCTTCCGAACTTGATCTGAGAGGACAGTACGCCGAGGAGGCCACAGTCCTGGTGGAAAAATATCTGGATGACGCTTACCTGGCGGGCCTGCCCAGGGTCTGCCTGATCCATGGCAAAGGTACCGGCTCACTGAGAACGGCTGTCCAGAAGCTTTTAAAGGGGCACCAACGGGTAAAATCCTTCCGCCTGGGTGAACAGGGGGAAGGGGGATATGGTGTTACCGTGGTTGAGCTGGCGTAAAAAAGAAACCGGGACGAGCCCGGTTTCTCCTGTCTCAGACCAGCTTATAGGTCCAGTTGTTCCCGTTGTTGTTATCCCAGTTGCCGGCGGTATCACGGAAACAAAAGGTAAGGTGCCCGTCCTCCATATTCAGTGTTTTCTTCCATCCTTCCTGCGTGCGCTGCATACGGTAGTCGTCAACTATTTTCCACTGCATGGGATTGCCAAAACCGGTGTGGAGGTAGACCTGGGGAGCCCCGCTCCTGCTCAATAAACCGTCATAAATAATAGAAACATCACTTCCGTCAGGGGTCAGCGATTTTACGTTTACGCCGCGTTGGTAGTCAGACCAGCCTTGGTGATACATGTTAGTGGCGCCTCCTTAAAAATTTGATTCTAGCTTATATTTTTTACAAAAAATAATTAACTATGAATGGCTAAAAATGTAAGGAAGCGGCTTATCGGCCGCTTCCTGTTTTAAGGGTTCTTTTTATTGCCGGTATCGGTTTTTATGACCCCTTGATCGGGCTTGGTACTGCTGCCCGTTTTGCCCGGGGTGGTTTTTGAGCCGGAGGGATCGGTGCCGGTCTTGCCGGGCGGCTGGGTTCCGCCGGTCACGTGCAGAGTGCAGGATTCGGTAGGCGCCCTGAGGGCATAGTCTTCTACCGAAGGGGGGACTGAATATGGCAGCTTGATCAGTGGTTTAATCACCCGGTCGGGGCAGTACTGGGTCGGCAGTTGGCCGCTCGCCGCGCAGACCTCAACGAAGGTGTGCACGTTGTCTGACGATGAGGGGACCGTGCCTTCAGCAAAATAATCGGTGACCAGGCTGTCACCCGGCGTGTTCGGGCCAGGCAGCAGACCTGATTTGCCATCTACTGTCGCGGTCACTATTCCCCCGGGGGTGGCAAAGCCGGTGACGGGAGTGTCACTCAGCGCCCTGCTCATAATTTCCTGCCATACCCTGGTAGGGTATGTGCCTCCATAAGCCTGCGGCATCGCTGTAGGTTGATCGTAGCCCATCCAGACCGCGGCAACCAGTTCGGGAGTGAAACCTACAAACCAGAGATCTTTTCCTTCGTCGGTGGTGCCAGTTTTACCTGCGGTAGGCCTGCTGATTTGGGCGCCGGTCCCGGTGCCGCTCTGCACAACCGACCGCATCATGTCTGTGACCAGAAAGGCGGTGGTCGGCTTCATCGCCGCCCGCTGTTTGGGCACATGCTGTTCCAGAATCACTCCGTCCTGCTTTTCAACCTTTAAAATTACGGTTGGCTCAATATATACGCCATGGTTGTCAAAGGCTCCGAATGCGCTGGCCATTTGCAGGGGCGTCACCCCGTTATGCAATCCGCCCAGAGCCATACTGGCGCCGTGATTTAACGGATCCAGCGTGATGCCAAGGTTAGAGGCGAATTTAATGGAGTTGGCCAGACCGACATAATCCATCAATATCTTAATGGCAGCTATGTTAACAGAGTTGGTAAGAGCTGTACGCAGGGGAATCAGGCCGCGGTACCTTCCGTCAACGTTCCGCGGCTCGTAAGACCCGTATCTGACCGGGATATCATCCACCACTGAAGCGGGCCCCATGCCGGTGTATTCAATAGCGGGCCCGTAAGCGGCAATAGGCTTAAAAGCGGAACCGGGCTGACGGGCGGTCTGGGTGGCCCTGTTCCACTGCCTCTTCTGGGTGTGCTCGCGACCGCCCACCAGGGCTTTAATGTAGCCTGTGTGCGGGTCAAGCACCACAACTGCGCCCTGGGGCTGTGAGATGCCGCTGGCGTCCGTCATGGAAGACGGGAAGTTGGCGTTTCTGCCCATGGCGGTTTCAGCGATCTGCTGTATTTTGGTGTCCAGTGTGGTGTAAACTTTCAGTCCGCTCTTAAAAACCGCGGCTTCACCATATTTTTCAGTCAACTCGTCTGTTATGTAGTCTAAAAAGTAGGGGTAAGGGTACTGCCGCCAGGCTAGTTCCTTGGTTTCCAGCTTGATTTCTTTAGCTTTGGCGTTTTCCGCCTCGCTGGCAGTGATATAGTTGTTCTTGACCATGCTGTCCAGGACGTCGTTGCGCCTGGCCAGCGCGGCCTTGGGATCAAGGAAGGGCGAGTAGGCGCTGGGTGCCTGGGGCAAGCCCGCAAGCAAGGCGATCTCTTCCAACTGAAGGTTTTGATCATAAATATTTTTCCCAAAATAGGTTTGCGCGGCGGCCTGAATGCCGTAAGCTCCTTCACCAAGGTACACATTGTTAAGATACATTTCCAGAATTTCGTCTTTGGTGTATCGCCTTTCAACCTGAAAGGCCATGATGATCTCCTGGATCTTTCTTTTGACGGTCTTGTCCGGACTCAAGAATGATATCCTGACCAACTGCTGGGTGATGGTGCTGCCGCCCTCCCGTAGTGACCCGGAAGTCAGGTCCGACCAGGCTGCCCGCATGATCCCGCGTACGCTGATCCCGTGGTGCCGGTAAAAGCGGGGGTCCTCTATGGACAGGAAAGCGTTCTTGAGCTGAGGGGGCACTTTCTTTATATCAACCGGAACACTGTTCCTGATGCCGATCTGGGTGACAAGGTTCCCGTCCATGTCATAAATCATGGTTGAGGCGCCTGATTCCAGCACCTCCGGGCTCAGCGCCGGCATATCCTTGATGCTGGCAAAAACCAGTCCCAGGCCACTGCCGCCGACAATCAGCACGAAAAGAATTACAATAAGGACAGCCAGGCGTTTATAATTTAACTTTCTATTTCTCTTTTTTTGAGACAACCAGTGTTCCCTCCTTGAAGTTAAAAGAATTATAACATATCTAAAAATCATTTCCCATTTAATTTCTGTTTGTCCGGTGCTCCTTAAATCTGACCCTCCTATTCTTATTTAGACTGTTTTTTATGGATCACGGTTCGGCCTTTGTTCATCGGAGACTCATATGTAATGGTATCTTGCGCAGGATAATATTGATAAATGTTGAAAGAATAGTGTATAGAAAGTTTACGGGATATTGGCTTTATTTTATTTCTCTTCAAGAAAGGATGAACAAGTTGAAAGTAAGCGGTAACGTTGCAGACTTGATTTTGGCCCAATTGGCCGAATGGGGTGTGGAAAGAATCTACGGTGTTCTCGGTGACGCCATATTCCCTTTGCTCGACGCGGTAGCCCGCCAGGACAAGATAAGCTTTATTTCCGTGACGCATGAAGCAAACGCAGCATTTATGGCTTCATACGAGGCCAGGCTGACCGGCAGGCTGGCCGTTTGCGCCGCTTCCGCGGGACCGGGCGCGGTCAATCTGCTCAATGGCCTGGCAGACGCCTATCATGATAAAAGCCCTGTGCTGGCCATAACAGGCCAGGTGGACACAAAAAAAATCGGAACCAGGACCAAGCAGTTCTTTGATCAGCAGCTCTTATTCAGGAGTTTCTCCGGTTTCACCACAATTCTTACTGAGCCTGCATCTGTGCTGGACCTGCTTATCAGCGCGGCCAGAAATTCTTACATCAATTTTTCAGTCTCACATATCTCCGTTCCTCAAAACGTTTTTTTGAAACCGGTAAACGACGCTGATACCGTGCCTGCCGAGATTGTTGAAATTAAAAAACCGCTGGTATTTTCGGGAAACAGCGTAAACATAATTGACGCTATCAAAAACTCACAAAGGCCGCTGATTGTAGTGGGTAAAATAGCGGAAGAGGCTGTGTACCAGGTGCATTCCCTGGCACACGTGCTGGGGGCGGGGGTGTTGACCGCCCAGGACGCCAAGGGTGTGGTAAGGGGCCGTTTCAAGATGAACCTGGGAGGAATAGGGGAGGCTTACCTGCCGCCGGTTGTCCAGGAGGCCGACTGTATTATACTCGTAGGCAACGCGGTCTATGAGCAGGGGTTTTTCCCGGCAAAGGCCAAAGTGGTGCAGCTTGCGGAGCGCCCAGAAGAACTAAGTATTAATACCTTTGCTTCCGCTACCGGAGACCTGGCACTGCTTTTATCTGTGATTGAGCATGATCTGGAAAACTACAACTTAAACCAGGCCTGGCGGGATAAAATTAAAGGGGAAGCGCTGAGAAACAAGCAGGCCGTAGTCAAAGAACAGGAAAACAACGACGTACCGATCCATCCTTTAAGGCTGATGACCGCACTTAATGAGATTATACCCTCCAATGCTGTGGTTGCCCTTGATATCGGCGAGTTTACCCACTGGTTCGACCTGGGTTTTTTAGGGGAGAAACAGGAGATCCTTCTTTCCAGCATGTGGCGCAGTATCGGCTGCGGGCTGCCGTCTGCTATCGGCGCCAAGTTCGCCTGCCCGGACAAAACAGTGGTCGCGATAGTTGGTGACGGCGGGATGCTTGTTTCTATGGCCGAACTGCTTACCTGTGTGCGCTATAAGCTGCCTATCGTGGTAATAGTGGTAAAAAACCAGATCTACAGCATTGAAAAAAATAAAATGATAGCACAGGGACTTACTCCACTGGGATGCGAGTTGACCACACCCGACTTTGTCCAGTTTGCCAAAGCGTGCGGCGCTGAAGGATTCCGTGTTGAGGAGCCGGCGCAAATTCAGGAGACAATCAAGAAGGCGCTTGAACTGGGCTGGCCTGCGCTGGTTGAGGTGATTTGCGCCGCGGTAAGTCTTCCGGAGGTAAAATAAAGTTGCCCCGTCGCACAGACGGGGCTTTAAAAGGGGGACAGGTCATTTAATTTATTTACTGGTATTTATAAGTAAATAAGTTAATGACCTGTCCCCCTACCTTTAGAAACCGGATCTTTTTTTGCGGAAGGACAAAAGGTAGATTATCTCAAGTATTCCTACCGTGTTGACAATAATCAGTACTATATACCAGACCAACTGGTTGTTCCGGGCGGCGTTCCAAAGCGCTATGCCCTTCCATATAATGCTCCATACGATCACGATTGCAAACAACAATGGATTGCTCTGTAAAAATCCGGTTAACGCATTCATGCTAAGCCTCCTAATATAAGATTGTGTCATTATAATACCTCAAATACTGTAAATCATAAATATTTTTTAACA
>Ga0265296_1005274_pt1 | contig 10711 bp, 11 predicted proteins | sample MunlanPumphouse1_FD_189073 | JGI IMG/M metagenome (GOLD analysis project Ga0265296, IMG submission 189073) | Groundwater microbial communities from a municipal landfill in Southern Ontario, Canada - Pumphouse #1 | ecosystem: Environmental > Aquatic > Deep subsurface > Groundwater | place...
CCATTCCTCGCTTTTTTACTCCGCGGCCGGGATGGATGGGCGGCATTGTTCGGCATACTCATGATTTTCACCAAAGAAGCCGGGCTGATAGCCTGGTGTCTGGCAATCGCTCTGTATACGCTCGTTTTCATCGCTCCGCTTCACGAAGTAAAAATTGATGTCGTGTCGACGATGCTCAAACGCAGATGGCTGCTGATTCCCTTCATCCTCTCTGGATTGTATGTATGGGCCAAAACTGCCGTCTGGCACGCCAATCTATTTTACGGAGTATCCGATAACCTTCAAATTTCCGGTGGTCTCAATTTTTCACTTGGCCATCGTTTTTACACTCTACTTCTGGAATTTTTCACCTTTCAGTTCCTTTGGATACAGTCACTGATCATCGCGATTGCCGCAGTGATGTATTTGTTCAAATATCGGCTATCGTTCCTGCGGCTCCGTTCGATGAACCTGCCAGTGGCGAATACGCTTTTCCTCGCACTATTTCTTTTCGGTGGAATGTATCTTTTTACCAGAGGAGTGGCCTTCAACAACCTTCGGTACATGTTATTGCTTTTTCCGATCGAGATACTTCTTTTTGCCGTTAGTCTGCGTTTCGTCGTACAGAAAAAAAGTCTGGTAACCGGTTGTCTGTTCCTGGTAATACTTTTAAATTTTTATGCGCTTTTCAGGAGCAACGACCCTGTAAGCCAGAGATTGATCGGCACTTTTTCGTTTGGCAGCCATCAAATGTATTCCATGTCTTCAGTAACGCAGGATGGTTGTTGCGGTTTTGGAAGAGACCAGCTGGTCTATAACCTGGAATACCTGAAGTTCATCGAGTTGCAGGAAAAGGCGTTCCAATGGATCAGACCAGATGCCGACACCTACATCGCCATGAATGACGCGGCACATTGGTCTTTTTCCGACTCTCTGGATGGCAGAACTTTCAGGTTTACCGAAGATGCCAATGGAATTCGGCCGAAATTCGTTTCCGTAGAACAGATTTTAAAAACGGACATCAAGCTGCCAGAAACCGTGTTCTTCATCAGTTTCCCCAATTTCAACAATGTGAGTGATATAAAAGATTTGAGAAAGAGATATGATTTGGCGAAATCCCAAAATTTCGATATCGACGGATACCGTATGCAGGCCTATGAATTTCGTCTTCATCCCGCTACCGACGAAACAAGCCCGTAAGTCCGACTCCTCGCTTCGTTTACCCTGAGTGTCATCGAAGGGCGAGGACCACCCCTCGACCGTGAGCTCGGAGTCGAACGGTGAGCGAGCGCCCGGAGGCTCGAGTCAAATGGTGCGCTTGGCGGGAATTGAACCCACAACCTCCCCGCGTCCGCGGGGCGCTCTATCCATGCGAAAAGCGATGGTGGTGCCCTCGACAGGGATCGAACCTGTATCTCAAGCTTCGGAGGCTTGCGGTCTATCCATTGACCTACGAGGGCAGCGAAAAGAACTCTACCGCATTCTCCGTAGTCTTGGCATCCACTTCTTTGACAGTCAAACCTTTGATGGCTGCAACCGCTTTGGCGACTTCGATGACAAAAGCTGGTTCATTGCGGGTGCTTCGGCCATCCTTCGCTCGGAGAGCTTCGGGGGGTAAAAACGGCGCGTCGGTCTCAAGCATCAATTGCTCAATCGGGCAATTTCTCACTGTTTCACGCATGACCGATGACTTCGGATACGTCACGATCCCGGTAAATGACAGCAAGTAACCTTTTCGAACAAACCGTTCGACATCTTCCCACCGTTCGCTGCAACAGTGCAGAACCAGTTTTTCGGGCCGGACCCGGCTGACGATCGCCCAAACATCATCAATGGCCTGCCCTGTACCGGAGCCAAGCGACTGGTGCGGGGCCGAGCGGCAGTGCACGATTGCCGGGAGATGCAGCTCTCGCGCCAGCTCAAGCTGTAATTCAAAAACTTTTTTCTGCGCCTCTTTCGGGCCGTGCATGTAATGACTTGCCCTGAGCTTGTCGAAGTGGTAGTCCAATCCGATTTCGCCGATCGCCCGGCATTTCGGGTTTTTCGCTGCTTCGCGGACCCTGTCCAAATCCTCTTTTCCACTGAAATTTTTCGCGTGATGTGGATGGGCCCCGGCCGTAAAAAAGATCTGAGAATGCCGCTCCGAGAGTCTCCGGCATGGCTCGATATCCTCGATCGCATCGGCAACGCAGATCATCTTCAAAATGCCTGCGTCCATCCCGCGTTCAATCACTGCTTCGCGGTCGGCATCGAACTGCGGAGCCGTCAGATGGCAATGGGTATCGATCATCTGGCTCCGTTTATTGTAGTCCTGATCAAAGACAGTTTCTCATCCCTTTTTAAGTGCTTCACTTCCGCCTCCCTCCGCCGCGCCGCGGAGAGTGTAGCGAATTTCTCACGGTACACGATGCGTACCGGACGGCGGCTAAAGGTGTACTTCGCGCCCTTCCCGGCATTGTGCTTCGCTTCCCGCTCTTTCAAATCCACCGCAGTTCCGGCGTAGAGCGAACCATCCGAACACCACGCGAGATAGAAGTAGTGGGGCACAATGGAAGTATAGCTTTCTCCATACTGGGCTCTTCGACTCGCTTCATTTACCCTGAATGCCATCGAAAGGCTCGCTCAGGGTCATTCGATTCACCTGAAAAGAAGTGGTTTACCATGAGTGAGCCCCGTGAACGAAGTGAACGGGGCGAATCGAATGGTGGGTCGGGCGGGAATTGAACCCGCGGCCAATGGCTTAAAAGGCCACTGCTCTACCAGACTGAGCTACCGACCCGAGAAGAGAAAGAACGGGACTGCGGAGGATGACCTCCGTACAATGATCACATGGATAAGAGCAGGCTCAGTTTGCACCAAACCGCGCATGTGCGCTACCTGGAGCTCGACCTCCTCAGGACAGTCGGCATCGTCCTGATGATCGTCTACCACATCGGCTTCGATCTGTCGTTCTTCTGGGACTTCAAGCTCGATCCACTCTCCGGTGGCTGGTTTCTGCTCCAGAGGATCACGGCGAATATTTTCCTGGTGCTCGTCGGCGTGAGCGCGGCGATTTCCTCCGCGCGGATGGAGCGGCGGGGAGCGAGCCGAAGGGAGAAGCTCAGGAAGAACTTCCGCAGCGGCATCGGTCTCCTCGCGTGCGGTGCGCTCGTCTCCCTCGTCACAATCATCGCAGTCGGCGATCTCTATGTCCGCTTCGGCATCCTGCACCTCATCGCAGTCGCTGTCATCCTCACGCCGCTGCTGACTCCCTTAAGGGAAGGAAACGCCATTCTCGCCATTGTCGTCCTGCTTCTCAACCGGACGATCGGGAACATGAACGTCCAAACATCCCTCTTGCTCCCGCTCGGACTCACTCCGCCTTCTTTTTCCTCCGTGGACTACTTCCCCCTCTTCCCGTGGATCGCCTCCGTGCTCCTCGGCATCGCGATCGGAAATTTTCTCTATAACCGCGGCACGCTCAAGCGTCACCTCCCGACCAATCGCCTCACGACGCTTCTTTCGTCCCCCGGCCGCCACTCTCTCATCATCTATCTCGTCCACCAGCCGGTGCTGCTCGGAATCCTGAAAACACTTGAGCTCCTGAGAATTCTCTGATTCCAAGAAAAACTCCGCGGCTTGAAAAGCCGCTGCTGTTAAAAATTTCACAACAGCAGCGCCCTTTCAGGGCGCGGTGATTCAGATGAAGCTGAGGTAAGATGGTTGCCTGTGGCAACGATCCTCATCTTCCACGGCATAGGTGGGAACCCGAACGAAAACTGGTTTCCCTGGATCGCAGCGGAGCTCACGAAGGCGGGGCACGCAGTCAAAGTCCCGAATTTCCCTCATGCGGATCACCCCGAACTCCGGGAGTGGACAGAGTACTTCGAGCAATACAAACCACTCCTGAACGCGGAGACGATTCTCGTCGGCCACAGTCTCGGGAGCGCATTCGCCCTCCGGCTGCTTGAACGCTCTCTGCAACCTATCCTGGCAACCTTCCTCGTCGCCCCGGTCTGGAGCGTCATGGGAAACAAATTCGATCCGCTCATGACGAGCTTCACCGCCCCTCCATACCATTGGGAGAAGATACGAAAGAATGCAGGGAAGGTACACGTCATCAATGCCGATAACGACCCGTACATCACGCTCGAGAAGGCGCAGGCACTCGCAGAGAACCTCGGACGAAGCGTGACACTGATCAGGAACGGCGGGCACTTCAACGCCACAGCGGGGTTCACGGAATTCCCACAACTTTTACGGATGATTCGGGATGATTCCGCGCATTACCCTTCGGGCCGCTAGGTAGTGTTCACATAAAAGTTCATTGTAACCAATGCCTACGCAGGTCGGAGACCTGCTCCCATGTTGAAAAAATTTCCTCCACCCAAGGGAGCGCCTCTCCGAGGCGCGTAATGCGGCTTTTTGATTCAAAATTTATGTGGACACTACCTAGATCCATGGAATGAATGAAGACAAAAAGAGGTTCCACCGAATCCCCGGTTTCCTTGACCGAAAGATGCGGCAGTGCGACCATCCCGCCCTATGTCTTTCGCCAAACACAGCGGCATGAGCGAGATCGTTAAGGGACTTGTGCTCGCAACAGCACTTGCCGGATTGCCGGGGTGTAACTCCGGCAAAACAAAAACGTCGGAGGAACGTAGAATAGCGCAGCTCAAATTGACCGTGGAAACGGCATGGAGGGACAACCAGAAGCTGGCACGCGAAAAAGACCTCCTGACGCGGTTACACAAACTCCAATCGGGACGAACCGCTTTGGAATGGTTCGATGACCTCACACTGGAGGAGGCGCGCTGGCTCTTCCCGCAGGCGCAGAAGGGAGACAAGCCGTTCGATTGGGAGCGGGAGGAACTGGATGTGCAGGTGGGGGTCCTCTTCTATGACCCCTCTCAGACGGACCCGTCCAAATGGAACCTCACGCTGTACCAGCAGTGGTACGTAGAACACGTCACCGCAAAGGACACAGAGCAAGAGACGTTGGCGAAACGAGCACAGGAGATTATCGGCAAATTGAGGAAGTGAAGCGCAGCTTCAAGCCACCCGTCCGAACGGATTTCATCCGGGCGGGCAAGCTGCTTGAAGCTTGTAGCTCGTCGCCTGAAGCTCATCCAAGGTATGCTATGAGAGATGAAAATCGCCCTCGTTCACGAACTGCTGACGATGCGCGGAGGCGCGGAGCGCGTCTTCAAAGTCCTGGCCGATATGTTCCCGGACGCTCCGATTTACACGCTGCTCTACGACGAAAAGAAGCTCGGCGATTGGTTTCCGAAAGATCGCGTCCGGCCAAGCTCATTGCAGCGCCTCGCTACTCGCTACTCGCTACTCACTACTCACTCGTTCAACCACCATCTCTACCTCGCCAAATTCCCATCAGCTGTGGAGGCCTGGGATTTCTCTGCATTCGATCTCGTCCTCTCCACCTCCTCGGCCTTCATCCACGGGATCATCACCAACGGGAATCCGAAGCACGTGAGTTACATCCACTCCCCCGCACGATACCTGTGGGACCGCACGCATGACGTGATGCGGGATGCCGGACAAGGGATCTTCGGCCCGCTCAAACGCGCGTATTTGGATCGAACGTTCCACCGGCTCCGCATCTGGGACGCGGAGGCAGCAGACAGAGCCGACAGGCTCCTCGCAGCATCGAAGGTGGTACAACGCAGAATCCAGCTCTACTGGCGGCGCGAGAGCGAAGTGGTATACCCGCCCATCGACGATTCCTGGCTTGCCGAAGCTCAAAGCTCAAAGCTCAAAGCTCCAGCCTTCGCCAAGGCTTCGGCCGGCAGGCAAAGCTCAAACTACTACCTCGTCGTCTCCACGCTCGCGCGCTACAAGCGCATCGATCTTGCCATTCTCGCCGCGAACGCGCGCAAGGTTCCGCTCAAGATCGTCGGGGAAGGGACGGAATACAAGAGACTACGATCCCTCGCAGGATCCACCGTTCAGTTCCTCGGGTACGTCCCGCATGAAGAACTGAAGAAACTCTACGCCGATGCGCGCGCAACCATCTTCCCCGGCGACGAGGATTTCGGCCTGGTTCCGCTCGAGTCCCTCGCCTGCGCAACACCGGTCATCGCCTTCCGCGCGGGCGGTGCACTAGAGACACTCACGGAGGGAGACACAGCGGAATTCTTCGATGAACCGACACCGCAGTCGCTGCAAGCGGCCATGGAAAAACTGGAGCAAAAAACGTACGCGTCTGAGGCCTGCCGCACGCAGGCAAAGAAATTCTCCCGCGTACAATTCGAAGCGGGGATCAGGAAAGCGATTGCGGAAACTATGACCTCATCTTAATCCCGCTTCTCTGACCTCACCCCTACCCTCTCTCACGCCCCTCCTCATCCCCTAACCCCTTCTCCCGCTAAAGCGGGGAGAAGGGGAATGTTTTTGTTTTGTTTTACAAACTGTGTACTTCCACCTTTTTACTTCTTTAGCAGAGCTCCCCTCTCCCGAGCCTCTGCAAGGGAGAGGGGTCGGGGGTGAGGACGAACGCGAGGAAAAAACGCAGCCGGGAGCGCGGTTAAGCCAATGCCACCAGCGTTCCCCCAATCACAATGAAGAGCGTTCCCAGGAAGAGCTGAACCGTCTTCACTTCCTTCCACTCGGCAAACAGCCAGAGCGTAACCAGAACAACGATCAGCGTGTTCATGTTAAAAATCGGCACCAACCTGGAGTACGGAGTTTGGAATCGCTGGATGGCAAAGGTGACGAAACCGACGCCAAGTCCCCAGAGGAATCCCATCAGGAACGAGTAGAGAGTCCCCTTGAGCCCGAAAGAGACCATTCTTTCCTGCAAGAGGAACGGCAGGCTCGCGGCAGCGGCACCGATACCCGTGAAGAAGAGGAGAGAAGCAACACCGACATTCGCCTGGGCAGCAAGCTTATTGAGGACCCCGCTCGCGCCGAAGCAGAAGAGCGGCACCAATCCACCGACGATGATGCCAAGGAATGAAGTACTCATGGAAACGATCATACCACTTCGCGTTTTAAACACTGTGAATCATCTTAGGCGGCGTATTGCTGATTGCTCGGTCTGGTAAACGCTTCGCGGCATTCATCGCAGAAAACGATTGAGCCAAAGATTGATGTTGTTTTTATTGCAACGTGGTATCAGAAGAGCGGGCGATTGCTTTCCGGAAGAGACATGCCGAGGAGCTCGTACGCGAGCTTCGTGGCCACGCGTCCTTTGGGCGTGCGCTGGAGGTACCCGCACTGGAGGAGATACGGCTCGTACACGTCCTCGATGGTTTCCTGCTCATCCGAGAGCACCGCAGCCAGAGCACCGAGCCCCACGGGGCCGCCGCCGAATTTCTCGATGATGGAGAGGAGGAGCAGCCGGTCCGTATTGTCGAGCCCCCGCTCGTCGATGCCGAGGGATGTGAGGGTGGCGCGCACCCGCTTGGCGGAAACCACCTTCTCGCCGTTCACCTGCGCGAAATCGCGAACGGCCCGGACCAGCCGGTTGGCGATCCGCGGCGTAGCGCGGCTGGCATGCGCAATGAACGTTCCCGCCTCCGGCTCGATGGACACTTCGAGAATCCGCGCGGTCCTCTGCACGATCTTCTCAAGCTCCTGCGGCGTATAGAACTGCAGCTTGAAATTGTGGATGAACCGGTTCCAAAGCAGCATGCTCACCGCACCGACCTTCGTGGTGGCGCCGACGAGCGTGAAGGGCTGGAGATCGATGCGCATGGACCTGGCCGATGGACCTTTGCCGATCATCAGGTCCAGCTTGTAGTCCTCCATCGCGCTGTAGAGAACCTCCTCGATGGCCGGACGCATGCGGTGAATTTCGTCGATGAAGAGGATGTCTCCCGCTTGCAGATTCGTGAGGAGCGACGCCAGATCCCCCGGTTTCTCGATGGCCGGTCCCGACGTCACGCGGATCTGGGCGTTCATTTCCCGGGCCAGGATATACGCGAGCGTCGTCTTCCCGAGACCCGGCGGCCCGTGGAGCACGGTATGTCCGAGGGGCTCCAAGCGCTTCTTCGCCGCCTCCAGGTACACGAGGAGATGCGATTTGATGGCGGTCTGTCCCACGTATTCATTGAGCGTCTGGGGGCGGAGTGTCGCGTCCACAAGGTCGCTCTCTCCCGTGATCGGCAATACATCGACGGCCTCCTCCCTGCGCTGCGTCCGCTTGAGAACCATGCCCCAATCCTACAGGATATTGCCCTCCTCCACGTCAAGATCCGTACGCTGGACAACGAGGCGGATGTTCCGCTGGAAGCAGCGGCTCTGGTCATTCCTATCCGAGTACATCTTCTGGCATATGTCCCAGACCTGGCGTGAGCGCTGGTCGATCTCCAGTTGTAATTCCGCATCGGGCGAGAGCTTCTGTGCCTCCTTGCCCGGCTGTGACGACGCGGGGAAGAGCTTCTCTACCCCGGCGAAGTACGGGTACCGATCGAGAATGGAGGCGAGGGTTCCGTTGTCCATCGTGTCCTTCAGATTGTAGTACGGGCCGAATTCCTGCTTGCAAGCGGGGAGACTGTTATCGTTCGGCCGATAACAGACGTCGCTCATGTATTGCACGAGATCGAATGCGCTGGAATTGATTGTCAGGTTGTCGTAGATGCCACCCGGCGCACCGAGACGCTGGAATCGGCTGACGATGTATTCAGCATAGTACTGGTTGCCCGGTCCCGTACTATCGGAGGAATTCGTTGCAGCGAGGAGCGGCAGGCCGATGAGTGCGGCTGTAAGAAAGGTGGAGATAGCTGCGAACTCAACAGCACGCAGCTGGCGGGACATGCTGGTCATAGATATGGGGGGGAAAGAAAAATTATGGGAAAAATGGATGTCATTATATAATAAGAAAATTGAAAGTCAATAGCATTGTTTTCTGCGCAATTACAAGCAGCTAATAGCCCAAAGCCTCCTATGCTACACTTCCCACATGCGCCTCCAGACAGCAGGCATCGGAGTGATCGTCGTACTCACCGCCGCGCTCCTCGCAGTAACGGACTATTGGTTCAAGGAACGCACGCAGCAGACGGTCACAGAGCCGCTGACGACGATCGGGACGCAGAACCTTCCGCCTTCCACCACGGGTTCCGGCACGATCTCCCCCGGTCCCAGAGTCGTGAAGAAGGGCGTCTCGCTCAAGAAGTACACCGGTCCGGTGATCGAAAATGTGCTCGCCTCCCTCCAGCTCATCAAGGTGGAGACGAATGAGGCGAGCCTTTTACAGCTCATCGCTCCCGAAGGGCTGTCCGTCCGGACGAATGTCCTCCTCCTGAATAACGATCGCGCCGCGCTCTTCTCCTGGACGGAGAGCGACGATGTGAAGACGCTCTTCTCCGCGCTCAAGCAGGCGCTGCAGGAGCAATTCTCGCCGAAGGTGCAGGACTTGATCGATGAGACGAGCACACAGGAGAACGGACCGCCGGTAGGGATACTCTCCTTCTTCGACCCGGCGATCAGCGCGGAGAAGGTGGTGTTCCTCCGCGTCCGAACGCGCCTGTATGAGCTGCATTTCGCGAAGGAGAAGGAAGGCATGATGAACCGGCTGATTGCGGAGCTGAGCAGGTAGCATCGGACAAAGAATCAACAAACATTGACGCCCGAACTCCTCTTGCCTACAGTACCTCGGCATGGCGAAGAAAGTCGTCAAGGTCATCAAAGTGCAAGCCAAGGGCGGGCAGGCCAATCCTGCTCCCCCGCTCGGTCCTGTGCTCGGGCAGGCAGGCATCAACATCCAGGATTTCTGCGGCAAGTTCAACGCGAAGACGAAAGACAAGATGGGGCAGGTCATCCCCGCGGAGATCACCATCTACGAGGACCGCTCCTTCACCTTCATCCTCAAGCAGCCGCCCGCCTCGTTCCTGATCCTCCAGAAGCTGGGGAAGGAAAAAGGGAGCGGAACGCCGAACAAGGAGAAAATAGGCACCCTCAAGTGGAAAGACATCGAGGAGATCGCCAAAATCAAAATGCCGGACCTCAACACGACGGATATGGAAGCCGCCAAGCGCACGATCGCCGGAACGGCGAAGAACATGGGGGTGGTTGTGGAATAACGCCTCTCCTCCCTCACCCCTGACCCCTCTCCCCTCACCCTAAATCCCTCTCCCGATGGGAGAGGGACTCCCACTCTCCCTTCTCCCATCGGGAGAAGGGCCGGGGATGAGGGAAAGGTTGAGGATGGGAGAATGGCCGGGGATGAGGGAAAGGTGAGAATGGGAGAAGGGGTTTGGGGATGAGGGAACGTTGTTGCATGCAAACAATGTAACAATGTAGCAATGAAGCAATGAAACAATGTAATTTCCCGCGCTACACTCATACTCGTTCTTCCCTCCTTCCGTATGACCTCCGTCCTCTCCGCCGGTCTCTTCGAGTCATCTTTCCTCCTCTATGTCTCCTTCTTCGTTGCCGCTCTCTTCATCCTCCTCTTCATCCCGAGTCTGTTGGTCCCGGGGGCTAAGCCGGAGGGCATCGGAAAGGCGATCACGTGCTACCTCCTGAAAACGTTCGGCCTCGTTCTCGTGGCACTGAGCGTCGTGCAGATCGTCTACGGGATGCTGACACTCAACATCCCGGATGTCCCCGCCCTCTCCGCCATCATCCTCGTCCTCGTGGTCGGTGTCGGGATCATGGTCCACATGAGCCGCGTGCTTCGCGAGTGCGTGGACGACGCATCGGAAGCGGTGTCGCGTCTGGTGTTCTGCCACACCATCGAGGTCATCGGCATTCTCATCGCCATCATCTCGGCTCTCTCCGTCGTCTTGTC
>Ga0265296_1005275_pt1 | contig 10709 bp, 12 predicted proteins | sample MunlanPumphouse1_FD_189073 | JGI IMG/M metagenome (GOLD analysis project Ga0265296, IMG submission 189073) | Groundwater microbial communities from a municipal landfill in Southern Ontario, Canada - Pumphouse #1 | ecosystem: Environmental > Aquatic > Deep subsurface > Groundwater | place...
CTCGACGGGTACTGCCAGGGGCCGGCGATCGACGTGGCGGGCGAACGGTTCTCGTTCGACCACCACGACAAGTGTGTCCGCCACGCGACGCGCGCCACCTGCCAGCAGGATTCGGGTGGGAGAAATTCCGGAACGTACCTTCACCACGCAGCGCGCCCGTTTCGGGCGCAAGGAGAACACCGCATGGGAAACGTGCAGCAGCTGCAGGACCGAATCGCGCGCGACAACACCGTGCGCGTCAACGGCATGCCGCTCGCGCGCTTCCTCGCGTGCGGCGACAACGGCAGACCGTTCATGGGCGAGGACGGTCCGGACGCGCTCGAACTCGCGTGCTGGGAACGCGAACCGATCGAACGTGACTCCGACGATGGGATCACGCGGATCGGATCGCGCACCGCCACGTGGCTCACGTACGAACGGGCGGCGTTCGACCGCCCCCTGCGCCTGGGCCGCGCGCCGAACTCCTGGAAACGGCACCGCCGCCTCCAGTGCCGGGCGCGCGAGGCCGCGTAGCGATGGGTTCATTCCCACCGGTCGCGCACGTTCCCATCCCGGGAAGCACGCGCGATCACCCCTGAAACCGGAACGACGTCCGTTGCGGGTTCAGGCGGGAGGGTGGTCCTTTCAAAGGAGGTCGTCGTGCAACAGGTGCTCACGATTGTCGCCGGCATCCTCATGATGGCGGGTTTCATCCCGTACATCTGGGCGATCCTCCGCAAGGGGGCGAAGCCCGCGAAGGCGTCGTGGGTCATCTGGACGATCCTCGACACGATCACGTTCGCGGGCATGATCACGAAAGGTGCGGTGAACGGCCAGATGATCGGCACGATCATCGGCGCGTACATCACCATCGGTCTCGCGCTGAAGTTCGGGTCGCCGGGCTGGACGCGGCTCGATCGCGCCTGTCTCAGCGGTGCGGTGCTCGGCATCGCGCTCTGGACGATCACCGCAAATCCCATCGCCGCGATCGTGACGAGCTGCGGCGTCGCCTTCCTCGGTTCTATCCCGACGTTCGTCTCCGCGTGGAAGGATCCGAGCCGAGAGAACACGCTCGCGTGGACGCTCTACTGGCTCTCGTGCGTGTTCGCGCTCGCGGCGATCCCCCAGTGGACGCTCGCGGACGCGCTCCAGCCGATCACCTTCGCCGCGATCGAAACCATAATGATGGTCATCCTGCTCGCCCGGCCTCGCATGCTCGCGCGCGCATGATCGCCATCGCTCGGGGGCCCCTTCGGCCCCCGTCTACCCGAGCAGTTCGTCATGGACGGACTCTTCAGGTGGACAGCACCTTCAACCCAAAAACAACAGGAGTACGCGATAACGATGTACGACGCCGCAGTACTTGCGACCGTCATCCTCATGACGGTCTCCGCAGTGGACTACGTCCGCCACGCGTGGATTCGCGAGACGAAGCCCGTCCTCGCAACGTGGATCCTTGCAACCGTCATGACGGGACTCTCATTCTGGATGTACTGGGAGAGCCCGCGGCGGTCATGGACCGCGAACATCGCCGTGACTTCCGGCCTCGCGAGCATCCTGATCATCCTCTTCGGGGTGATCGCGACGAACGTCCGCGATGGTGCGCTCCATGTCGCGTTCGACCGCGTCCAGCGTTGGTGCCTCGCATTCGGTTGCCTGGTCGTGGTGTTCTGGTGGTTCACCGATGCTCCGCTCGCCGCGTACGTACTCGTGCAGATCATCGGCATCATCGCGTACGCCGCGACGGCACAACGCCTCTGGAGCGCGGAGCGAAGCACCGAGCCGCTCTTCCTCTGGATTACGGTGTTCCTCGCGACGCTCTGCGCGATCTACCCCGCATGGGTGCGGCACGATCCATTCTCATGGATCTACCTCGCCCGTGCGGTACCGTCAACGATCCTCATCATCTGGCTCATCGCGAGAATCAAGCGCCGGATGCAACGCCCCGCGCTCTGACCCGCTCACACCGAGAGCACCGTGCCGATTTGGCACGGTGCTTTTCCATTCTTCTTACTGCGCGATGATACCCTCATGGAGTTCGTGGTGAGACGGTTTGTCTTCGGTGGAGGCCAATCGGCCTCCGTTTGCTATACTCGAAGGGACGATGAACGACGATCGGTATGGTGTACATCGGATCTGACCACGCGGGCTTCGCGCTCAAAGTGGAAATCAGCGGGTGGCTCCGCGAGTGGGGGGTTCAGTTCGAAGACCTCGGCGCGCGGGCGCTCAACCCCAGCGACGACTACCCGGACTTCGCGTTCGCGGTCGCGGAAAGCGTCGCCGTATCGCCGCGCGAGCACCGCGGGGTCCTCGCGTGCGGCTCCGGGCAGGGCGTGTGCATTGCCGCGAACAAGGTGCGCGGCGTGCACGCGGTCGTCCTCGACGAGGCGGAGCAGGCGCGACTCAGCCGCGAGCACGGGGACACGAACGTCCTCTGCCTCTCCGCATGGCGGAGCACGCCGGAGCAACTGAAGGCGACGCTCCGCACATGGCTCGATGCCCCGTTCCCCGGCGAGGAACGCCACCGCCGCCGACTCCAAAAAATCTCCGACTACGAAACGGCGCATTGGAAGGAATAGTGTGCGAACCGAGGTTGTTCCCGCCATCCTCGCACAATCGGAGGAGGAATTCCGCGAGAGAATCCGCCTCATCGAGCGGGTCGCGCCGCTCGTGCAGGTGGATGTCATGGACGGGCGATTCGTCCCGAACACGACGTGGGCGGATCCGCTCGTCGTCGCACGTATCGCGACGCCTGCGCGGTTCGAGGTGCACCTCATGGTCGAAGAACCGTTCCGTGAGGTCATCCTCTGGGGGAAACTGAAGAATGTCCGCCGCACGATCGTACACGCGGAGTCCTGCCCCGACCGCAGCGTCGGGGCAACGACACAGCTCCGCACGCTCCTCCACACGATCCGCGCGACCGGAAAAGAAGTGGGGCTCGCGGTGAATCCGGGAACGCCGCTCGAAGACATCCACCCGTTCCTTCAACGACCGGGATTGCCGCGCCCTCGCTCGACTCGGGCTCGCAATGACCGGGCAATGGTCGACTTCCTGCTCGTGATGAGTAATGACCCCGGGTTCTCCGGCCGTCCGTTCCGCCGTGCTACGCTGAAGAGGATCGCGGCGCTCCGGAAACGGTTCCCGCTGCTCCCGATCGGCGTTGACATCGGCGTGACCGCGGAAACCGCACCGCTCCTCCGAGCGGCGGGCGCGACGCACATCGCCGCCGCGAGCGCGATCTTCGGGCAACCGGATCCCGTCGCCGCATACCGCGAACTCCAGCGCGCGTTCGGCGCACAGAGAGAATCATAAATTATGATAGGACTTACGCGTTGGTCCCCTCTTAGGGTAAGAGGGGCGCGGGGAGTTATGATGCGCGCGTTCATAACCCCCTTCATCCCCCTTACCGTAAGGGGGAAACATGCGTGGAACATCCAAATGCGCCGGTCCTGTATGAACACGCGCTTGGTTGCTCCGATCATGTTCGCCGCGGTGGCCACCATACTCCTCCTCGGTGCGGGGTGCACGCGGGCGCCCAGCGCACCGCCGACCGCCGGGCCCGCGTCGGCTCCGACGAACGTGCCCCCAGCCGCCGCGCTCCCGTTCGTCGCGTCCGCACCGACAACGCCACCGCCGCCGGACATCCCGGCGGTCCCGCCGTCACCGCCGAGCGCCGCGGATGCGGTTGCGCCGACTCCGCCGCCGAGCGCGCCGCGGGCCATCCGCGTGACCGCGAAGCGGTGGGAGTTCGTCCCGGCGGAAATACGCGTGAAGAAAGGTGAGCGCGTCGTTCTCGAGATGACGAGTGCAGATGTGGAACACGGGTTCAACATCCCCGACCTCAACATCAACCGCACGCTCACGCCCGGCACCACCGAACGCATCGATCTCGCGCCGGACAAAGCCGGTCGCTATGAATTCTCGTGCTCCGTGTTCTGCGGACGGGGACACTTCGGCATGCGCGGGACGCTCATCGTCGAATGACATGACCATCGCGCAACTCGAACGAAAGGCGAACGCGATCCGACAGGACATCATCCGGATGCTCCTCGCCGCGGGCTCCGGACACTCCGCGGGCCCGCTCGGCATGGCGGACATCTTCACCGCGCTCTACTTCGGCGGAGTGCTCCGGCACGACCCGAAGCATCCGGATGATCCGGAGCGCGACCGCCTGTTCCTCTCGAACGGCCACATCTGTCCGGTGTGGTACGCGACGCTCGCGCATGCGGGGTACCTGCCGCGCGCGGAAATGCTGAAGTCGCTCCGCAAAATGGGCTCGCGGTTGCAGGGGCACCCGCACCGGAAGTCGCTCCCACCAATCGAGAATCCCTCGGGTCCTCTCGGACAGGGACTCTCGCAGGCGGTCGGGTACGCGTACGCTGCGCGCATGGACCGCAGGGCGTTCCAAGTGTTCTGCGTCATGTCCGACGGTGAGCACGATGAGGGGCAGACGTGGGAGGCGGCCCTGTTCGCGGGCAAGCACCGACTCGCGAGCATCACCGCGATCATGGATCGGAACAACATCCAGATTGACGGCAACACCGAGGACATCATGCCGCTCGAGCCGCTCCGCGCGAAGTACGAGGCGTTCAACTGGCATGTCCTCGAGATTGACGGGAACAACATCGAGGAGGTCGTGGACGCGTGCAACCGCGCGAAGGCGATCACCGAGAAGCCGGTCATGATCCTCGCACACACGATCCCCGGGAAGGGTGTGGACTTCATGGAGTTCCAGTACGAGTGGCACGGCAAACCGCCGAACACCGAGGAGGCGACGCGCGCGCTCGCGCAGCTACGCACGCTCGGAGGCCGCATCCACGGGGAGCAGGAGTAGACGAATTTCAGATTTGAGATTTCAAATTTCAGATACGCCAATCGCGCGATTCGAGGTCGCGGAGTACGATCGGGGACCTTGATCTGAAATTTCAAATTTGAAATCTGAAATCCGCTTATGGCAACGTACCAGCGTTTTGAGGACCTGCCGGTGTGGAAAGCCGCGGTGGAGCTCGCGGTCGCTGCGGACGCACTTGTCCGGTCCTCGCCGCTCGCGCGCGATCGGGATTACGCCTCACAGCTCCGACGAGCGGCGCTCTCCGTCTCGAACAACATCGCGGAGGGATTCGAGCGTGGAACCACGCCAGAACTCCTCTCGTTCCTCTACATCGCGCGGGGATCGGCGGGCGAGGTACGATCAATGATGTACGTCCTCGAACGACTCAGCGGATACGATTCGGACGATCTGAAGTCACAAATTTCAAATCTCAAATCATCGGCCGAATCTATTGGTCGGCAGCTCCGCGCGTGGGCGGACTCCCTCCAGAACTCGGACATCGCAGGCCAACGCCGCATGACCACGCAGTCGAAACAGTGGTACCGCGCACAGAAAGACGCCGAAGCGCTCGACCGCGAACTCACGGCGTGGAACGCGGAGAACCTGAAGCGCATCATGGAAGAGAACCGTCGCCACGCCAATGCGCCAGCATCCGGAGGAGCGGACAGTAATCTCAAATCTCAAATTTGAAATCCGTACCAGTGCTCACGGTTCAACCATCAACTCTTCGCGCGCGGTGTTGAACGGGTCCCAACTCGAAAAGGAGAACATGAACAATCATCTCGCTCGCTCATAACCAAAGACGATATGGATGCACGAATGAAAAAGAGCACAATGATCGCACTCGGGGTACTCATTCTTTTCGGGGTTGGGTATGCGATCGTCGCTGGACTGAATGCTCGACGAGGTGCGCCGCAAACACCGGCACCAATCAAAAACCCCGCTCAGCAACCGACAGTGAATGCGCCGAATGCGACCGAGTATCAATTCACCTGCTACAAGGGTCCGGATGCTCCATCTCGTTTCCGTACGGCCATCGACGGCGACTTAAAGATTGGCGGATGGACCACAACGGATAACGCCGACGTTCATGTCTGCGTGCGAACCGATGTGACGACGGGCGAGGCGCTCGTGGTCTCGCTCGGGCCGTGGTGCGATGTGAAGCGGTCGATCGGCTGCGGGCACGTCGGTATTTTCCTCGCGCAGCTCGATCCGAAGCGTATCGACCCGCTCGCGTTCATTAAGACCTCGGAGATGTACGGCATGAGCGTGTACAACAAAATCCTCGCGTGGGGTAAGAATACATTGTCATATCGCGCGAACGGCATGTTCCCGGATGGCGGGTGCACTGAGGACGACATTACGGAAACATACGCGCAGCAAGATCGAATCGTTGATCTCACATCGGAGCGCGCGGATAGAGAATCGGTAGTACGGAGTTGCTATCGAACGTCGTGCAGCGACGCGACGCTCCGGTGTCGGTAGTGCGTTGCTGCGATTGTTGTCCCGGCGGAAAGAGAAGACAAACTCCATGCTTGCGAAACATCTCAATCCCAACCTCTTCGCAAAGAACGTCGAGCAGGTCCCGACTCGGAATGGGTACGGGGAGGGGTTGGTGTTGGCCGGGAAGAAGGACCAGAATGTCGTCGTGCTCTGCTGCGACCTCACGGAGTCCACGCGGTCGCTGGCGTTCGCACGCGCGTTCCCCGATCGCTTCGTGGAGGTTGGAGTCGCGGAGCAAAACATGATCGGGCTTGCGGCGGGAATGGCGAACTACGGGAAGGTGCCGTTCACGTCATCCTACGCGGTGTTCTCGCCCGGGAGGAGCTGGGAGCAGATTCGGCTGACGGCCGCGTACGGGGAGGCGAACGTGAAGATTGCGGGCGCGCACGCGGGGATCTCGGTCGGGCCGGACGGCGCGACGCACCAGGCGCTCGAGGACCTCGCGATCACGCGCGTGCTCCCGAACATGACCGTCCTCGCGCCGTGCGATGTCCATGAGGCGCGCCGCGCGACGGCCGCCGCAGCAGCGGTGCACGGCCCGGTGTACCTCCGGTTCGCGCGCGAGAAGACGCCGGTCATCACGACGCCGCGCACGCCGTTTCAGATTGGGCGCGCGCAGGTGTTCCGGAGCGGCCGCGACGCAACCATCGTCGTGTGCGGCCCGCTCGTGTACGAAGCGCTCCTCGCCGCGGAGTGCCTCGCGGGGAATCCCGACGCGGTCGGGACGCTCCTCTCCCGGTATCCCGCGATCGCGGCACGCGTGAAGGCATCAAAACTCCACGGGCACTCGATCACGCGCGCGAAGGCAGTGACGCGGTGGACGCCTGCGAGCATCCGCGCGCTCCTCAAGCGCACCGGCCGCCGCGACATCGAGGTCATCAACTGCGCGACGCTCAAACCGTTCGACACGGAAACCATCGCGAAGAGCGCGAAGAAAACCGGCCGCGTCGTCACCGTGGAGGAGCACCAGATCACCGGCGGCCTCTTCGGCGCCGTCGCGGAGGCGCTCGCGCAGTATCAGCCCACCACGATCACTCCAATCGGCATGCCGAACTCCTTCGGGGAGAGCGGTGAACCGATGGAACTCCTCGAGAAGTACGGCATGACGGCGCCGTTCATTGTGGAAGCGCTGACATCCATGCCTTGAATGCCAGTAGTTCCTCGGCCGAGCCCAAGCAAGGGCAGAAGGGCTTTGCCCGACCCTTGCGCAGCGGCGAGGTGGGGGTTGCACAGGGGGGCAGAGCCCCTTGTGAAAATGATATGCATGATTTAGTCACCATCGGCGACATCAAGCTCGATACGTTCGTGGTGCTCCCGGAGGCGCACCTCCAGTGCTCGTTCGTCGAGCAAGAGAAGACCTGCTACCTCTGCCTCGAGCACGGCGCGAAGATTCCTGTCGAGGACTTCGAACCGCAGATCGCGGGCTCTGCGGCGAACGTCGCGGTGGGGATGCGCCGTTTGGGATTCCGCACCGCGATCGTCGCAATGCTCGGAGCGGACGCAACCGCGCCGCTCGCGCGCGCACGCCTCAAGGAAGAGCGCGTGGATGCGCGGTACCTCAAGGTGCTGAAGCACGAACGGTCGAGCTTCTCCGTGGTCATCACGTACAAAGGCCAGCGCACCATGCTCGCCGCGCACCGCCCGCACCACTACCACCTCCCGAGGATGGCACCATTCAAGTGGCTCTACCTCTCGGAGATGGGCGAGGACTACGAAGAGCTCTTCCGCGACCTCGTCGCGCTCGTGAAGCACCGCCGCGCGCAACTCGCGTTCAACCCCGGCGTCGTCCAACTCCAAGGTGGGGTACGGAAGCTCATGCCAGCCATCCGCGCGACGGACGTCCTCTTCGTGAACCGCGAGGAGGGTCACCAGATCATCAACAACCGCACGAACGGCCTCGACATTCGACACCTCATCACGCGGCTGTGGAAGCTCGGCCCGCCGGTCGTCGTCGTGACGGACGGCTCGCGCGGGAGCTACGCGTTCGACGGCGGCGAGGTGTGGCGCCTCGAACCGTTCCCCGCGCACCCCGTGGAGATGACCGGCGCGGGGGACAGCTTCGCGACCGGGTTCCTCGCCGGCCGCATGTACGGGAAGGACCTCGGTGAGTGCCTCCGGTGGGGCGCGGCGAACGCGGCGTCCGTCATCAGCGTCGTCGGCCCGCAGCCCGGATTGCTCACGAAAGCGGGCATGGCGCGCGCGCTCCGCACGCACGCACGCGTCGCTGCAAAAGCGGTGTAGACCTTTATGATTGGCAACCCACGCACGCTGCTCGCTCGCGCGCTCCGCGGCCGGTACGCCATCGGGGCGTTCAACGTGAACAACCTCGAACTCCTCCAGGGGATCGTCCGCGGCGCAGAAGCGATGAAAGCGCCGGTGATCCTCCAGACGAGCGAGGGCGCGATCGAGTACGCGGGGATGGAGGAGATCCTCGCGCTCATGCGAATCGCTGCGCGGAACGCGAACGTACCGATCGTCATCCACCTCGACCACGGGAAGGACCTCGCCGTGGTGCGCGAGGCGATCCGCTCCGGCTACACGAGCGTCATGTACGACGGGTCGTCGCTCCCGTACGCGGAGAACGTGGCGAATACCGCGAAGGTTGTCCGATGGGCGCACGCGAAGGGCATCGCGGTCGAGGCGGAACTCGGCGCGATCAAAGGCGTCGAAGATTTTGTCTCCGTTTCTGAGCGCGAGGCGACGTTCACGAACCCGGAGCAGGCGCTTGATTTCGTGGAGCGAACGGGGTGCGACTCGCTCGCGGTGTCCATCGGCACCGCGCACGGTGCGCACAAAGCGCGCGGCGATGTCCAGCTCGACGTCGCGCGCCTCCGCCGCATCCACGCGCTCCTCCCGAGAACCCCGCTCGTCCTCCACGGCGCGTCATCGGTTCCGGAGGATCTCGTCGGCGAAACGCGGATGTACTGCTCCCTATTGGGGGACTGCCAGCGACTCGAGGGTGCGAAAGGAATCCCAGACGCGCAGATTCGGAGTGCGATCCCGTTCGGCATCACGAAGATCAACACGGACACCGACCTCCGCATTGCGTTCACCGCCGCGGTCCGCGAAGTCCTCGTGACGGATAAAAAAGCGTACGACCCCCGCAAAATCCTCGCCCCGGCCCGTGACAAGGTGCAGCGGGTAGTGGAGCAGCGCATCCGGGTGTTTGGTTCGGTCAAAAAAGCTTGAAGTTTGTAGCTGAAAGCTTGGTGCTCGTATGTACGACGTCATCACCATCGGCGCGGCGACGCGAGACGTTTTCCTCCAATCGAAGGCGATCGAGACGCACGCGGCGGCACACTCGCCGACCGGCGTCGAGGCGTGCTTGCCGCTCGGGACGAAGGTACCGGTGGACGACATCCACTTCACGACCGGCGGCGGCGCGACGAATGCGGCCGTGACGTTCGCGCGGTTGGGGCGACTCCGCGTCGCGACGATCGGTCGCGTGGGGAATGACTCGGGCGCCGCGGCGATCCTCGCCGACCTCAAACGTGATCGCGTCGCCGCGACGTTCATCCAACGCGACCCGAAACGCCACACCGCCTACTCAGTAATCCTGCTCGCCGGGAGCGGTGAGCGGAGCCGAGTGAGGGAGAAGGGCTTTGCCCGGCCGAACGAGGCGGAGCGAGCGGGGGTCGCGCAGGGGGCGGCGCCCCTTGCGACAGGGGGCGAGCGGACCATCCTCGTCCATCGCGGCGCTTCGGAACGCATCGCCGCGCGCGAAATCCCATGGAAGCGCATCGCGGCGAAGTGGTTCTCCATCACGTCGCTGAACGGTGACCTCGCGCTCCTCCGGAGCATCCTCGCCCATGCGAAGCGCATCGGCGCGCGGGTCGCGTGGAACCCGGGCAACGCGGAGATCGCTCGCGGCTGGACGGCGATCGCGCCGCTCGCCCGACGATGCACCGTCTTCAGTATCAACCGCGAAGAGGCGGCTGCGCTCACCGCGCGCGATCCAAAGGACCTCCGCGGCATCATCACGGCGCTCTGGGGAACGCCGGAGGCCTGCGCAGCGTGCGGCCCATCATGCGACGCGTGCGAGGCGTACGCCGCAACGTTCGGCCCCTTCCTCCTCATCACCGACGGGCCGGGTGGCGCGTACGTCCGCACCGGTGGGACGACGTGGCACATCGCATCCCGGAACGTGAAGCCCGTGAACACGACCGGCGCTGGTGATGCGTTCGGGTCAGCATTCGTCCTTGCAACCATGCGCTCCTCAGGTCTCGATTTCGCCCTCCGCCTCGCGATGGCGAACGCCGAGGGCGTCATCACGCACATGGGCGCGAAGGCGGGAATCCTCTCGAAGATTCCGGCCCGCGCCGCGCTCGCGCGCTATCACGTCCGTCTGTTCCCCCCTCTTAAGGTAAGAGGGGTCGGGGGAGTTATGGGCCGTTCG
>Ga0265296_1005276_pt1 | contig 10707 bp, 7 predicted proteins | sample MunlanPumphouse1_FD_189073 | JGI IMG/M metagenome (GOLD analysis project Ga0265296, IMG submission 189073) | Groundwater microbial communities from a municipal landfill in Southern Ontario, Canada - Pumphouse #1 | ecosystem: Environmental > Aquatic > Deep subsurface > Groundwater | place: Canada...
GGCTTACGCCTTTTTGGCCTAATTTCATTTGTTTTCACCGATACGTTTCCGGCCTGAACTCAATAATTTCTTCTCATTTAAATAACTTTCGCTTTAAGAATCCACGACCGAATTCAGCGAAGTGGCGGGCGCCTTTGACAATCGCGTTGCGAAGCACCATGGCTGAAAGCCATGCACGAGCGCCCGTACGCAATCGAGTGCGAAGCAAGCGTGGCTGAAAGCCGCGCACGAGCGCCCGTATGTAATCGGGCTGTTACTTGCCCGGCAGGAACAATTGTATCGCCACAACGTACACTGCCGCGGAAACCGTGAGGAGGATTACTGAATGCTTCAATCCGGAGAGGACGTTGTTCTCGGAAATCTTCCCGATCATGGGGCCCGCGAAAACGGATTGCACTATTATGAGGTAAAGGAAGTAGGCCGAAAAATCAATCTGGGGCGGCTTTTCGACGGGGCCTTCGCCGATGTTGGTCTGCACGTTCATTATGGGAACGAAGAATACCTGGATGCCGATTATTATGAGGACGAAAATGAAGAACATGAGGTAAGCGGAAAACGTGGTGCTCATTGTGCGCGTTCTGCGCTCGGTTTTAAGGCGCTCGATTTTCGCGACGTACTCCGTGCTCGTGCCGAAAATCTTTATTATGTCTCCGCCCGCCTTGTGGGTTTCCGAAATCACGAGAACCATCTTGTTTATCATCGGCGAGCTTATGCCGTGGAAAATCTGGGTTAGCGCCTTTTCAAAGGGGATTCCCAAACGAACCTGCGTTGTAAGCTTGCGGATGAAAGGGGTGAGCCTTCCGTAATTGCCGCGCGCAAGGACTTCAAGGCCCGAAGTGATTCCGACTCCGGATTGCAGTATGTCGCGCAAATCTTCGAGGAACTGGCGGAAATCATCCTCCAATTCGGACAAAAGCGAGAAGCGGCTGTAAATTGCGATTGCGACCGGAACTACGAAGAAGATCCCGGAAAGTATGGAAAGCTTTCCCAGGCTGAATGCAAGGAGCGCGAAATACGAAATTGCGGAAAGCGTGGCTCCGAGGCCGATTGCCTTGATGTAATAAATCCTGTTGGATTCCATTTCAGCCCTCCTCCGGAGTCATGAATTCCATCATCAGGATGAACATCACGTTTACCGCGGGAATCACAATGAAAATTCCCATTGTGAGAAGGAAATCTATGCTCATCCCGAAAAGGCCGCCGGTTGAGCCGAAGATTCCCATGAGCATTATCGAGGAGAACAGGAAAAGCGGGGCGGCAATCAAAACAGCTGTGTAAATGTCACCGAAGGTTTCCGCGCGCTTATTGGCCTCCTCGATTGAAATGCTGTACTCAAAATAGGCCTTGTCCGCGCGCTTCCTCATGAATTCCTTGAGGTCTCCGCCCGTGCGCACGGTGCTGTTCAGTTCCGCGAGGAACCTGCGCAATGTAACGGAAGGTGTCTGGTCCATGAGCACGATTATGGCTTCGGAGAGGCTCATGTGCAAAGTGTTCATATAGCGCTCGAGCTTCGCGAATTCCTCGCCGAGCTTCGGGTAATCCTTGCTTCCCGCCACTGAACGAAACATGTATTGGGGCGGGGCGCCGGATTCAACCGCGGCCGACATCGTGAGGATTGCCAGAGGCAGAAGCGCCTTTATGCTGCGCTTTTTCATTGAAAGCGAAAAGAGGGGGCGCACGAGCAGGACTGCTATTCCGGACATTGGCAGAATGAAGGGAAGGAACGCTATTTCGGGATTGGTCACGAGGCCGGAAGAAAGGAGGAAAAACGAGAGCAGCATTCCGATTACGAAGAAAAGTATTGCCGTGAAAATTATCGAGGAAAAGTATTTTGGCACGGTGGTTAAATCGTCAATCTGGCTGAGGTTTTTTTTCATTCGTTCCCATTCCATTCCCTGCGTGACAAAGCCGAATATGGAATAGGAAAAGTCGCTGTAAATCCCCAGAAGTTTGGTCATTGAAGGCATTCGCTTTCCTCAAGCGAAAAAAAGGCTTTTTTGTTATTAAGGTTTTTGGATTGGGGTTGTTGCCTTCAGTCCCTGAAACCCGAATCCTTTTTTTCCTGTTCCTTGAACTTCGCGATTTTTTCCGAGAAAGCCTTGTAATCGAAAACCTTTTCCCTCAGGAGCCCCTCGAGGAAATCGGAGCGCTTTTGCACCATTTCAAGAAGGCGCTTGTTGGGGATGTTGTATTGCTCGGAAATTTCCTTCAGGATGAGGCTCCTGTAGGTTATTGGAACGACATCGGAAATTCCCGCAATCTGGGATTGCAGCGAACTTGAAGGTCCTTTTCCGGAAACGTTTTGGGTTTCAGTGAGAATTGACGCTGGCACCAGGCCGGAAGCCTGCTGGTCCAGTTTTTCCTGCGTTGCCCTTGCGTCCATAATCGAGTAAAGCCGGTTGTTTTCGGGTTGTAACTCTCTATTTCAGCTACGCCAATGAGGGCGCGCTTTATTGTTTCCGTGCCCTTGAAGCCCATTACCAGCACGATGTCCAATGAATTCAGGAGGCTTGGGTAAAGGTTTATCGGCGGGGTCGTGAGCCTTGAAACCAGGTCGTCAACGCTCCTTCCGTGCATTGTCGCCAAACAGCAGTGCCCTGAAGCCATTCCCTGGAACATGATGTATGTTTCTTCGCCCCTGACTTCTCCGATAATCAGGTAATCCGGCCTTTGCCTGAAGCTTTCCTTTATGAGGTCCATTAAGGTTATTTCACCGAAGCGCTGTCCGGCTGCGTCCGGAGGCCCGAATCCGCGCCTTGAAACCTGGGGCAGCCAGTTTTCGTGCTCGATGTTCAATTCGCGCGTGTCCTCGATGCTTACAACGCGGTCTCCGGAGGGAAAGAACATTGCGATTGCGTTCAGCATCGTGGTTTTTCCCGCCGCGGTCGGGCCCGTGATCAGGATGTTTTTCTTGTATTCTATCGCGGTCCAAAGGTATGCAAGAATGCTCGCGGGAAGCGTGTCGAATTCCATCAAGTGAATGGGGCTGAAAGGCTCCTCCGGAAAGCGGCGGATTGTAAAAGTTGGGCCCTTGGTGCTCACGCTTTGGGAGAGAACCGCGTTTACGCGCGAGCCGTCGGGAAGAATCGCGTCAAGCAAAGGGGAGGCGTAGGAAACGTATCCCCTCGAGAGCTGCGCGAGCTTGATTACGAAGTCCTCCAATTCGGAAATGTCGTCATAGGAAATGTTTGTGGGCAAATGGCCGTACTTGCGGTGCACCAAAAAAATGGGTATGCCAACGCCGTCGCATTCAATGTCCTCGATAAAGGGGTCGTGCATTAATGCCTCGATTCTTCCGAGGCCGAACAAATCGCGGGAAGTGTAGTAAACGAGCTTCTGCCTCTGCTCGTCGGTGAGGCGTATTTTCTTTTTCTTTATTATCTGGTCGACTTTCTCGAAAAGGGTTTCCCTGTCCAGGTCCTCGAGGGAAATAATTTCAATCAGCTTCTTTTTCACGAACGCGATTATGTTTTCATCCGTTTTGGAGAGCTCGGGCTCAAAAATGTAATACAAATTGGTTCCGGCTTCCTCCTTCAGGACCTGCATTGAGGAGTAACCGGGAATCAATTCCATCTGGTTGGGGTTTGCGGACTGGATTGCGGAAACGAGATGCTCTTTTCCCCCCACAAAGAATCTTTCGCGGAGGCTCGTCATTGACTCGGGCTGGTAAACCTTGCCGAGGCCGAATCCTTCCTCCTCGCCGCCCGTGGCAACGCTGTACAGCGCGCCCTTTATCGAATTGAATATCCCCGCGTTCGGCTGCTTCTGCTTCGCGCCCTTCACGGCTTTTTGGGCGGTTTCCTTCGCCTTCCTTTCCGTATTCGAAAAAATGCTTGAAAAAAGCTTTTCCATCACCTTCTGCATGGAAGGAACCTCGCCCTGGCCGGCGAGCTCGTTTATTGTTTTGGCTTCCTCCTCGGCCGAATCCGCTTTCTGCATTCCGGTTTTCCTGCCTCCGGGCTTCCCGAGTTTCGGCGCGGAAGGCCTGTAGCCCGAACCAATGCGCTCCTGCTGCGGAACCGCTTCCTGCTCGGCCATGGCGGATTTCTTTTCCGGAAGCCGGATATCCTGCCTTATTTCAACCGGAACCTCGTCGAACTCGCTTTTCACCACGAAAAGCTTTCCCGCAATTCCCTTCAATTTCCTTTCGCCGGCTTTCTCTTCCGCATTCTGCCCCGATTTCGGATTTGCCTTTTGCTTTTGGCCGGGCTTTTTTTGCTTCGAGAATGCGCGCGCAATCGGCATTATCACTGAATTCAGCCTGTAATTCGGGTTTTTCCTGAATTCGATTTCCTTTCCCTGAACGCCCTGCATTTCAAGTATCCTGTTGTAGTGGTTCGCGGCACCCACGAAGTCCTGCGAGGAAAGAATTTCGAGCTCGGCCCTTGAATCGGGGAACTTCTGCATTGCGTGGCGCTGGAACAAATTAAGGTAATTTTTTCCGTTCAATTTCCCCTTCCTGTACTCGCGCGTGAAGGAATCGAGGTAATCCTTCTGCTTTCCCTTTGAGGAAATCCTCTGCTCCAATGCCATTGCGTCGAACAGCTTGGACTGGAATTCGCTCAGTTCAAGCTCGAGCTCGTCGAGGCTTTCGAGGGGCGGAACCGAATTCGGATTCGGCTTTGCTCCCGCCTTCCCAGGTTCGGCTTGGCTTTGGTTGGGGCGCGATGCCATTCAGTTCACTTTCCGGATCGCATTACTTTTGCTCCGCGCCCGCCTTGCCGCCCTGTCCGCCTTGCCGGCTTGGCTGGCCCTGCTGTCCCTGCGGGATAATTGTTCCGAAGCCGCTTTCCGCAAGCCGTTTCTCGTATTCGGCCTTGAGCTTGTCAATGAGCACTGATATTTCCGCGGAGGAATCCGTCACGGACTTCCAGTTTTCCTGCCTTTCCTTTTCAAAGTCGCCGAATTCCTTGCTTGTTTTTTCCTTGATACGCTTGAACACCTCCCCGCTTATTTCGCCGGAATCAAGCCTCTGCTTCCTCGAGGAAACCTCGGACTTCCGTGCGTTGTACTCGTTCTCAATGAAGCGCAAATCCTCGATAAGCGAAATTATGTCGCTCGTGCGCTTTTCGACCTTGTCAAGCAATTCTATTATGCTTTCTGCCTTGCTTTCGCTTTCATTCCCCAAAAAAACCACCTCACGCGGAGTAATTCATGTCGGTAATGTAAACGGAAAACCAGTCGGAGCCCGACTGCAGGTTGAAGTGCAGGTTGTAATTGTAATACGCCGAGGAAACATAGACGATTATTTCGCCCTCCCCAAGCGAGTAGCCTTCATTCACTATGCGGTCGGAAACCGTGTTAACCAGGCTCGAATAACTGTCCGCGTAAAAGTTGAACGTGCCGTTGAACGTGTTGTTTCCGTCTATGAAACGCACGCTTTTCACGAGCTCCGCCATTGAAACGTTCGCTGTATTAAGGTCGTATCTCGCGACTTCGAGGCGGATGTGCGAGTTTTCGAGCACCAGCACGCTGCCGTTTCCGGTCACGGCCTTGTAGGCGTTGGTGGTGCAATTCGAGCAAAGGAAAAAGTTCCCGAAATCGGTTCTGTAGCGCTTCTTGATTATGCTTGCAAGGGTTTCCTTTTCGGCCTTGATTATGCTGCCCTTGGAGGAAACCGAGAAATTTATTCCGCGCAATGAAAGGTTGATTGTGGAAGAGGAGCCTTTTCCCGAGGACGCGATGCGCAGTATTTCCTGGTCCAGGGCGCCCATTGTGCTGCGCGCCTTGTTGACTGTGCTGATGTCCTCGAGGTTCTTCATGTAGGGAATTCCCGTGCTCAAAACCACGCCGACAACGGAAACGCTGATTATCGTGTAAAGCATTCCGCTTATCAGCGGCTCAAGCCCTTTTTGGTTCAGCATTTTTTCCATCCTAGGGAAGGTTGCTCCATACCAGCGAGTCGCTGCCGCGCGAAAGCGTTATGTGCAACTGGAACGACTGCGTGAGATCAAACTGCTTCCCGCATATGAGAACGTTAAAATCATTTATAAGATTTTGCCTGGAAACGAGACTGGTTGAATCGTTCGGCAATTCGTGGCCTGAAGCCGAAACCGTTGTGCTGGAATAATTCGAGTCGGTTCCGGAAAAATTCCCCAGAATGTAATTCGAGTTCTGGTCGTAGGCCGCAAAGCAGAACTGCAATTCCTGCGCTTCTCCCCGCGCCTTTTCCAGAAGCAGGGAGCTTGTGCCGTAAAGCGGGGCGTTGAGGTCGCGCGCGGTGATTCCGGTAAGGAATGCCTGGAACAGCTCGAATTCCGCGTTGTTCAGCAAGTGCTGCCTCGGCCCCTCCCGCACCGCAAGCTGGGCGTTGTTGAGCGCAAGCAGTGCGACCACCATTCCGCTCAAAAAAAGCATTATCAGGAGGTATGCCTGCCCTGCCTGGTTCATTCCTGTTCCGAAGCCGGAATCCGGGGCCGGACCGAAACCCGCGCGCCTCATTTTGTCACCTTCATGTGAAAGTAAACCGTTTTTGGCCGGTAATCCGTGGAATTGCCCTCGTATAGGTAATTGACCGTAAGGTACTGGCTGCCCTCGGCAGGGCTGCCGTAGCAGACGTTGTTGGAATCGCATACCTGAAGGTAAAAGGGGTTGAAAAAGTGCCCTGCTATTTTCGCGTTTATGGGCGCGATTTTCTCGTTTGAATCCGCGCCGGCAATCAGGGTGCGGAAATTCTGGTCGAAGGAAAGGGCCTCGAGAGCGCTTTCCCCGAAGGAACGCAAATCAACCTGCTGGGGAACGTGGGGCAAAAACGAGTATGAAATCGCTAGAGTGCTGAGCAGGAGGGTTGCGCCGATGAATGCCTCGAATGTCCTTGTTCCCGCCATTTGGTTTCACCGGTTCCGCTTTCGCGCCCTATTCCGATTCCGTTTCTCTACGATTCCATTTCACTCCGATTCAGATTCCGCTCCAATTCCAGTTTCGCTTTCGCGGCAATTCCTTTTTTGCCCATGATTCCGTTTTCATTTCCGTTCCGCTCCGATTCGCTTCCGATTGAATTTTCGCTCCGATTCCTTCCCAATTGTGTTTTCTCCGCTTTTATTCCTTGCTCACGAGGGAGGCTGCGCCTGCACCTTCACGTAAAGCGTTCCGATTTCAACGTCGCCGTTTGCCTTGAGCAGGGGAATCACGCGCCTCTGTATTACCGCGTTAATGAATTCCTTGTTCGCTCCGGAAACGAGGTTCGCGTCCCCGCCGAGGAAATTAAAGTAATAACCGGGGTTGCTGTAGGCGTCGAACTTTTTCGCCGCGACAACGCTCACGCTCTGGGGCTGCGACACTATGAGGCGCGGGACATCCGTGAAGGTTGCCGAAACGTGGGTTGGGTAATACCTGAATTTTATCGTCGTGGGGTAAACACAGTCGATTTTGAGGTTCTGGTCGATTGTTACGGTGCAATAACTGTTCGCGTCCGCGAGCGCGGTCGCGCGCGGCTGAATGGTTTGCTGCTCCAGGACGTAAACAGTGGGGTCGATTGAAAGCAAGGCCGGAGAGGTTATCCGCGCGTTTCCGACGTTGTCCTTTGCGAGAGCGCAGAAGTAATCGGTGTGCGCGTCCGCAATCGAAAGCATTCCGCTGTAGGAATTCCTGTCGTAAGCGCTTTCGCTTTGGGAGCACGATGCGGTCGCGGAAAAGTAATATTTTACGGGCTGGGCGCATCCGCTCATGTTGTCCACGCAGGAAAAAAGCAAATCGTTTTCATAGTATTTAGTCGAGGTTATCCCCGAAACCGAGAGGCTCGGCGCCGTTGAGTCCACGCGAACCGCGTTGTACTGGATTGAAGTGGAATAATTGTTCGCGGCATCCACTAATGTGAGATTCAAATCGTAATAGCCCTCGCTCGGGGCGGAGGGGGCGCAGGAATCGTTCACGTCAATCCGGTTGTTTGCATCCCCGCTCGAGACAAGCGCGGAGGCGCTCTGCTTCAGGCAGTAGTTCACCCCGCTTTTCTGGATTGCGACGAGGTACGAGACGGGGTTCTTTTCAATGTAATAAAAGTTCACGTCAACGGTTTGGCCCGGGGCAATGTATTTGGGGTTGTAGGCCGTGGGGTAAACCGCGAAAATCTTCGGGTTTTCCACGTCGAAAGTCACGAGGAAGTTTCCGTCGCTTGAATCCCTGCCTGAAAACTTTGAGTCGAAAACGTTCACGTCAATCCAGAGCACGTTTTTGTCGGCCGCGAGGGGAATGCTCCAGACGTAACTGCAGGCATTCGTTGTAACTGTGGTGAAATCCGAGTCAATGCAATAAGAGGAATTCAGGTCAATGGAATCAATGAGGGTTTCGAACGCCGCCTGCGAGTGGGAATAATAAAGGTAGGCGTGCAGGCTTTTTCCGTTGGGGTCGGAAACATTGAAGTCGATGGAATAAGTCGAGCCGCCCGTGGTTTCGCCGCCGTTGGGCTTTATTACCCGCACGGAGGGCGCGCCCTCGCGCCTGTAGAGGAAAGCGCCGGAATATTTCGTTGTGTTCATGTCGGAATCGAAAACGTTCAAATCGACAGCGTAATAATGGAGATCCTGAAGGCCCGAAGCCGCAAGGTTCCAGTCGTAATGGCAGTTGTTCGTTGTAAGCGTGCTGTTGTTCTGCGGGGAGCAGAACGCGGGATTGGACAGGTTCAGGTCTGAAAAGATTGCCGTGCCCGAAAATGGAATCGAATTCGGGTTAATGTATTCAATGTTCACGTCCAGGAGCGCGGGAGTCGTGTTGGGAATGGAAGTGAAAAAATTCGCCTTGTACTGGAAATAGCGGTTTGAGTCGTCAAAGAGGCTTCCGGACTGCGGAATCACAGCGCTCCAGTTGCCCCAGGAGTTTCCATCTGAGGAAGTCCTGTACTGCAGGTTGAGGTCCGTTCCTACTGGAATAAACGAGCTCCATTCGAGGTATTTCCATTGCACGCCCGTGTTTGCGTCGAATGCCTTTGAAGTGTAAGTGCCTGAAGAAAAGAAGGGAATTCCGTCCTTCGCGAGCCTCACGAGGCCGCCGGAATTCGAGTCGGTCCGGTCGAAGGTTCCCAAATTGAAGTCTGCCTCGCTTGTCTGGAGCAGGAATGCCCCGACTTCCCTGAATTTCAGGTTTGCGGCAAGCGCGTCGCCTTCGCGGTCGCGGACATTGAAGTAAACCCTGTTCAGGTCTCCCGCCCAGACTTCGCCTCCCGCTGGAATAACGAGGTTTGCGTCGGGCGCGGTGTTGCGCGTGTAAAAGAAAGTGGACGCGCTGCTTATCAAGGTAGATTTCAAGGAATTGTTCACGTTGAGGTCAATGTAATAATTCCCTTCGGCAACCCCGTTGGCGTCCCAATTGTAAGTGCAGTTGTTGTCGGTTCTCGTTGTTCCGTCCGAGTCCGTGCAGACGCCTGAAAGGGAAATTCCCGAAACAATCAGGTTCTGCTTTGCGCCCTTTGTTGCGGAATAATAAATTGCCGCGTAAAGCGCGCTTGCGTTGTTGTCCTGAACCGTGAAGCGCAGGGGAACGGTTCTTCCGGTTACAATTTCCCCGCCGTTGGGGTAATCCAGCCGGACGAAAGGCGGGGCGAAAAGCGAGAACGCGAAATTGCTGTCATTGCTTGACTGCACGCTTGAATACGCGTCGTAAGCATTGAGGTCTATGAAATAGTTTCCGTCCGCCAGGGCGCTTGTGTTCCAGTCGTAGTGGCAATTGTTGTCGGTTAAATTCGAGTTGTCGGGATTAGAGCACGCCGTGGAAAGATTCAGGTTCGCAATCAGGTTCTGCCTCGCGCCCTTCTGGCCGGAATAATAAAGGGCTGCGCTCAGGGAATCGTTGTCCAAATCCAGAAGGTTGAAGTCAATCCTATTGGTCGCTCCCGAAACCCAGCGGTTGTTCGGCGGGAAAAAAAGCTTTATTTGCGGGGCGTGATTCTGGAAGCGCGAACCGTATTTTATTTCGTAGGACGGCGAAGTTCCGCGCTGCCAGACCCATTCCACGAGCCTTTCCGCGGTTGAAATCGAGGCGTTGGGGTAAACGTCGGAACCCGAATTCGTCGTCATTTCCGTTGTTTGCCAGCCATTGTTGAATTCCCTGCGCATCACATTGGGGTTTCCGGAATTGCTGTCCTGCCAGAAGACGTGGATGAAATCCTTGTAAACCGCGATTGAGGGATAACTAGAGTCCTGGCTGTTGTTGCTCAGGTTCGTGGCGTTTGCATCCCACGAATTCGTGTCCGAGCGGAACTTCTTGTAGTACACGTCATAATTTCCGGCTGAGCGCCCCATCCAGACCAGGTGGAGGTTCCTGTCCTGGTCTGCGAGAAGCGTGGGATTGTATTCCACGGGATTGAGGGAGGAAACCTGAAGCGGAACGCCCCACGAATTCTGGCCGGCGGAAAGCTTCGAGTAATAAATGTTGAAGTAAACGCTCGAATTCACGCCCCATGGACCCTGCATCCACGCGAGATGGACATTATTGCCGGAGTCGGTTGCAATGCTTGGAAGCGCGGCGTAATCCGTTGTGCTTGAAACCTTCGCGATGTTCGCGTCCCACCCAAGGCTGTCCCAGTAACGCCTGTAGTAAACCTGGTATTTTCCGGTTGAGGCGTCATACCATGCGACGTGAAGGTTGCTGTTCGAATCCGCGGCAATGCTTGGCGTGAACGCGCCCGTTGAATTCGAGGCGGAAATCACTGTGAAATTGGCGTCCCAGCTTCCCCCGCCTATTACCCTGTAATTCTTGTATGCAATGCCGTAGGCC
>Ga0265296_1005277_pt1 | contig 10705 bp, 10 predicted proteins | sample MunlanPumphouse1_FD_189073 | JGI IMG/M metagenome (GOLD analysis project Ga0265296, IMG submission 189073) | Groundwater microbial communities from a municipal landfill in Southern Ontario, Canada - Pumphouse #1 | ecosystem: Environmental > Aquatic > Deep subsurface > Groundwater | place...
GGGCGAGATCGAGGGCGTCGACCTGACGATCGAGTGGATCGACGACCAGGGCAACCCCGACACCGCGGTGACGCAGGCCAAGGACGTCATCGGCCAGGGCTTCCAGATCATCGGCGGCTCCGCCGCGTCGGGCGTCTCGCTCGCCGTCGCCGAGCAGGCCGCGCAGAACAACACGCTCTTCCTCTCCGGCCCCGCCGCCGCCGACGCGATCACCGGCGTCAACGAGCAGACCTTCCGCTCGGGCCGCCAGACGCTGCAGGACGTCGCGACCGCCGCGACCTTCCTCGACAGCGTCGAGGGCTCCAACATCGTCGTCTTCGGCCAGGACAACGCGTTCGGCCAGGGCAACGTCGCGTCGGTGGAGGCCGTGCTCGGCAGCGAGGGCGCCACCGTCACGCCGATCCTCGTCCCCGAGGACGCCACCGAGTTCACGCCGTTCGCGCAGCAGATCTCGTCGCAGTCGCCCGACCTCGTGTTCGTCGCCTGGGCCGGCGCCACCACCGGCGCGATGTGGGAGTCGCTCGCCCAGCAGCAGGTGCTCGAGTCGACGACCGTCGTCACCGGACTCGCCGACCGCGCCTCGTACCAGGCCTACGGCCCCGGCTCGGCGAACATCCAGTTCCTCAACCACTACTTCCCGGGCGCGACCGACACCGAGGCCGCGCAGGCCATGGACGCGTTCCTCGAGGAGGCGGGCAACGAGGCCGACCTGTTCACGGTCGACGGCTTCGTCGGCGCGCAGATGCTCGTGCGAGCGATCACCGAGGGCCGCGGCGACGTGGATGCGATGATCGCCGCGCTCGAGGGCTGGACCTTCGAGTCGGTCAAGGGCGAGCTCACGATCCGTGCCGAGGACCACGCGCTGATCCAGCCGATGTTCCAGGTGCGCCTGGTCGACGAGGGCGGCACCTGGGTGCCCGAGCTCGTCGAGATCGTCGACGCCGAGGCGGTCGCACCGCCCGTCGCGGGCCAGTGAGCGCGGCACAGCGATGATCCGGCCCGCGCTCGAGCTGGACGCCGTCGGCCTGCAGATCGGCGGCGCGCGCATCCTGCGCGACGTCTCGATGCAGGTCGCGACCGGCGAGATGGTCGGGGTCATCGGCCCCAACGGTGCTGGCAAGACCACGCTGTTCAACATCATCTCGGGCGTCGCCGTCCCGACGAGCGGCCGCGTGCTGCTCGCCGGCGACGACGTCACCGGCCGCAGGGTGCATCAGCGGGCGCGGGCCGGCCTCGGCCGCACGTTCCAGACCTCCAGCGTCTTCCCCGGCCTCACGGTCGCGGAGAACGCGCGCCTCGCGGCGCAGTCGAAGCTCGGGGGAGCCACCAGCCCCTGGCGGTTCCCCCGGGCTGACGACGACGCGCACGGGGTGGCGATGCGCTGCCTCGAGGAGGTGGGGCTCGCCCACCACGCCGGCACGGCGGCCGGCGTGCTCTCGCACGGCGACAAGCGCAAGCTCGAGATCGCGATGCTGCTGGCGACCGAGCCGGAGGTCGTGCTGCTCGACGAGCCGATGGCGGGCGTCGGCTCCGGCGACGTCGCCGGCCTCGTCGAGGTCATCCGCCGGCTCCACGCATCCGGCCGCACCGTCCTCATGGTCGAGCACCACATGGAGGTGCTGCTCGGCCTCGTCGAGCGGGTCGCCGTCATGCACCACGGCGAGCTGCTCGCGATCGACGCGCCGAAGGCCGTCATGGCCGACCCAGCCGTCCAGAAGGCCTACCTCGGGGAGACCGTGTGACCGCCATCCTGACCGTCCGGGACCTCCGCGCCCGGATCGCCGGCCAGCAGGTCGTCGAGGACGTCTCCTTCGACGTCGCCGAGCACGGCGTCACCGCGCTGCTCGGCCGCAACGGCGTCGGCAAGTCGTCGACCATCAAGGCGCTGCTCGGCCTCTACGAGCGCACCGGCGAGGTGACGTTCGCAGGGCAGCGCATCGATGGGCTGCTCACCCACCGCATCGTGCAGCAGGGGATCGCCTACGTGCCGGAGGACCGCGAGGTCTTCGGCCAGCTCACCGTCGAGGAGAACCTGCGGCTCGCAGAGCGGGGCGGGGCGCCCAACCGCGGCATCGTCGCCGAGCTCTTCCCCGAGCTCATCGAGCGCGCCAAGCAGCAGGCCGGCACCCTCTCGGGCGGCCAGCAGCAGATGGTCTCGCTCTCGCGGGCGCTCATGAACGACAACCGGCTGCTGCTCGTCGACGAGCCCACGAAGGGGCTAGCGCCGCTCATCGTCGGCACCGTGACGAAGGCTCTCGAGGCCGCGGCCGAGCGCACGCCGATGCTGCTCGTCGAGCAGAACCTCCAGGTCGTGCGCGCGCTCGCGCACACCGTCATCGTCCTCTCCGGCGGCCGCGTGGTCCACACCGGCCCCGCCGCAGCCTTCCTGGACTCCGACCTCGTGCACCGCCACCTCGGCGTCTCGACCGACCAGGAGGCCGCGTGACCACCGTCCTGCTCCTGCTCATCACCGGCGTGGGCCTCGGCGCCCTCTACTTCCTGGTGGCGAGCGGCCTCTCGCTCATCTACGGGCTCATGGGCGTGCTGAACTTCGCCCACGGCTCCTTCCTCACCCTCGCGGGCTTCCTCGGCTGGGAGGTCGGTCGCCGCGTCGGCGACGGCAGCTGGGCTGGCCTGCTCACCGGGATGCTCGTCGGCCTCGTGGTCGGCGCCCTCGTCGCCGCGATCACCGAGCTCGTGTTCATCCGGCCGCTCTACAACCGGCACATCGAGCAGGTGCTCGTCACCGTCGGACTCGGCCTCGCATCCGTCGCCCTCTTCGAGGGCATCTGGGGCACCGACCCGATCCAGATCCGGCTGCCCGAGTGGCTCGGACAGACGACGGACGTGCTCGGCGCGAACATCCCGAACGACCGCTGGCTGCTCATCGGCTCCGCCGCGCTCGTGCTGGTCGGCATCGTCCTCTTCCTGCAGAAGACGAGCTACGGGCTCGTCATCCGCGCCGGCGTCGAGAACCGCACCATGGTCACCGCGCTCGGCATCGACGTGCGCCGCGCGTTCACGATCGTCTTCGCCATCGGCGGCGCGGCCGCTGGCCTCGGCGGCGTGCTCGCCTCCGTCTACTACGGCCAGGTGGGCGCCCACCAGGGCACGTCGCTGCTCATCTACGCGTTCATCGTCACCGTCATCGGCGGCCTCGGCTCGCTGTCGGGCGCCGCCATCGCCTCGGTGCTCGTCGCCGTCATCCAGCAGTTCGCGAACTTCTACCTCGGCGGCACCGGCGACCTCGCGGTCGTGCTCGCGCTGGCCGCGGTGCTGCTCGTCCGACCGACCGGCCTCATGGGCAAGGTCAAGCACTAGGAGATGGCGATGCGCACCTTCCTCACCTCCCGCCGGGGCATCCTCACCGGCCGGCTGCTCGTCGGCACCGCCGTCATCGTCGCCGCGGCGATCCTGCCGCTGCTCGCGATCGACATCCCGGGCGTGCTGCCCGGGCCCACCTACACGCCCGGCACGCTCACGGTGCTCGCGTACGCGATGCTCATCGCGGCGCTCGCGCTCAGCTACCACCTGATCTTCGGGGTCGCGGGGATGCTGTCGTTCGGCCACGCGATGTTCTTCGCCGCCGGCGCGTACGGGCTCGGCATCATCCTGCGGCTGCTCGCACCGACGGGGATGCCGAGCGAGGTGGTCTTCCTGCTCTCGATCGGCATCACGCTCGTCGTCGCGCTCGTGCTCGGCAACCTCGTCGGCGCGCTCGCGCTGCGCGTGAGCGGCATCTCGTTCGCGATGGTGACGCTCGCGATCGCGCAGGCCATGAACGTCATGATCCGCCGCAACGTGGGCGGCCTCACGGGCGGCGAGGAGGGCATCACCCTCACCGTGTCGGTCGTGCCGGACTGGCTCGTCGGCGTCGTCAACACCCGCAACCTCTACTGGATGGCGCTCGCGGTGCTCGTGCTCGTGTACCTGGCGTGCGTGTGGGTCGAGCGCTCGCGGCTCGGCCACGTCGTCGCGGCCGCCCGCGAGAACGAGCTGCGCGTGACGGTGCTGGGCCTGCGCCCCTACCTCGTGCGGCTGTTCCTGTTCGGGACCGCAGCCGTGCTGGCGGCCGTCGCGGGGATGGGCTTCATGCTGCTGCAGTCGAGCGCCACCCCGCGCATCTCGACGAGCGACTTCACCCTCACGCTGCTCGTGATCGTCGTGCTCGGCGGCGTCGGCTACCGCTGGGGAGCGATCGTCGGCGGCATCGTCTACACGCTGCTCGACCAGCGGCTCGCCGCGCTCGCCTCGAGCGACGTGATCGCCGGGCTGCCCGACGTGCTGCGCATCCCGCTGTCGGAGCCGCTGTTCATCCTGGGCATGCTGTTCGTGCTCGTCGTCATGTTCGCGCCCGGCGGCATCGTCGGCATCGCGCATCGCGCGACCGGGTGGCGCGGCAGCAAGAAGGACGTCGAGGAGCCCGCGGTGCTGCAGGACATGGAAGCCTAAGCGCATGGCTCTCGACGCGCTGACGGCCGGCCCCCTCATGCCGGGTGCACTGACCCTGGGCAGGTGGACGGCCGACCGCGCCGCGACCGAGCCGGCGCGGGCGGCCATCGTCGACCGCGGCGTCGTCGTCACCTACGGCGAGCTCGAGGCGCGCTCCACGGCGCTCGCGCACGCGCTCGCCGAGGCCGGCCACGGGCGGGGCGCGCGCGTCGCGACCGTGACCGGCTCGACCGCCGACCAGGTGGTGCTGCTGTTCGCGTGCGCGAAGGCGGGCGCCATGCTCGTGCCGCTGTCGTGGCGGCTCACGGCCCGGGAGCTCGCCGCGCAGCTGCGCATCGCCGCCCCCTCGCTGCTGCTCGTCGAGGACGACCACCGGCCGGTCGCGGAGGCCGCGCTCGAGCGCCTGGCCGGCGACGGCATCCGCGCCGGGATCCCGTCGACCACGCTCGGCGCGGCCGGCGCCGAGTCGTCGGTGCCGGATGCGCTGCGGCCGGTCCCCGCGGCCGCGCCGCAGGATGACGACGGCCTGCTCATGCTCTTCACCTCCGGCACCACGAGCGCGCCGAAGGCGGTCGTGCTGAGCCACGCGAACTGCGCGTGGGCCAACCTGTCGCTCTCGCGCGCGACGCCGCTCACCCCGGACGACGTCGTGCTGCAGGTGCTCCCGCAGCACCACGTGGCCGGCTGGAACATCCAGCCGCTGCTCGCGTGGTGGGTCGGCGCGTGCGTCGTGCTCGAGCGCACCTTCGACGCGGGCCGCGCGCTCGCCCTCATCGAGCGCCACCGCGTGACCGCGACGATGGGCGTGCCGACGACCTTCCGGGCGCTCATCCAGCACCCCGACTTCCAGTCGCGCGACCTCTCGAGCGTCCGCAGCGCCATCGTGGGCGGCGGCATGCTCGACCCGCGCGCGGCCGAGCAGCTGGCGCGCAAGGGCATCGTCGCGCGGCAGGGCTACGGGCTCACCGAGGCCGCGCCCAACGTGGCGATCACGCGCGACGAGAGCGATGCCGGCACCGTCGGGCGCCCCTACCCGCACGTCGACCTCGCGCTGCTCGTCGACGGGCGCGTCGAGCACGGCCCCGGCACCGGCGAGCTGCTCGTGCGCGGCCCCGCCGTCTTCCAGGGCTACTTCCGCGACCCGGAGGCGACCGCGGCGGCGTTCCTCGGGCCGTGGCTGCGCACCGGCGACCTCGTCGCGCGCGACGCGGCCAGCCGCATCCGCATCGTCGACCGGGTCAAGGACATCGTGCGCTCCGGCGGCGAGTCCATCGCGCCCATCGAGGTGGAGCTCGCCCTGCTCGAGCACCCCGCGGTCGCCGACGCGGCCGTCGCCGGCGTGACGAGCGAGCGCTGGGGCGAGGAGCTGGTCGCGTGGCTCGTGCTCGCCGAGCCCGCCGAGCCGGCGTCGCTGCGGGCGCACCTCGACGGCAGGCTCGCCGACTTCAAGCATCCCAAGCGCTTCGTCGTCGTCGACGACATCCCGCGCACCACGAGCGGCAAGCCGCTGCGCCGAGCGCTCGCCGCAGCCTTCGAGGCGGAGCGGGCGGAGGCGCGATGAACGAGCCGAGGACGAAGCGCGGCGAGCAGACCAAGGGCAGGCTGCTCGCGGCCGCCGAGGCGGTGTTCGCCGAGCAGGGCTACCAGGCGGCGTCGATCTCGCGCATCACCGAGCGCGCCGCCGTCGCCCAGGGCACCTTCTACCTCTACTTCTCGTCGAAGCTCGACCTGTTCGAGCAGCTCGTCGAGGACCTCAACCGGCGCGTGCGCAAGGCGATGAGCGACGGCGCCGCCCGGGGCGCGAACCGGGCAGAGGCGGAGCGGGAGGGCTTCCGCGAGTTCTTCGCCTTCACGGCAGAGCATCCCGCCCTCTACCGGGTCGTGCGCGAGGCCGAGTACGTCTCGCCCGGCGCGATGCGCGCCCACTACGAGCGCATCGTCGACGGCTACCGCGACGGCCTCACGCGCGCGAAGGCCGCGGGCGAGATCGGCGACATCGACCCGGAGGTCGCCGCGTGGGCGCTCATGGGCGTCGGCGAGATGATCGGCATGCGCTACGTGCTGTGGCCGACCGGCGACGCCGGCGCGTACGGCTCCGCTGCCACGCCGGTGCCCGAGCACGTCTTCGACGAGATGGTGGCGTTCGTGCAGCGCGCGCTCGGCACCGCCCAGGCAGCACCAGCCCAGACCACGTCAGAACCCACGACCGAGCGCGTCGCGATCGCGGCGCACAGCAAGGAGGACTCATGAGCACGCTCTCCGGCCGCAGGGCCGTCATCACCGGCGGTGCGGCAGGCATCGGCGCCGCCATCGCCCGCTCGTTCGCGGCCGAGGGCGCCCACGTGGTGATCGCGGACCGCGACGGCGCCGCGGCCGCCGCGCTCGCCGAGGAGCTCGGCGGCGAGTCGTGGGAGGTCGACCTGCTCGATGTCGTCGCGCTCGAGTCGCTCTCGCTCGAGGCCGACATCCTCGTGAACAACGCCGGCATCCAGCGCGTCGCGCCGCTCGTCGACTTCGAGCCAGAGGCGTGGCGCCGCATCCACACGCTCATGCTCGAGGTGCCGTTCCTGCTCACGCGCGCCGCGATGCCGGGCATGATCGAGCGCGGCTGGGGCAGGATCCTCAACATCTCGAGCGTGCACGGCCTCATCGCCTCGCCGTTCAAGTCGGCCTACGTCGCCGCGAAGCACGGACTCGAGGGGCTGTCGAAGGTGACGGCGCTCGAGGGCGCCGAGCACGGCATCACCTCGAACTGCATCAACCCCGGATGGGTCCGCACGGCGCTCGTCGAGGCGCAGATCGCCGACCAGGCGAAGATCCACGGCATCCCCGAGTCCGAGGTGCTGGAGCGCATCATGCTCACCGAGCCGGCGATCAAGCGGCTGCTGGAGCCCGAGGAGATCGGCGCCCTCGCGCTCTTCCTCGTCGGCCCGCACGCCGGCATGGCCACCGGCGCCTCGTACGTCATGGACGGCGGATGGACGACCCGGTGAGCGAGGCCCCGGTGCGTGAGACCCCCGTGCGCGCCGCCGTCGACGGCGGCGAGCTCGTCGCGACGCTCTGGCATGCGGATGCGGCGGGCACGCCCGTCGTCGCGATCCACGGGATCACCGCCAACCACCGCTCGTTCTCGCCGCTCGCCGCGCGGCTCGATGCGCCCGTGCTCGCCGTCGACCTGCGCGGCCGCGGGGGCTCGCGGTCGCTGCCGGGGCCCTTCGGTCTCGAGCAGCACGCAGAGGACGTCGCGGCGGCGATGGCGGCGGCGGGGTTCGAGCGGGCGATCGTGGTCGGCCACTCCATGGGCGCCTACGTCGCCGTGCGGCTGGCCGCCGCGCACCCCGAGCAAGTCGAGGCGCTCGTGCTCGTCGACGGCGGCCTGCCGCTGCGGCCGGCGCCCGAGGGGGTCGTCCTGAACCCCGAGGATGTGCTCGGGCCGGCGATCGAGCGGCTGCGGATGACGTTCCCGTCGGCGGAGGCGTACCGGGACTTCTGGCGCCAGCACCCGGCGTTCGGCCCGTACTGGAGCCCGGCGATCCAGGAGTACGTCGACTACGACCTCATCGACGTGGACGGCGCGCTCCGCCCGTCCGCGACGCCCGACGCCGTCATCGCGAACCTGCTCGAGCTCGACGGTCGCGGCGGCTACACGGCGGCGCTGCTCGGCCTCGACGTGCCGATGCGACTGCTGCGCAGCCGCCGCGGTCTCTTCGACGAGAGCCCGGGCCTCTACGATGACGAATGGCTGGCGACATGGACGTCGCGGCTGCCAGGGCTCGACGTCCGAGACATCGAGCACACGAACCACTACACGATCCTGATGGGCCGCGGGGTGGATGCCGTGGCCGATGCGGTCTCGCTCGTCGCGACCGCAGACCAGAGATCTGTAGAAACCAGAGAGGGACGCTGACGCATGGCGATCGACAAGACCTATGGCTCCGCGGCGGAGGCCGTCGCCGACATCCCGGACGGGGCGACGCTCGCCGTCGGCGGCTTCGGCCTCTCCGGCAACCCGATGGCGCTCATCCGCGCCCTCGAGGAGCGCGGCGTGAAGCACCTCAAGGTGGTCTCGAACAACTGCGGCGTCGACGACTGGGGTCTCGGCCTGCTGCTGCGCAACGGGCAGATCGACAAGATGACCTCGTCGTACGTGGGCGAGAACAAGGAGTTCGAGCGTCGCTACCTGACCGGCGAGCTCGAGCTCGAGCTCACCCCGCAGGGCACGCTCGCCGAGAAGCTCCGCGCCGGCGGCTCCGGCATCGCCGCGTTCTACACCCGCACGGGCGTGGGCACGCAGGTGCAGGAGGGTGGCCTCCCGCAGCTGTACAACGCCGACGGCACGGTCGCCAAGGCATCCGCCCCGAAGCCGACGGCCACCTTCGACGTCGACGGTGTGCCGAAGGAGTTCGTGCTCGAGGAGGCGATCACGACCGACTTCGCGCTCGTGCACGCGCTGCGCGGCGACCGCCACGGCAACCTCGTCTTCAACAAGGCGGCTCGCCAGTTCTCGCCGCCCGCCGCGATGGCGGGGCGCATCTGCATCGCGCAGGTCGAGGAGCTCGTCGAGCCCGGCGAGATCGATCCGGATGCCGTGCACCTGCCCGGTGTGTTCGTGCACCGGATCGTCGAGGTGGGCACCGACATCGAGAAGCGCATCGAGCGGCGCACGGTGACTGAGAACACAGGGGAGGCCTGAGATGGCACTGACCAGGAACGAGATGGCCGCGCGCGCGGCGAAGGAGCTCGAGGACGGCAACTACGTCAACCTCGGCATCGGCCTGCCGACGCTCGTGCCGAACTACGTGCCCGACGACGTGACGGTCGTGCTGCAGAGCGAGAACGGCATCCTCGGCGTCGGTCCGTACCCGACCGAGGACGCGGTCGACCCCGACCTCATCAACGCCGGCAAGGAGACCGTCACGACGCTGCCGGGCACGTCGTTCTTCGACTCGGCGACGTCGTTCGCGATGATCCGCGGCGGCAAGATCGACGCCGCCATCCTGGGCGCGATGCAGGTGTCCGCATCCGGCGACATCGCCAACTGGATGATCCCCGGCAAGATGGTGAAGGGTCCCGGCGGCGCGATGGACCTCGTGCACGGCGCCGCGAAGGTGATCGTGCTCATGGAGCACGTCGCCAAGGACGGCTCGGCGAAGATCGTGAACGCCTGCTCGCTGCCCCTCACGGGCAAGGGCGTCGTCGACCGCATCATCACCGACCTCGCCGTGCTCGACGTGACGCCCGACGGCCTGAAGCTCGTCGAGCTCGCGCCGGGCGTCACGCTCGACGAGCTGCGCGAGAAGACCGAGCCGGAGATCCTCGCGTGAGCACGATCCTCGACGGGATCGAGCAGACCTCCGTCGAGACCGACCGACTGCGGGCGTCGGTGCTCAGCAGGCACGGCAAGGGCACGCCGATCGTGCTCGTGCACGGCAACGTCTCGTCGTCGCTGTTCTTCCAGCCGCTCATGCTCGCGCTGCCGCGGCCGACGGTCGCGATCGACCTGCGCGGCTACGGCGACAGCGAGACGCTGCCGGTCGACGCGACCCGGGCGCTGCGTGACTTCTCCGACGACGTCGCGAGCGTGCTGGACGCGCTCGGACTGTCGGCCGTGCACTTCGTGGGCTGGTCGATGGGTGGGGGCGTCGTGATGCAGCTCATGCTCGATCGGCCGGATCTCGTGCGCTCGGCGACGCTCATGGCGCCGGTGCCGCCGCAGGGCTTCGGCACGAGGCTCGACGGCTCGAAGTGCACGCCCGACGCGGCGGGGACCGGCGGGCTCGGGGCGAACCCCGACTTCATCGCCCGGCTCGCCGCCGGCGACACGACGGCCGACGAGCCGACGAGCCCGCGAAGCGTGTTCCGCTCCAGCTACGTCGCGCCCGGCTTCGACGACGGCCGCGAGGACCTCTGGGTGGAGTCGATGCTGTCGACGAAGACGGGGGAGGACAACCAGCCGGGCGACGGCGTCGCATCCGAGTCGTGGCCCGGCTTCGCGGCCGGCACCCGCGGCATCCTCAACACCATATCGGCTGCGCACCTCGACCTGACCGGCATCGTGGACATCGAGCGCAAGCCGAGCATCCTGTGGATCCGCGGCGCCCACGACGCGATCGTCGGCGACGAGTCGTTCTTCGACTTCAACACGCTCGGCAAGCACGGCATCGTGCCGGGCTGGCCGGGGGAGGATGTCGCGCCGCCGCAGCCGATGATCGCGCAGACGCGCGCGGTGCTCGAGCAGTACGCCGCGAACGGC
>Ga0265296_1005279_pt1 | contig 10704 bp, 11 predicted proteins | sample MunlanPumphouse1_FD_189073 | JGI IMG/M metagenome (GOLD analysis project Ga0265296, IMG submission 189073) | Groundwater microbial communities from a municipal landfill in Southern Ontario, Canada - Pumphouse #1 | ecosystem: Environmental > Aquatic > Deep subsurface > Groundwater | place...
GGGTGGATTGTCCCCTGAAGGGCAAAGGCCCGGACGATATCAACTTCGTGGTGGTCCGGGAAAACACCGAGGGCATGTACGTCGGCGCAGGAGGGTTCCACAAGCACGGCACCCCGGACGAAGTGGCGGTGCAGACCTCCATCAACACCCGTAAGGGCGTGGACCGCTGCCTGAAATTCGCGTTCGACCTGGCAAGAAAACGCAACAAAGATAAGAAATTGACCCTGGTGGCCAAGACCAACGTCCTCACCTTCGCGTCCAACCTCTGGTTCCGGGCCTTCGAGGCCATGGCCCCCCAGTATCCGGATATTACCACCGACTATGCCCACGTGGACGCCACCTGCATGTGGTTCGTGAAAAACCCGGAGTGGTTCGACGTGGTGGTCACCGACAACCTCTTCGGGGACATCATCACCGACCTGGGGGCCATCATCCAGGGGGGCATGGGCGTGGCCGCGGGCGGGAACATCAACCCGGAAGGCGTGTCCATGTTCGAGCCCATAGGCGGCTCAGCCCCCAAATATACGGGCCTGCAGGTGGTCAACCCCATTGCCGCGATTGCCGCGGCCCAGATGATGCTGGAGCAGCTTGGGGAAGCAAAGGCCGCGGCCGCGGTGGATAAAGCCATCAAGAAGGCCGCGGCCCAGGACCTGAAGTCCATGGCCGCCGGCAAGATGGGCATGTCCACCGGCCAGGCTGGGGACTTGATTGCTAAGTACGCGGTGGAATTGATATAATTAAAGCTATCAGCTCTCAGTGGTCAGCTTTCAGCTAAAAAGGATTTTTAAGCTGAGGGCTGAAAGCTGCAAGCTTCTCAGCTTTGTTAGGAGAATTAGAGAATTATGAGCGGTTCTTACAGAGTAGCGGTAGTGGGCGCCACCGGCGCGGTGGGCCAGCAGATGGTGGCCTGTTTGGAGGAACGCCGCTTTCCGGTGTCCCAACTGGTGCCCCTGGCGTCGGAGCGGTCTCTCGGCAAGAAGGTTACCTTTCTGGGCAAGGAAATCTCCGTGGAGGTCCTGAATAAGGACAGCTTTGACGGGGTGGAGATCGCCCTGTTCTCCGCGGGGGGCAGCATCAGCAAGGAATACTGTCCCATTGCCGCGGCCGCGGGCGCGGTGGCGGTGGACAACTCCAGCGCCTGGCGCATGGACCCGGAGGTGCCCCTGGTGGTGCCGGAGGTCAATCCCCAGGACATCGGGCTTTATACCAACAAGGGGATCATCGCCAATCCCAACTGCTCCACCATCCAGATGGTGGTGGCCCTCCAGCCTTTGCACGAGGCGGCCCGGATCAAACGGGTGGTGGTCTCCACCTACCAGGCGGTCTCCGGCACCGGCCAGAAGGCGGTGGATGAATTGGCGAACCAGGTGCGGGCCATTTTCTCCTGTGAAACCGTGGAGAAAAAGGTCTATCCCCACCGGATCGCCTTCAATTGCCTCCCCCACATCGACGTCTTCCTGGAGAACGGCTACACCAAGGAAGAGATGAAGATGGTCCTGGAGACCAAGAAGATCATGGGGGATGACTCCATCGAGGTCACGGCCACCACCGTGCGGGTGCCGGTCTTTTACGGCCACTCGGAAGCGGTGAATATCGAAACGGAGAAGAAACTCACCCCGGACGAGGCCCGGAAGATCTTGAAGAAGGCCCCGGGCGTGAAAGTGGTGGACGATCCGGCCAAGTTCCAGTATCCTATGCCCCTGGACGCCGCGGGCCAGGACCTTACCCTGGTGGGTCGCATCCGGGAAGATTTCACCATCAAAAACGGCCTCAATCTCTGGGTGGTGGCGGATAACATCCGCAAGGGCGCGGCCACCAACGCGGTGCAGATCGCGGAGATTTTGATAGAAAAGTACTTGAGGAAATAGCTCTCAGCTATCAGCTCTCAGCTATCAGCTCTCAGCTAAAAAAAAGCTGACCGCTGAAAGCTGACCGCTGACTGCTCCCAGGGAGCAGTCATATGCGCATCATCGCCGGCGCCTTCAAAGGACGCCGCCTGGCGCCGGTCAAAGGCCTTATCAGGCCCACCGGGGCCAAGGTCCGGGAAGCGGTGTTCAATATTCTGGGGGCCGCGGTATTAAACGCCCGGGTGTTGGACCTCTGCGCGGGCACCGGGGCCTTGGGGATCGAGGCCCTGAGCCGGGGCGCCCAAGACGCGGTCTTTGTGGAAGACCACCCGGAATCCTTGAAGGTCCTCCGCCGCAACCTGGAGAGCCTGGGTCTGCAGGAACGGACCCGGGTGCTGCCGGTGGCCGTGCTGGCGGCTTTGAAGAAACTGAAGGTCCGGGACGAAAAATTCGATCTGGCCTTTCTGGACCCTCCCTATGGCGGAGAGCTGGCCGCGGCGGCTATTCGGGCCCTGGGAACAGCAAACATCATGGCGCCATCCGGCTGGGTGGTGGCGGAACACAGCCGCCGGGACCGGTTGCCGGAAACCGCGGGCCTACTTACGCGCCGGGACTTGCGGCGCTATGGCGACACCCAGGTGGCTTTTTATCAGTCTGCGTCAGATAAGGTGGAATAATTGTTTAACCACAAAGACACAGAGTTACACAGAGAAGATAATTTCTTATGCTTTGGCGTTCCACGCCAAAGCATAAGAATATTTACTCTATGATACTTTGTGTCTTAGTGACTGTGTGGTAAATCTTTTTTCATTTAAATAGGAGAACCCAGGCACATGCCTGACATCGCGGTCTATCCCGGCTCATTCGACCCCATCACCAACGGCCATATCGACCTGATCCAGCGGGCCCTGAAGGTCTTTGACCACATCATCGTGGCCGTGGCCACCAACGCCTTCAAAAAGTCCCTCTTCACCATTGAAGAGCGCATGGATATGATCCGGGTCTCCCTGGCGGATTATCCCCAGGTGAGCATCGACACCTTTCCCGGGTTGCTGGTGAAATATGCCCGGGAGAAAAACGCCCGGGCCATTCTCCGGGGCCTGCGCGCGGTTACCGACTTCGAATACGAATTCCAATTGGCCATGATGAACCGCCGCCTGGAACCGGAAATCGAGACCGTGTTTCTCATGACCGGGCTCCGGTGGGTCTTCTTGAGCTCCAGCATCCTCAAAGAAGCCGCCATCCACGGGGGCAATATCGAGGGCATGGTCCCGGAAATCGTCTATCATAAGCTTCGGGAGAAGTACGGGCTGGATAAGGGGTAAGATGCGCATCTGCGTCATCGACGGCCAAGGCGGCGGCATCGGCGCCGCGCTCATCAAGCGCCTGAAAGAGGTATACCGGGAAGAGCACGAGATCATCGCGCTGGGAACCAACGCGGTGGCCACCGCGCAGATGATGAAAGCCCGGGCCAACCGGGGTGCGAGCGGTGAAAACGCCATCTGCCGCACTGTGGCCCAGGCGGACGTTATCCTGGGGTGCCTCTCCATCGTCCTGGCCAATGCCATGATGGGGGAAGTGACCCCGAAGATGGCCGAGGCCATCGCCTCCGCCAACGCGCCCAAAATCCTTTTGCCCTTAACCCAGGAGAAGGTGGAGATCGTGGGCCTGACCCCCGAGCCCCTGCCGCACCTGGTGGAAAAAATCGTCAGCCATCGCCTAAAGGAGATTTTGCACCATGTGTGAAGCTGCTGCCTATATTTTAAAAAACGGCCGGGAAGAACTGCTGCTCCAGGATGTGGACCTCATCGAACCGGACGGGGAAAACCTGCGGCTGGTAAGCATCTTTGGCGAACAAAAAATCCTCAAAGCCGTCATCCACAGCCTCAACCTGGTGGACCACAAGGTGATCCTGGTGGAGAAGTAGAGAGACAGTTTTTCGTTTTTTGTTTTTTGTGAAAGAAATGTGGGGGGAGAACCATTATCTCCATTAAAACCTCGCATCCGCGAAAGAAAAGCAGGAAAGCCGGCCTTGTGGTCAACTTTCCTGCTTTTTTTTATTCGCAGAATATTTTTCCGAAAGGGGGCTGATTAGCCTTCCCCACGAAAAACGTAAAACGTAAAACCAAAAACCCTCACTTCACTTTCACATACTTGCCGTTTTTGACCTCCAGGAGGTAAAGCGCACCCTTGACGCAGTCATTGGTCTTGTCAAAAGAGAGCTTGCCGGTGACCCCGTCGAAGTTTTTCGTTTCTTTCATGAATTTCTGGATGCCTTCGCTGGTGGGGCCGTATTTTTTCATGCCTTCCAGGAGCAGGCCGGTGGAATCGAAAGTGAGGGCCGCGAACATGATATTCACCGGGTCGTTATTCTTTTGGGCCAGCTCATAGTAGAGCTTCTTGAATTTCTCATTTCTGGGCGTTTGGTAATCTTCGTCATATTCGCTGGCAATGACGTGGCCTTCCGCGGCCTTACCGGCCAGCTCAATATAGACCTTGTCCATATCGCCATAGACCCCGAGAACCTTTTGGTTCATCCCCAACTGCCGGGCCTGGGCCGCGGCGGGCGCGGTTTCCTGAGTGTAACCGGGGATGAAGAGGATATCCGGGTTGGCGGCTTTGATCTTGGTGAGTTCACTCTTGAAGTCCCGGGCTCCCCGGTTGAAGGACTCCTTGGCCACCACCTTGATGCCCGCGGCTTCAAAGTCCTTGCCGAAGAGATCGGCGCAGCCTTTGCCGTAAGGTTCGTTGGAGAAGAGGATACCTACGCTCTTGGGCTTCCAGTTTTTGACCACGTAAGCGGTGAGTTCCCTGGACTGCTGGTCGATGCGGGAGCAGGCCCGGGAGACGAATTCACCCATGCCGCTCACCTTGGGGGAGGTGGCGGTGGGGGTGATGCAGATCTTCTTGGCGGCTTCCGCGGTGGGACCCGCGGCCAGGACGCCGCCGGAGGTCATGGGACCGATGATGGCCACCACCTTGTCCACATTGATGAGCTTCTGCACGGCAGTGACGCAGGCGGTGGGTGAATCTTTTTCGTCTTCAAAGATCACTTCCACTTTGCGGCCATTGATGCCGCCGGCCTTATTGACTTCGTCCACCGCCAGTTCCACTCCCCGTTTGGAGGGAATGCCGTGTTCGGAGCCCACGGACAATCGCAGCACCGAACCCAACTTGATGGGCTCCTCGCCCCAGGCCAGGCCCGCGGCAGATAATAACAAGACACTGATTAACACCAAAATCCTGCGGAAACCGGTCATAATCATCCTCCTAATCTCTGCCAGGTAATTTGTCCAGCTCATTTAATTGCCTATAAACACCGTATCATAGGTTATTTGGGCTCGAAGGTAAATCAGAATCTTTCAGAAGAATAATGGGGGATTGGACCATTGACAGCAGGGGAGGGGAGGGATAGTTACCCGGAGAAGTTTGCCAATAAAAAAGGCGGCCTGCAGGCCGCCCCGGTTGTATCGTTTTTACTGCCGCCTAGAAATGGTAAGCCACCCCCATCTGGCCGCTGAAGAGGTGCATGGCCGCGTCCATAGAAATACTGCCGGCTCTCCCGGGGATATTGATGGGGGAAAGGTTGAAGCTGGTGACGTCATAGTTAAAAGTGGGTCTGGCGTAACGGTATTTAAATGAGAGATCGATGGAGACGTTTTTTAACGCCATCCAGCGCAACCCGGCTTCCATCGCCAGGGCGATGGTGACATCGGAGGAGGAGCCGAGCTTCCCGGTCTGGTTCACCGGGAAGGCGGGAATAGGGACCCCGTTGACGGAGGTGATTTGGGTGACGGTGAGGGAAGGCTCCTGACTGGCGAAGAGAATGGCCGGGCCCACAGCCACGTAGGGCTGCAACCGCCCGAAAGGAACCTCGGAGTCGGGCAGGAAACCATAACGGGCCGCGAACATAAAGGCCAGGGTGGGGGCCAAGCCCTCGGAATTGAGTTGAGCATCACCGGCAAATGGTAGAGTTAACAGAGTTTGTCCGTTGATACTTACGGAAGTATTCCCCTGGAATGTTCCCAGGGACTGCCGGTAATTCAGGCGATGCATCATGAAATCCAGATAAAAACCGAAATACTTCATCCAATCCGGGTAGTTAATCCCCAGGAAACCTTCTTTGACGAACCAGGTGCCGATCTTCAGGCCGCCGATCACCGCCGGATCAAACCTGCCCGGAAAGTTAAAGGAGCCGTTGTCGGCAAGAGTGAGTCCCCCCCCAAAATTCCTGCTGGCACTAAAGGTAGGATTGGGATCGGCGTTGGCTCCCTGAACCCCACCTAGGTATCCCTCCACGTACATCTCCCCCTTAGCCGCCCCCGGCATGGCCACCATGACCGCTAATAGAAAAAAGACCCACAGGCACTGAGATTTTTTCATGGTTCCCCCTTGAAGTGGAAAAAAAGCGCGGAAATTTACGGTATTCTTATTCATTAAAAAGATTTGTCAATAAAAAAGGCGGCCCTGGGGGCCGCCTTCAGGTTCCGGGGTCACTGAATTTAGAAGTGGTACGCCGCGCCCAACTGTCCGCTAAAGAGGTGGTAAGTCGGGTTCAAAGAGAAGCTCTGCCTGGTGCCATCCAAAGGATCGGTATAACGGTAGTTGAAGGAGGGCTCGGCAAAGCGGTATTTGAAGGACAGGTCTACGGACACGTTTTTTAAGCACATCCAGCGAATACCCGCATCCACCGCCAGGGCGATGTTGACTGCGGATTCGGAGCCGGGTTTGATGTTATAGGGATTAACTTGTCCGGTATCAGTAAAGATGGAGGAGCTGCTGAGCCTCGGGTCCTGAGAGCTGAAGAGGATGGCAGGGCCCACGGCCACATAGGGCTGCAGACGCCCGAAGGGCACCTCGGAGTCCGGGAGAAAACCATAGCGCCCGGCAAACATAAAGGCCAGGGTGGCCGCGGTTCCTTCGCTGAAGAATTGATTGCTGGTTGGGGTAGACCCCCCGGCGAAATTATCAAAGGACACGCTACGGCCGGTTTGGTTCCGGAGATCGAGGCGGTGGTAACTGAAATCCAGATAGAAGCCCAGGTATTTCATCCAGTCGGGATAGTTGTAGCCCAAAAATCCCTCTTTGACGAACCAGGTGCCGATCTTTAAGCCGCCGATCACCGCGGGATCAAATCTCCCGGAAATATGATGGAGTTCCACAGTTTGGACTACGGTGCCGTCCGCCAGGTTTCCGGGATGGCCGGTGGCAAGATTCATCGGCGCGTTGGCCCCCTGCACCCCACCGATATAGCCCTCAATGTACATCTCCCCCTGGGCTAGACCCGGCATGGCCAGTAAGACCGCCAATAAGAAAAACACCCACTTCCGCCGTGATACTTTCATGGCTCCCCCCTTGAAAGCAAATATTAAAGGCATTCTATTTTTCCCGATTTTTGTTCATATAAATAATTTTGTCAATAAAAAAGCGGCCCGAAAGGGCCGCCCTGGGGACTCTCCCTCTAGTCAGGGATTAGAAATGATACGCCGCGCCCAACTGGCCGCTGAATAGATGGTAGGTAGGGCTAAAGGTGAAGCTGTCTTGGCCGTATGCCGGACTAAAGTCTTGGCCGGTGAAGCTGAATGTCGGCGCGGCATAACGGTATTTGAAAGAAAGGTCAAGGGAGACGTTTTTGAGGGCCATCCAGCGCAGCCCGGCTTCCGCGGCCAGGCAGATAGTGGCAGTGGATCTTGAGCCGAAGGAATTAACCCCGGAAACATTAGCGGTATTATTTACATAAGAAGTCTTCGGCTCCATGGAAGCGAACATCACTGCCGGGCCCACCGCCAGATATGGCTGCAGGCGGCCAAAGGGGACTTCGGAGTCGGGCAGGAAGCCGTACCGGGCGGCAAACATAAAGGCCAGGGTGGCCACGGCGCCCTCACTCTGAATTTTGCTGGGAGCCGTGCCCTGATTCAGTCCCAAGAAAAATGTATCATACTTGACGTTCTGGGAGCGCATATCCAGACGGTGGTAGCTGAAATCCAGGTAAAAGCCGAGATACTTCATCCAGTCCGGATAGTTGTAGCCCAAAAACCCCTCTTTGACGAACCAGGTGCCGATCTTCAAGCCACCGATCACCGCGGGGTCGCTTTTTCCTGTAGGTTTCCACTTTTCAGTAATGAAAGGCCCGAGAATCCCGGAAAAATTAACGTCAAAATCATTCCCCATGTTGGCCGCCTGGGTCCCGCCGATGTAACCCTCCACGTACATCTCACTTCTGGCCGTGCCGGAAAAAACCAGTAGTCCGGCTACCAGGACCAAAAGCCCCGCCAATCCCAAGGTACTCCTTGCCATTTTCTTTCCCCCTTATTTTAAAGACATCCCCCGCTTAATTCTTGGAGCCCAGCATATGGAGCAGATGATATTTTTTCAAGGCAAAAATGACCTTGATGCCAATTGATAGAAAGAAAATTCTTAATCTTCCCCCTTCCTCACCTGGCCCGCCCCCTCCTTCAAGGTAATCCGGGCATTAATCCCCAAATGGTCCTGCAAATGGCGGCGGGCCCGGCGGCAGAACCCTTCCAGGGCCTTCACTTCATCGGAGAAGATGGCCTCCTCCAATCTGATGCCGATATCCAGCACCTCCAGGCCCTCTTCCGCGATCACCTGCCAATGGTAGGAAGGCATATGCCCGCCGAAGACCTCTGCCAGTAAAAGTCCCACCTGCTCCGGATGCGCCTTGATCCCCCCCACGGAGAAGATGGCGTCCATGCGCCCGGAAATCTCCTCCAGGCGCACCAGGGTGCGGCCGCAGGAGCACCTCTCCTTGAGCAGCCGGGTGCGGTCGCCGCTCCGGAAGCGCACCAGGGGAAAGGCCACGGTGCTCAGGGTGGTGATCACCAATTCCCCGGACGCGCCGGGAGCAGCTGGCCGGCCGCTGTCGGGGTCGATGATCTCCGGGAAAAAATGATCTTCCGAAAAGTGGAAGCCCTGGTTGGCCTCACAACTGAAAGCCAGGCCCGGCCCCATGACCTCGGTGATACCGTACGCGGTGGCCGCTTTGACCTGGAATCCTTCTTCGATTTCCTGCCTGGACGCAGGCGTCAGGGGCGCGGCCACCAGCAGGGCCTTCTTCAGGCTGAACTCCGCGGCGGAGAGATTCATGCGGGCCATCACCATGAGGAGATGGCGGGCCAGGGGCGGGGTGGTGACCAAAACCGAGGTCTTGTAATCCCGCATGACCATCAGTTCTTTGGCGAAATTGAGGGTGGCCGCGGGGATCACCGACGCGCCCAGGTACTCCGCACCCGCCTGGAGGTCCCGCCGCCAGTTGGCCAGGCCCGGGGGCAGGATGAGCTGCACAATGTCCTCCCGGCCCACGCCCGCGGCCGTGTAGAGACGGGCCATCAGTTCCTGCCAGAGCTTCACGTCCTGCGCGGCATAACCCACTACCAGGGGCTTTTCCGTGGTGCCCGGGGATGACAGGATGCGGACGATATCCCGGAGCGGCACGGCAAAGAGGCCGTAGGGGTAATTTTCCGAGAGATCCTCCCGGGTGGTGCAGGGGAGGCGGGCCAGGTCCTTAAGCTCCCGGATGGCCTCCAACCCCAGGCCCAGGCGCTCGAACCGGCCGCGGTAGAACTTCACCTGGCGAAAAGCCCGGGTCAGGGTGCTCTGGAGGCGTTCCAACTGCAGCAGCTCCAGCTCTTCCCGGTCCATGGCCTCAAATTCGGGCTGGCGCACGGCTTTTACCTCCCTGATTTCTCACGCAAAGACGCAAAGGCGCAAAGACGCAAATATTATAGTAGGGGCGAACCTTGTGTTCGCCCTGGCCTGCTGGGCGAACACAAGGTTCGCCCCTACGTTTTAATACTAGGTTGAATGATAACTTGTATTACCTGCCTTCGGTAAATTCCTTATAATCCTTCCCCAGATAAGCCCGGGTCACCTGGCGGTCCGCCAGGAGGTCTTGGGCCGCGCCGCTTAAGATGATGCGCCCGGTCTCCAGCACGTAGGCCCGGTTAGCCACCTTGAGCGCGGCCCGGGCGTTCTGCTCCACCAGGAGGATGGTCATCCCCTCCTGGCAGAGGCAGCCCAAGGTGGCCAGGATATCCTCCACCACCAGGGGGGCCAGGCCGAGGGATGGCTCATCCAGGAGCAGCAGGCGGGGGCTGGCCATCAGGGCCCGGCCGATGGCCAGCATCTGCTGCTCGCCGCCGCTCAGGGTGCCGGCTTTTTGCTCCAGTCGCTCCTGGAGGCGGGGAAAGAGTTCATAGACCCGGTGCAAATCTTTGGCAATCGCCCCCCGGTTCTCCCGGCGGGAGCGGTGGTAGGCCCCCAGTTCCAGGTTCTCGGCCACGGTCATGGGCGCAAAGAGCTGGCGGCCCTCCGGCACCTGGGAGATGCCCAGGCCCACCAGATCCTCCGGGGCCTTGCCGCTAAGGTTGCGGCCCTGATAATTGACCTCCCCCTGCCAGCGCACCAGCCCGCAGATGGCATTCAGCAGCGTAGTCTTGCCCGCGCCGTTACCGCCGATGAGGGTAACAATCTCCCCCTCCCGCACATGGCAGGTCACCCCGCTGAGCGCAGTGACGGAGCCGTAGTAGGCGTAGAGGTTGCGTATCTTAAGCATATGTTAGTGGTCAGTGGCCAGTGTAGGGTGCGCTCAGCGCACCATGACCAGTGCGTAGGACGCAACTTAAAAACTGGTGTGCCTTATTATACCCATTCAATGTTATTAATACCTAGCTTCGCTCCTGTTCCGATCTTAATAAAAATAGCAAACATGTAGCCGAGTTGACTTCTAAAGGCTAATAGTTTATCACGATCATATTGGTCATCATCTTCTGTACTATTTATCTTTTTCATCTCAATTGCTACGAAATTATCAATAGTGCCACGTCGATGAATAATA
>Ga0265296_1005281_pt1 | contig 10702 bp, 9 predicted proteins | sample MunlanPumphouse1_FD_189073 | JGI IMG/M metagenome (GOLD analysis project Ga0265296, IMG submission 189073) | Groundwater microbial communities from a municipal landfill in Southern Ontario, Canada - Pumphouse #1 | ecosystem: Environmental > Aquatic > Deep subsurface > Groundwater | place: Canada...
TATTAGCAAAACAATCGAAAGTGATGGCGGGCTAAAAGAAGAAATTAAAGCCAAAATACTTGATTCTGGCGATGGAGATTTTCTTATTGCATATCATAGTACTAAGCGTGCGCGTAAAGATGAGTACGATCGACAAAAGGATCTTGAAAAGATTGAAAAACATATTAACAGTTCAGCTAAAGGCAAATTGACTGGCAGCCTTAGAAAGTCATATGTTAAAATTACTAAAGGTTGCAAAATAGAAATTGACCAAGATAAATTAATAATGGAAAAGCAGTACGATGGTTTTTTTGGATTGCGAACAAACATTGATGGGGTTGATCCGCTGGAGTTTTTAGCTTCTTATCGGGGTTTGTGGCAAATTGAACAAACGTTTCGCATAGCAAAAACCAGCTTAGAAATACGACCAGTTTTTCACTATAGTCCGCGCAGAATTAAAGCTCACTTTGCTATTTGCTACATAGCGCTAGCATTAGTTCGCTATGTTGAATTTACTCTGAAAAATAGTGGTCATTATATTCCATATGAACAGCTGCATTTGATGTTAGATAAAATGCGCAAAGTGCAAATTGTTGACTATAAAAATGAATTGTTCGAATTACGCGAAGAACCACCTATCGGGCTGATTCCAGTTTATCAAGCCTTAAAGATAAAATGGCCAAGAAAATTTGGTAATAAACCCAATTTGTAGTGCCTCAAATTTTACAACATATTGATTTAAAATATTTTTTGTAAATTATTTTCCGAACTCAAGAAAGTTTTAACAAACCTTAATTTTTTGATAGGTTTACTTCTAAGTGGCTTTTCTCGGATGCTTTTCTCATCTTCTGAATCAGAATCATCAGATAGATCATCACCAAAGTATCGTCTTGAGTTCGGAAAATAAATTCACTTAAAAAAGCGAAAGTTCAGTATAAACAGAGATCTTTCGTTTTTTTATTACTTGATTTTGTAGCGCCTCGTAGCGTATAATAACGTGACATTTATTTCGAATATGTTAAAATACAAAACAGGTGCTCATTTATGTTTATCAGAAAAAAATCAAACAAAGGCGGATCATTTTCAATTCTATTGCAAATAGGAGAAAGAATTGCTGACAAAAAATATCCTGTTTCCAGAACAATAAAGAACTTTGGGTCTGCGCGCGGTCATAAACAAATTACCGCCCTTACTAAACAAGCAGAAACTTATAAGGCTCGTTTAGAAACGCTTTCACCAAAACCGCAAACATTAAAAATATCTTCTGATTTAGACATGAAATCCTGCCGCTCTTTCAATACTGGATTTTCAGATATTTACGGGCAGGCATTTAACAATACTTTTGCTAGTCTTACTTTAAAACCGAATCTAATAAATCAATTACGCGATCTTGTTATTATGCGTGTTGCGGCTCCCGCAAGCAAACTAAGAACGACACAACTATCCGCAGAATATGGTATAGAATGTAAGGTTGACAGCATTTATAAGTTGATGGATCAAATTACTGAACCCGCCATAAACGAAATTAAAAAGATCGTTTATGAGCATACAACACAATTGCTTACTGAGCAGAAAAAAACAATCGATGTTTTATTTTATGATCTGACGACCATATACTTTGAAACATCATCACAAGACGAAATAAGAGATTTTGGTTTTTCTAAGGACGGTAAGCATCAACACGTTCAGATAATGTTGGCAGCAATTGTGACGACAGACGGACTGCCCATTGACTACCAAGAGTTCCCTGGTAATTTCTATGAAGGGCATACGTTGATTCCAGCGCTCAATGAGATAAAAAAACGCTATGAGATCGGCAAAGTAGTTCTGGTCGCCGACGCCGCCTTGATGAATAAAATCAACTTACAAGAACTTGATAAACGCAATATAAAATACATTATTGCCGCGCGCATTAAAAATGCAAATAAATCTATTAAACAAGCTGTTTTTGACATAAGTAATTATAAAAGTATTAGCAAAACAATCGAAAGTGATGGCGGGCTAAAAGAAGAAATTAAAGCCAAAATACTTGATTCTGGCGATGGAGATTTTCTTATTGCATATCATAGTACTAGGGGTGGTGTGAAGGTACGTGCGACCAGCCGCCACTTCGTTGGAATTAATCAGCCTAAATCAATTGAAAAACGTTTAAAAGTTCCTTATTATTTTAAAGTAGGAACTGTATTTCCATCCACGCACCATTTTTTAAGCTCGTGCCAATTTTATAGACTCCACTTGTTTTAATTGTCCATATAATCTGGCTTTTTCCTGCCCTAATTCCCATTTTTCATTTGCTAGAACTTTATTTTGTTGCCGCATTTCTTTTATATCAGCACTTGATGTTTCTAATTGCTGCAACAGCGTGGCGTGTTTAGCTTGTAGCTCAACAAATGACTTGTTTTGCTCGTCAAATTTTGTTGTTAAAACGCCACACTGATTTTGCCAATGCTGTTGGGCTTCTTCTTTTTTTGCTAGCTCATTAAGCGTTTCTGTTAAACGTGCAGTAACAGATTCATGTTGAGCTTCAAACTTATTGAGCCGGGTTTCTAGGCTATCTCTTTCAAAATAAACTTGCTTATTTTGTTGCTGAAGCATCGTATTTTCTCGCTTGGTCTCTATCAGCTCTTGATTGATTTGCCGAATGGTTTGCTCAAATTGTCTTTGTTGTTGTTCATGATGTTGTTGATCAGATAGACGTTGCTCTAGCGCAGAAGCGCGATAATGCTCAAGATTCGCCTGCATTTGCTGGTTTTGTCGTTGCATTTCATCAATATGCGCTTGTTTTTCTCGGGTTTGTTGCTCAAGTCCAGCATGCTTTTCAGTTAAGGTAGCTACTTCTATTTTTGCATCAGCAACTAGTTGTTCAACGACAGATTTTTCGTGAGCAAAACCATCTCTTTCTTGCTTGGTTTGTTGGCATTGCTGTTGCCAACGAGCATTTTCTTGTTGTAGTTGTTGAACCTCTTGTTTTAATTTCTCTATATTTTGCCCGGTCTCTTGCTGAATCATTAAAATTTTTTCCTCAGCTTGGTCCATGACCTGATTCCATAATCCTTTTATTGTTGCGATCAGTTCTTCAGGAAGATTTTCTTTTGTGGCAACATTTTGTATTTGAGTTTGTCTTGTTTTCCAATCGCGTAGATGTGTATTTATGGTGCTGTTGCTGCCTGTACCCAATGCAATTCGAACTGTTTCAACAGTTGGTGACCTTCCAGTAGCGATTAATTGCTTAGCTGCATTGGAAACCTCGGTGTAAGTGACCCCTGGTCTCGCCATAAAGTCGTCTCCTGCTTTTTTTCATGATGTATTTCATTAAATGTAATATTACATAATGTAAGTAATTTTTCAAGAGTTTTTTAGATGAAGCATTCTATCGATAAGAACAGTTATCAGGCTTAATCTGCTGGCAATTAAAAACCTTTACTGTAAAATTTACGAAATACCAACTTGCTGTCCTATTTTAAAATATAGCTATATTATGCCCATAGACGACTCAAGCGATAAAGAAGCAGTAACAAAAGATACACTGTCCTCTATGCCTTCAATCGTAGACGGTATCCAGCTAAGTAACCATTATCAAATAGCCGCTACTAGTGACAACACAAGGCGCGCATATCAAACAGACATTCGGCATTTTGAAACATGGGGCGGTCAATTGCCAGCAACAACCGAAGCCGTACTTCGATATTTACATGCTTTTGCCCCAACTCTCAATCCAAGAACCTTATCTCGTCATGTCACAGCTCTTAAGCAATGGCACCGCTACCAACATTTTCAAGATCCAACTGATGATCCTGTCGTAAGCAAAACATTAACAGGTATTGCACGTATTCATGGCAAGCCAAAAGATAAAGCCCCACCACTATTGCCAGAACACTTGATTAAGATCGCAGAGTATTTGATGTCTCAAACTACGATCGCCTCAATCCGTAATAACGCGCTCCTGCAGGTTGGCTTTTTAGGTGCCTTTCGTCGCAGTGAATTGGTTGAAATCCGCATGGAAAATATTAATTGGCAACCCAATGGAATAGAAATACTGATCCCAAAATCTAAAACAGATCAACTTAATGAAGGGCAGTATTGCGCTATTCCTAATGGTAATGAACGGCTCTGCGCAATACGTGCTCTAAAAGACTGGATAAAGGAAGCCAAAATCAAAGAGGGCTTTATTTTTCGTCGCATTCATCGCGGTAATAATATAAGTGATTTAAATATCATGCCAGATGCAGTCAGTGGAATTTTGAAAAAATGCGCACTCGCAGCAGGTATAGAAAACGCAATGGATTTTAGCAGCCATAGTATGCGGCGAGGATTAGCAACTACTGCCAGTCGTGATGGAGTTTCTCTGCCGGCAATTATGCGACAAGGACGTTGGAAACAAGTTGGCACTGTCATGGAATACATAGAAGCCGCACAACGATTTGAAGAAAACGCCGCGGGGCAAGTATTGCAGAAATTATCTTGCGTAGAAAAACCGACAGAAGATTTAATATTATCAAATTTTTAAAGAGCGTCCCTTAACACAAGTAACAGAAGAAAATTTTTATACTGTGTTTTAGTAAAACAGCAATCGAAAAGTTTAAATTAATTACTATTCATCTAGATGATTACGTATTAAGAACAATGCCAATAATTATATCAGATTTTCAATTTTAAAAAAGAAAAAGGAGAGCAACAATGTGGTTTAAACAAGCGCAGTTTTTTAAGTTTGAAGAAAAAAGTTCCTTTAACCCTGGAGAGCTAGAGGGACAGCTGGAGCAATTATCCTTCACCCCGTGTCCTTCTGGTCTTCCGATCACCCAAGGGTGGGTATCACCAACAGGCGAAGAAGAAGCTCCATTGGTCTGTGCAGTTCCGGGTTTTTTATTAATTTGTCTTCAAACTGAAGCAAAATTATTGCCGGCAACAATTGTGCGTCAAAAACTAAATGAGAAAATTAAGGAAATAAAATTAACTCAAGATAGAAAGGTTTCCTACAAAGAAAAAAACACCCTGAAGCACGAAGTTTACAACGAGCTATTACCACAAGCTTTTGGAGTGCTGTATCGTACTTATGCATTTATCGATACTAAAAATAATTGGCTAATCCTAGACACCAATAATCCTAAAAGAGTAGAAAATTTTATTTCGTTTTTTAAACGCTCATTAAGTAAAATAAAAATTGTATCTCCAGAAATCAAAAAACTATCTCCGATACTAACCGATTGGTTGTTGAATAACAGTTATCCCAAATCATTAAATATAGAGGATTCTTGCGTATTGCAAGACCCAAAACAGATAGAACGAAGCATTAGAATCCAACGACAAGATTTATCAGCCAACTATGTCCAAACACTTCTAAAAAATAATTTTGAAATTTCGCAAATGAAAATGGCTTGGAATGATCAAATTACATTTGTATTAAAAAATGACTTTACCTTCCAATCATTGCAGTACCAAGATACAGTGGTTGAGTTGTCAGACGAAAATAAAAACGACACAGAAGAAGGAAGTTTTAGAGCTGATTTTTTTATAATGAGCGGGGTATTAACTAAAATGCTTTCAGAGTTTTTGAAGGTGTTTGCAAAAGCTGCTGACAAAAAGACATAAAAATACGCGCAAAAACCAGTACTAAAAGATTTAGGTGGTCGTGTATGAGGCAAGTGTCTAGAGACCCTATACAGGAAATTTACCAATCACATTATCGTATTCTGCTTGCGCGTCTTCAGTTGATAATTTTGAATATACCCCAAGGGATCGCATACTTTCATGCCCAGAATATGGCTGAATCAACGCGTCTTCTATGCCCTGTTTCTTTAACCATGTGAATAAAAAATGCCGCAATTTACGCTGAGAAATCGGATGCTCCATACCAGCAAGTGCAGTATATGTAGCCAAAATCTTACGAATGCCGCGATCTGTGTATGGCTTTTTCTGCGAGGATTCGAACAAGTATTTATTCCCTTTCTCTTTGACTGCGTTGGAATACATAGCTAATATTTCTTTAAATGCATTTGGGAACAGAACCACTCTATCCTTTTTTCCAACGCCCTGTGTTATTCGTATTTGGCAAAGATCAAAATCTATATCACTGAGCTTTATGTGAATCAACTCGCTTACTCTCACACCAGTGTACAATAAGGTTTTAATTAAGATCACATGATTCATGTTTCTAGACTGCCAAACAACTTGGTAGTACTTATGAATTTCCTTCTCAGTTGGCACATATGGTAGTTCTTTAGGTTGCCTAATAACATCAACACTTAATTCTTTACGCAAATGCCGAAAAAGTTCGCGCAAATAGTTATAGTCAGGATTTTCTTGGTGCAGGATTTTGGCTATTTGTTTTGCCTTTTGACGAACTGGTGTACGAATTTGTGGCATGTGTTCTCCTTTTTTATTGAATTATATTATTAACCGCTGGTCTAAATTAAGCGGAAACAAACCATAAGGATTGATGTGTGCATGGAATAAAGTTGTTAATGCACGCTTATCTTCTGGTGTTAGTAATATGCCAGAATCTGGCAGTGTTGCTTGTATGATTAAAGTGTTAATGTAAGACATACACACTTGTAGTAAGTGCAAGCAGGCTACTGCTAATTCTTGTTCTTCTTTGATATTGGTAGAAATTTCGCCCAACTTGCCATAAAAAATAAAACCCATAATACTGTTTAATGATTCAATCACATTAAGAGCTTCATGTATTTCGATGCGGAGTTCTTCTGACATTAGATACTTGCATAAAAAAATTGTTTTTACCGCGCGACCTATTTCAGTCAAAGCTTTATAAACAGGATGGGTGTAATTATCTTTGCTAAACCGCTTGATTAATACGTCCGGATCAACAGTACCGATTTTTAATGCCACTGCGTGTTTAATTACCTCATCGTAATTTTCTTCCATCGAACCCCAATTGATAGATGCTTTTAGGATTGCCTTCAAATTAGGATAATCGTTTTTATGTTTAGCGTTAGAATAATATAGCTTTTGTCTGTGAAGGTTTTTTAATCTTGGCAATAAGTCAAAATTAAGTAAGTGGCTAAAGGCAAAGCCAATCGTGCTTTGACCGTGCGTGTCAACATAAGCCCTATCCATGTTCATTTTGGTGTCATGCCGAAGAACGCCCCTTATCATGCTACCAACTTCTGATGATGCACAGGTTTTTAACTGTGAGTAAACACAGGTGGCATATTTGTCTGCGTGCCAATAAATCATAACTCCTGGTTCATGATAACGCACGTGCCATTCGGCTATTAGGTTTTGGTCCCAAGAACTAACTTGAGTTGAATCACAACCGCAACCAACAGTGATATCACCCCAAATTTTAGGATCGCGAATCTCCAAAATTTTATCTACTACATCAACGACAGCCGCTTTAACATTGGCAACGTTAATATACCGTCTTTTGACATAACGTAAATCTGAATAACTAGCATCTTTATTAGCAGAGCTGATCCTTTTTAATCCGGTGTTACTGCCAATAGCATATATGCATAGTAATAGTCTTTTGGTTAACTGGGTATGATCCAGGCTTTCTTTACCGGCTATTGTATGGAGTTGTTTTGTAAACCCTATACGAAAATCAGCTTCTTTCAATATATCGATTAAATTTATGGTAGACCAACGACGATTGATCTTGTGTTTTAATGCCTTAATGTTAGTTGGTTCTTTTTGTGCTTCATATGGGGTTAGCTTAATATGCCCGCCGTTTTTATCAAGGATTTTTACCTTCTCGTTGTTAAGAATTGTATCGTTTAATTGTTGTAAATTTTTTTCTAAGCAATTCTTCAGCGGCTTGATAAAGTCATCAACATTTAATTTTGCTTTTATTTCATTATAGTAATATTCACGTCTATCATTCCAGTCTTTTGGCATATCTTCATCTGGATTGCGATAACGATAGCTGCCTTCAATCCAAATGGTTTTACAGTTTAGTTGTTTATGCAGTAATTCTAAAACTGCCATTTCATAATTCATCTGCTCCACTTTGTACTGATTTTCTTTCGGATCATTGCTTGGTTGCTGCTCTATAACCAAAGGATGCCAATCATCGTAAATAACACTATCAATTGGCACTAACTGCGAGTCTGAATAATACTTACCTGTTATATTCCTATGTTGCTTTATAAATTCAATTGCTTGTAATAATACTTTTCCCTCTTGATTATTAGAATGAAAATCAAATGTATCTAAAAGCATCAGTAGCTCTTTTCGGTGAGCATGGGAATATAGCGAACGCATTTTTATATGTACTTGGTTTTGATACCATCTGCCTTTACACCGTAATTCTTTGGCAAGGTCTCGTAATTTATCTTGGCTAACTTTTGGATAAATTTGTTCTTCAATAATTCCTTTGGGATGTTCAGCGTTTGTATCAGCCAACGTGTAAAGAATATCAAATTTACCATCTACTCTTTTAACATCAGAAAGAATTTTTTCATCAATGTGTTTTTCTGCTGATACTTCTACTTTGTGGATTAACTTAAGAAATAAATCTGTTAGATTGTCGGTAAGTAACTGCGAGCGAATATAACAAAAAACAGCCATCGTGGCATAGCGATTTTCTACAGCATATTCTTCAATGTTACTGGGCAACATAGCCAAAATACGCACGTAATATTTTTGTAGTAATTTTCTAGATACAGTCTTAAAAAATACCGCCGGGACGAGAATGCCACGGACATGCTGTAGTTTTTTAATCTCAAATTGTACGTGCTTAAGTTTAATGCCGGCAAGATCCTGTTTTAAAATCCGTAATTTTATTTTTGCAGCGGGCTCTATAGAAATTCCATCTTCAGAATCTATTTCATCATCATCTTGTAATAATAAATTAATTTCTTTTTTTGTTTCCTCAGACAACTGCTCAGTTGTCGTTAAGAAAAATTGCTTTTCAAAATTATGTTGAGCGGAACGAATGTGGCGCTCCAATTCTTTTTGCGTAAATGGTTCTAATTTATGTGCATAAAAAAATTGATAGGATTTTTCTATGCACTGAGCTACAGTAGGTGATTCTGGTAACACATTTTTGTTCAACCATAAAATGAGTCGTTCTCTGTCAGCTACAGTAATAGTTTGGTATCCAAGAAACCCACGTATTTCCTGACGAAATCGCTCTATGCTTCGGTTTTCCCAATTAAAATTTTCAAATGGATTTGGTTGTTGGCAAATAGGAATATTTAATTGAGCAGATAAACTTGTAATCAGTTGCTCAGAAATAGTGTCACCATGTTCTGGATAACGCCATTCTGTTTGAAAGAACTTAAGCATTACAGCAAAGATAAGTTTGTTTTGATGACCATGTTTGAGCTTTGTCCATTTTAATTCTTCGCTATCCAATAGCCAGTTATCAAATTTATTCATATTTTATGAGTTCCCATATCCGTTGGTGTTGGTACTTGTAAGTATGTATATCAGCAAAAACTGGCATTATCAAGTATGTTTTAAAGAATTATTCCTACACCAAGACGTTATTAGGAACTTAGAAAAATAACTTTTTTGATTTAAATAACAAAGAAAATTTAGGGAAAGTGTAAAAAATGTAGATTTATTAGAAAATTGATAAATTTATTAGTTGTTATTTCTAATTTACATCAACGAAGTGGCGGCTGGTCGCACGTACCTTCACACCGCCCCAATTAAGTTTGCCAGCAATTCATCAAGCATACGCTCTTTAAATGAGCTACGCGATGACGTTTGCACTTCGATAAAATCTTTTACCTTGAGTTTATTTTTATGTGCGTAATTTAAAATTGCAAGCCGCTGATTGTTTAAATCTTGTTTATCTGTTGAAATTCTTAAATACGCTAAAATTTTTGGTTTTGTATTTGCTAAAGTTTGCATTTTTTAGAACCTAGTACTGTTCCCAATATTCTAATTCTAGCCCATCTATGCGCTTAAATTCCTTAAGGTTGTTTGTTATTAAAATCGCTTTTTTAGTCATGGCATGGCTGGCAATAAGTGCGTCATTACCACCAATAATACGACCTGTTTTTTTTAGTTTAGCTCTTATCTCTCCGTAAAAATATGCGCATTCGTCTGTGTAGGGTAAGACTTCTATTTTTTTTATAAAGGTATTTAAGTTAATTTGGCTTTGTTCTCTAAATTGGCTATTGGCAACGCCATATTGTAATTCAGATAATACGATTGATGATATAACAATGTCGTGTTCCTCTTTCCTTAGCCTTTCTAATTTCTTAAAATAAATTGGTGATTTTCTTTTCATTAAAAAAATACATATATTTGTATCAAGCATGTAAAGCATTATAGTGCCTCCCGTTCTTGCGCTGGTAAATCTTCTCTATCTTCCATAAAGGCTTCTAATTCAGACATAGCAGCATAAACATCTAGCCATGTTTCACTCATTGGCTGCAATAAAACTGCATTGCCTAAATGAGAAACAGAAGCCGTTTTTCCCGGTAATCTAAAATTTTTAGGTAACCTAATTGCTTGGCTACGACCATTTTTAAAAATCTTTGCGACAGCAGTCATTTTTGTATTCCCCTTTTTATATGATATATACCAAATAGTATATATCATATTGTTTCTATACATGCAAGCAAAATAATAAATAAAAGTTTAATTACACGTTCCGAATAAGAAAAGGTATTTTACATATTGATTTTAACAACTATGGGGTATTAAAGCCAGTGTAATGCGTGAGCGCGTGCAGCTTAAAATGACGGTCGTTTTTTTATGCGAAGCAACTTAATGGGGAGTGCGCACATTCTGAATGATTAAATCTCTG
>Ga0265296_1005283_pt1 | contig 10698 bp, 9 predicted proteins | sample MunlanPumphouse1_FD_189073 | JGI IMG/M metagenome (GOLD analysis project Ga0265296, IMG submission 189073) | Groundwater microbial communities from a municipal landfill in Southern Ontario, Canada - Pumphouse #1 | ecosystem: Environmental > Aquatic > Deep subsurface > Groundwater | place: Canada...
ATACTGGAGCTTCTGCAATCGGCATTCATGGTAAGAGAGCGGTATTTCGGGAAAAAAGTGATCATCCAGCTTCTGATCAATGCCAGGAGCGGCCTTTGCACCGAAGACTGCGCTTATTGTTCTCAATCGGCCGTTTCGCAGGCATCGATTGAAAAGTATTCCCTTCTGGATGAAGATGAAATCATCAAAGGCGCATCGATTGCCAAATCAAGCCAGGCTAAAAGATACTGCGTCGTCACCAGCGGCTATGCCCCATCGATGAAGGATTTGGACAGTCTTTGCCGGGTGGCTCGAAAAATCAAGCAAGAGGTAGGTATTGAGCTTTGTAATTCTCTGGGGCATCTGAGCGAGGAGGATGCCAGAAAGCTAAAAGAAGCGGGGGTCGATCGTTACAATCACAATCTGAATACCTCCGAGCGTTTCTATCCCAATATTTGCAGCACTCACTCCTATGCGGATCGGGTTCAGACATTGCAAAATGCCCGGAAGGCGGGATTGAAGCTGTGCTGCGGGGCGCTCTTTGGAATGGGTGAAAGCGAGGATGACATCATCGATCTGGCGCTGGCCCTGCGGGAAGTGGGAGCCGATTCCATTCCGGTTAATTTTCTTCATCCAATTCCGGGCACTGCCCTGGAAAAACAAAATGATCTGACTCCTTTGAAGTGTCTTTCCATTCTGTGTTTGATGCGCTTCCTGAATCCCCGCACAGAAATCAGGGCGGCCGGCGGCAGGGAACTCAAACTCCGTTCTCTTCAAGCTCTGGCCCTTTACCCGGCCAATTCCATTTTCGTTTCCGGCTATCTCACTACCGGCGGGCAGGGGCCGGAGGAAGCCTGCCAGATGATAGCCGACATGGGTTTTGAGGTGGAGCAGGAGGCGGTTCAGAAAGCAGAGGTTTAGATTCCTTAGCTCGCGTGGATTCCCTGATTGCCAATGAAGACCGCTGTTTTAGAGTCAGCATAACCTGATGCTTGGCTTTGCGGTTTATGCTATACTGTTGTTCGGGATTGGCCGGATATGAAAAGAGAGGGGTTGTACGCAAAATGGAGATAACATGGCTGGGACATTCCTGCTTCAGGATAAAAGGGAAAGAAGCCGTAATCGTTACCGATCCCTTCGATAAAACCTCCGGCTACAACCTGGGAAAAATAACCGCCGATATCGTCACCATAAGCCACGACCATCCCCAACACAGCTTCGCGAGCGGTGTCGGGGGCGATCCCAAAGTGCTTAGCGGCCCCGGCGAATATGAGATCGCAGGGGTTTTCATTTACGGCACCCGGACCTTCCACGATAATACCAAAGGGCAAGCCAGGGGAAAGAACGTCATTTATTTAATGGAAATCGATGATGTCAAAGTGTGCCACCTTGGCGACCTGGGACATGCGCTTTCGGCGGCGCAGGTTGAAGAGATAAGCGACACCGATGTATTGATGGTCCCGGTGGGAGGCGTCTCAACAATCGATGCCGCAGGCGCTGCCGAAATAATCAATGCATTGCAGCCCAAAATAGTTATCCCAATGCACTACAAAACGGCTGCCGTCACTATGGAATTAGACCCCCTGGATAAATTCCTGAAGGAAATGGGACGCAAAGAAGTTGCGCCGTTGCCCAAGCTCTCCGTCAACAAATCCGCTCTGCCTATCGATACCCAGATAGTAGTGCTGGACTACAAGCAATAAGCGCTCTCACTCTTTGTTGCCGATCATCTCCCCCTCTCTGGGAATGCCGGTTTCCACCAATATCTGCCCTTTATCGGTTTGCTTGACATAGCTTAGCTTTATCGGAAGCGTCTCGGCAGAATCATCGGCGCTGTTCTGCAACTGATAGTGGATGTGCGCTTCGTAGGAAAACCCTGAGTTCCCGCAGCAGCCGATAATCTGTCCCTGGGCAACGTTGTCCCCCTGATTAACGATGATGGAGCCCCGCTTGAAATGGCTGAGATTGCTGAACTCCCCGTTCCAATGGTCAATGACCACATAATTCCCCCACCTTTCAATCTCATTTACCTTGGCGGGAATGTTATCCGGGATATTATTGACCACCTTGACCACCGTTCCCGCAGCGGGCGCCAGCACCGGCTTACCGAAGGCATAGTACTCATCGTTTCTCCTGCCCCGGTCCTTGTGCGACTTTCTTCGATCATCGAGGGCAATAAAGTCCAGGGCATACTTCATGCGTGCCCAGTGGGTCACAGGTCCGTGGTTTCCCTGGCTCACGTACCAGGCTCCGTAAAAGGGCAAGGAGAGTATCGTTCGCTGCATTCCTGTTGCTCCTCCTGTTTGTTTGTGCCATGCCAGACTCTTCTCCGGGTTGCCCGCCAGGTGTAGCGGCACCGGATGGAGACCGCTCTTTTTAGTATCGATGAACCCGCTCCACAAAAGATAAAGGAAGAGCAGGGTAACCATGTTAAAGGGCAAGGCCAGCAAGGGCAGATCGGTTTTATCGTAAAACGAGTCGGCCGCCATGCCTATTACTCCACAGATCACCACTGCCAGCAAGGCATAGAGAGAAGACCGAAGGTTGAAAACCACGAAGAAGCCTCCGAGCGCGATCGCTGTCAGGACACAGTTGAACTGAATTATGATATCACCCGAATCCCCGGTCCCTGCTGACATCTCCACGAACGTAGCGCCGATCACGCCGCCAATGATAGCAAATAAGGCGGATATCCTAGAATAGCTGAGTATCGCCAGGAAAACGATGATCCCCACCAGCGTGCTCTCCTGAAACAGGATCGAGCTCATTGTCTGGAAGAAGGTGTTGCCGAAATCCGGCATGAAATTACGGACCGATTCCTCAGCCTGGGCCACCGCGTCAACAGGCTTCAGAAGGCCGAGCCATATAGGATGCAGATCATCTAGCTGGCGCATGGCCATGATGATCATCCAGCCGATAATGACGAATGGAAAGCTCAATGCCGGCAGGTTTAATTTTCGGGATATGGTAGCCAGAAGTGCCAATAGCAACAGGCTGGAAAAGGCCGCCGCAGGAACCAGGAGAGCCACCAGAAAAATGCTGGGGGTGAGATAAATTGCCCAGGCAAAACCAATCAGCGATCCGCTCACGCCGAAGATGCCGGTGCGGATGAGCGGCCTGTCCACGTGCAGGAACATGGCAGTCATATTGGCACAAGCAGAACCGATGATGCCAAACACCCCGCCCAGGGGATAATAAAAGCTTACTACCAGGAACACTAGACCGATGAGAGGGTTGTTGCAAAAGAATATCTGAGAGTATCCGCGGAGAATGATGTCGACAAACTCAACAAAACCGTTTCTCCCTGCCAGGTGCGACCATGAGGTAAAACATTTTCGGATCATATAAAGTTCAGTGAGTGAATAGGGGCTCAACTACCTTCATCTCTGCCTGTAAGTACCCCTAATTATAAGAGAACCCGGCAGAATATACAAAAGAATAGCGTCGCCCAAATCCAGCGACCGGTACTCGACAGCTTCACTTTCAGGGTGAAAGACTGGCTAATCCAATCAACCCCCGATCTTGGTCGAGGGCAAGCCTCTCGGCCCCCCCATTCCTGGGGGAAGAAAAATGGTTCTCAAGAGGACGGGCAGAATGCCCGTCCTCTTGAGAACTTCTCTCGTTCGGGGTGGGGTGGCTCTCATCTATTGAGTAATTTCTCACCATCCACCATCAACTCAAAGGACATCGTTCCTTCCCTCAAGATTGGGCGGCAAACGAAGGAGATTTTCCCCAAAGTGCCGATAGTGTTCACCCCCGCAAATCGATTATCCCTTTCTTCCCATAGGACTTTGCCATTCTGGTCCTTCACCCGATAGATGATGCTGCGAAATCTTACCGGATTATCGGAGACATTTATAATCCAGCCCTCAAATATAGAGTGTGGCAATGGCCCGACTACCGCCTTCTCCCACACAACTTTCAGCTCTGCTGGCCCGGCAAAGCCCATTTCCAATTGTTTTGCGCCACCGGACGGATGAATGCCAATCAAAAACCCAACCAGTGCACCGGCAACCAGAATGACTAATGCCAAGCGGAACATCACTTTCCGTCTCTGCGCTACCGTTTTGTGCTTGGCCCCAACTGTATTTTCCATTATGCAAACCTCCTCAGCCAGATGCCGGCATGACTTGCGGAAGTCACTCTTCCGATGGCCACCATCCCCACCATCCCTCCTCACCACACTCGCTGCACCTTACAAGCGCTGTAACATTGCCTTGGGAACCGCAGTGTTCGCATTCAAACGTCTCATGAATATCATATCCCAAAGTGCCCTTGAGTCCTCGATTGACATCTCTGATTTGGCGATTCCCATTCTTGACCATGTTCGTGATATTTTGTAAATTAAGCGTGAGTTTTTGAATTGCACTGTTAATGTTCGCCATTTCCCTTTCCAGTTGCAGAACCTTAGCCGAGTCTTTATCTGAGCGCTGTGACGGCTGCTGAGCATGGCTGGCCACCGCCTTTTCCAGCGCACCCACTCTCCCGAAGGCGGCCTCAGCCCTCTCCATACGTTTTGCCAAAATATCCATCGATGACTGCAAAGGCTTCAAAAGCTGCTCAACATCTGCGCCCCCGATCGGTTGTCCCAGCGCAGCGCCACCGACGCTCTTCGACCAAAGTGTTTTCACCCCTTCAGGCTTCTTGGGCTCAAACGCATTTGGCGCAGCTCCCATTACCGCCGTTGCGCTTTGTGCAACGGCCATCGCCGGCGCAGTACCTGACTGGCTTGAAGCTAGAGAGACCGATCCTCCAGAAGCCACGTTTCTAGAAGGCGTCGTTTCGGCTGCCTTTTTGGCAGCGGCGCTTATAACCGGAGCTTCAATATTACTATTGCTCATATTTTCGGCTATTCTTTTTGCAAAAACGCCTTCGCTGGGAGCTTCGCTACCCTTCGTCAGCAGGGCTTCCATCTCGGGGGATAGTTCTGTCCCCTTTGGGGAAGCATTTTTTGCTATCAGCACATCTATTTGAGCTTGTGAGAGTATTGCTTCTGCCATTGTCTATCCCCCAACATCAGATTTCCAGGACTCCCGTTATTTTCTTGCTTTGATACTCCGGTGTGGCAAGATCCATATTAAACGGTTGCACATCTTTGCCTTTGACATCCTGGATATCACATCGCTCATTGCCTTGATAGCCTCTTGCTGTGTTTCCGGCTTGACAAGAGGGTCCCAGACCACATCATCGACACGCGAGTCTTCGATTGATAACTCCCGCACGCCCTTATGAGGCAGCAAACGCAGGCGCCTCTCATTAAATATTGCGCCGGCGGACAACAGCATGTTACCCCATTTATCGTAGAGAGGCTTGGCCAGTTTCATACCCGGCTTGGCATATTCAAGAGATATTCTTCGCAACCTATTCCCTCCCTGCCCATCGATCTCTTGAAGGTGTCTCCGCAGCCCTCACAGATTGGCGGGCTGGGACTCCGGTAAGTGACTTGCGGTAGAACGATGGTAAAAAGCTTTCGAGACGCATTGCAGGAGCTTCAAAGATAATCTCACTCCCGCCAATGAACAGCACCCCTTGATCTTTCAGTGATTGGCAGAACCTCTGGTTGATCTTATTTTTAGCTTCATTGGTGAAATATATCACCACATTGCGGCAGATTATCAAATCCAAGTTATCTTCATATGGATCGCTCAACAGATTATGCTGTCTGAACTCCACCTTCTCCCTGATGCTATCAATAACCCAGTAGTTGCCCTCTGACTCCTTGAAGTGTTTTGCCAATAAATTGCGCGGCACATTTTTCACATCAGCCGCAGTGTAAGGCCCACCGGCCTTCGCGCGTCCCAAGATGGTGGTATCTATATCGGTAGCCAGTATCCTGTGCTGACGGCCGGGAGAGATTTCCGCCAGAATAATGGCCAGTGTATATGGCTCCGAGCCATTTGAGCAGCCGGCGCTCCAAATGTTAAGTCGGGGGTTATTCTGCAACGCTTCCGGCAAGACAATCGATTGAAGTCTCTCGAATTGTTGTTTATCTCGGAAGAACTCAGACACATTGATTGTGAGAAAATCCCTGAGTTCATCCAGCATGCGGCGATCCTTCTCAATGCGGCCGAAATAGGAAGAAGCATCCTCGGCTCCGGCCCGCTCCATCAATCCCGTCAAACGCCGCCGCATCTGCTGCTCCTTATAGCTATCAAGATCAATCTTGGTAAGGTCCAGAACCTTCTTTTTTATGTATCCGTATTCATTATCATCCATAGTTCAAACCATTATGGCTACCAGGGGGCGCCATCGCAGAAATAATCGCTTATACGGAGAATACACCGCAAGCGAACACGGATGGAACCAAGCGAGCACTGATTTCTTGATAGGGTTATCCCCAATATCTTCGTGGGAACTGGTCTGCTAAACGGGATAAGGAGTCGGGGTTCGGGATGGAAAGCTGACTGATAATTTTATGGATATGTGCGGTTTGATTGTGTTATATTGGATTGGATAATTGCGTTCCTCTGGAATGTGTCAAATTATCAACCCATACAATACACAATTATGGCATATATCTGCTGCTATCGTACCTCTCCTAAACTCATGCTGCGTTTTACGGCAAATGGCTTTCCTTCCACCAGCAATCTTCCAGGAAGTTTTATATGAGAAGAGCAATTGTTACCGGTGGGGCCGGCTTCATCGGCTCGCACCTCGCTGAAGAGCTGGCAAAGCGCAGTTATCACGTCAGCATCATCGATAATCTCTCCACCGGAAAGATGAAGAACATAGAGAAAATACTTTCAACAGGCAAAGTTGAATTTAGCCAAGGCAACATTACCGATCTCCCTCTCCTTGATAAGCTCTTTCAGGGCGTTGATTATGTCTTCCATCAGGCAGCTATCCCCAGTGTGCCGCGGAGTATCGAGAATCCTCAGGCTTCTAATGAGACCAATATAACCGGAACCCTGAATGTACTCCTGGCTGCAAGGAACAACGGAATCAAAAAGGTGGTTTACGCATCGTCGTCTTCGGTGTATGGGGACACCCCGACTTTGCCTAAAAGGGAAGATATGCCACCTAATCCCCAATCCCCTTACGCTGTAACCAAACTGGCAGGGGAATACTACTGCCAGGTTTTCCAAAGGGTCTACGGTCTTGCCACCGCCTGTCTGCGATATTTCAATGTATTTGGCCCCAAGCAAGACCCGGATTCTCAGTATGCTGCCGTAGTGCCCAAGTTTATCAGCCGGATTTCAAAAGGATATCCCCCCATAATTTTTGGCGATGGCGAGCAGACCAGGGATTTCACCTTTATCAAGGATGTGGTAGAGGCGAATATTTTAGCTGCCGAGAGCGATGCCACTGGAATTTTTAATATTGGGGGAGGGCACCAGATCAGCATAAACACACTGGCAAAACTTGTCATCGATAGCATGGGCAAGAATATGGAGCCCATCCACCAGGAGACAAGGTCGGGGGATGTAAAACACAGTCTGGCGGATATCGGCCGGGCCATGGCCTTTGGCTATGATCCAAGGTGGCGTTTAGAGGAAGGGCTAAGAGAGACCATCAGGAGCTTTCAGAATGAAATATGATTGGGAACAATCGGTAGTCTGTGTTGTTGGTTTAGGTTATGTGGGATTTCCCCTGGCCCAGGTTTTCTCTAAGAGCTTGAAGGTGGTTGGTTTTGATATAGATCGCAATAAAGTAAACAAGTTGTCCCAGGGCAATAGTAACCGGAACCTGCTTCTCACTACTGATGCTAAGGAAATAAACAAAGCCGATTTTATCCTGATTGCTGTCCCCACCCCGGTAACCAAGGCTAAAGAACCTGATTTATCCTATGTTCAAAATGCCTCCAGAGTTGTAAGCCAAAATATGAAGAAAGGCAGCGTGGTAATTCTGGAATCATCGGTTTACCCCGGGGTCACTGAGGATGTGATGAAGCCCATACTGGAAGAATCGGGGATGAAATGCGGCCAGGACTTCAAGATCGGCTACTCGCCGGAGAGGATAAATCCGGGGGATAAAAATCACTCCATCGACAGGGTAACAAAAGTAGTTTCAGGTATGGATCAAGAGACCACCGATCTGGTGGCCGAGCTTTATGGAAAAGTCACCCCTCAGGTATTCAAGGCTAAGGACATCAAGACGGCCGAAGCAGCTAAAATCATCGAAAATATCCAGCGAGATATAAACATCGCTTTGATGAACGAACTATCGATCATTTTCAGCAAACTGGGCTTGAGCACAAGGGATGTCCTTGATGCAGCCTCCACAAAATGGAACTTTAACAGATATTCCCCCGGTTTGGTTGGCGGACATTGCATTCCCGTTGACCCCTACTATCTGGTATATAAAGCCAAAGAGCTTGGCTATCACCCCCAGGTTATCCTGGCGGGAAGGGCGATCAATGATTACATGCCCAAACATGTAGCCGAAATGACTATCAAAGCCTTAAACAATGTTGGCAAGGTGATCAAAGGCTCCAGGGTGCTCATTATGGGACTCACCTACAAAGAAAATGTTGACGATACCAGGGAAACGCCGGTGAAGGAGATCATCGCAGAGTTGAAGGAATACGGTGTTGAGGTTCTCGGCTATGATCCTTTGCTCGACAATATCGAAGGCGAATTTGGAATCAAGCCCGTGAAGAATCTTGAGCAAATCAAGAAGGTTGACGGTATTATCATTGCAGTGGCGCATGATGCGTTTAGAAATATTACCCTGGACTATCTGCAACAAATGTCCAACAGCCATCCTATCCTGATTGATATCCGGGCTATCTTTGACCAGCAAGAGGCTATCGCCAAGGGCATTTACTATCATCGTTTATAGATTTTAATTGATATTTGCATTACAGATGGAACGAATATAGGGCTGCAAGATAATGAGAAAGACCTGTGTAATTGTCATTCCCGCGCAAGCGGGAATCCATATAACGAAGCCTGGATTCCGGATCAAGTCCGGAATGACAGACATTGTAAAGCCATTATTAAAACATTACACTAGAATGTCCCATTATCCAGGCAAAAAGCAATAGTGTGATGATGAGCCCTCAGCAAAATTAAGGGGGTTCATATCTGGATTTCTTCTGGCCTGCCAAGCCTGGTCTTCCTTTCCGGAGTTTCCTGTAGACCGCGTCGTGATGCAGAGGTAATTGTTGGAAAATTCTTCTCAGAAAGCCCTCAGGGATTTCCTGATCATTGGCGTAAGCAATGTCCTGGTAGCCTTGAGCAGCGTTATTTCAATACCACTTATAACCAAGACATTAGGGGCAAACGATTACGGCCTTTGGTCGCAGGCTCAGGTAACTATGTTCCTTCTTCTGGGATTTACCGGCCTCGGTCTGCCGGTTGCCATGACCAGATTTTTGCCTGCCAAGACAAACAAAGAAGAGATACGAGATGAGTTCTATTCGGTATTAGCCCTGGTGTCTTTCACCGCCCTTATTATCTCAATCATCCTGTTGGTATTCGCAGATTTCATCGCTGAGGCTTTTTTTGAAGGCGCTACCGGCATAGTCAGAATAACCGGACTCATTATTCTGGTGGACTCCGTAAATGTGGTGTTTCTGAGTTATCTCAGAAGCTTCCAGCAGATGAAGACATATTCCCTGTTCACCATCGCCGGCGTGTACGGTCATCTTGGATTAGTGGTCTATCTTGTCCTCAGCGGATATGGCATCTTCAGCGTGGTCCTTGCCGCTCTGGTGGTAAAGGTGCTGATTTTCTTTTCCCTCTTTTTCTTAATCAAAAGGCAGATCGGCATCAGGTGGCCCCGTTTTTCCAAGATACGGGAATATTTAGGCTTCGGAATTTTTTTGATTCCGGCAACAATGAGCGTTTGGGTCCCTACCGCAACAGGCATTTGGGTTATTGAATCAAGCAACCGATTTATTATCAGCTACGTATTAGGGACAGCCTTAGTAGGAACTTATTCAGCGGCTTATGTCATAGCCAAAATTCCCATGATAATGATCGGTATTATCAGCTTTGTTTTGCTGCCTATGGCATCCAAGCTTTACGACGAAGGCCAGATAGATGAAGTAAAGCGATACATGAGCTACGCACTAAGATACTATCTTGTAGTCACCATACCCTTTGTCTTTGCATGCGCTCTACTTGCCAAGCCGATATTAAAGGCATTCTCTACTGCCGAGATAGCGAGGGAGGGGGATTTTGTCATCCCCATTGTTGCGCTGGGCACACTTCTTTACGGGGTCAGTTTAATAGTGCCGCTGGGTCTTACCCTGGCCAAAAGGGCGAAGCTGCTTGGCGCCATATGGATAATCACTATCATCTGCAACTTTTTGCTCGCTATATGGCTTGTTCCTATGGTGGGTATCGAAGGCGCTGCACTCGCAACTTTGATTGCATTCTCTTTAGCGCTGGGCATAGCGGTATATTTCTCCTGGAAAGAATTGTCATTCAGAATAGATTGGATGTTTATTGCCAAAACAATACTCGCATCTATGGCAATGTCCCTGGTCATTTGGAGGATATCCCCCCAGGAAACAGAAGATGTCATCATCACTATCGCGGCCGGCGCAGTTATCTATGGTATTGCGCTTCTGCTGCTGAAGGCATTCCCGAAAGAAGAGGTTGCCTTTTTCAAACAGCTATTGAGGCGGACATAGCATATAATAATACAAGTAAGAGTCCGTAAGAGAATAACTGTTACAAATTACGTTCGAGGAGATATGGAATAATTCCAGTCCCCATGAAAATCATCTCTGACCATATTGATGGCGGTAAACTCCGTGTCAGGAACCTT
>Ga0265296_1005285_pt1 | contig 10696 bp, 8 predicted proteins | sample MunlanPumphouse1_FD_189073 | JGI IMG/M metagenome (GOLD analysis project Ga0265296, IMG submission 189073) | Groundwater microbial communities from a municipal landfill in Southern Ontario, Canada - Pumphouse #1 | ecosystem: Environmental > Aquatic > Deep subsurface > Groundwater | place: Canada...
ATAGAAGATAGTAGTAGACAATGGAAGATAGAAAATGGATTAATTTTCTATTTTCTACCTTCGACCACTACCTTCAACTTTCTATCATCCATTGTCATAATACTAATGTTACTCCTCAGTCTTAATTACAACGATATATTGACAATTTAATATGTTTTTAATAATATAGGCGTATATGAAAAAAGTTGATCTGATTCAAACAGTTGCTAACAAAGCACACTTAACTAAAAAAGGGGCAAAAGAAGTCGTTGAAGTATTATTAAACGAAATAAGAAAATCTCTTTCAAAAGGGGAAAAGGTTGTTCTTTCAGGATTTGGAACTTTTAAGAGCACTTTTGTCAAAGATAAAGATGTAATATACCCGACGAAAGCCAAGGAAAGACATACAATTAAAGGACACCGGGTTGCCCGCTTTACTCCGGGAAGAAGCTTAAAAAAATCAGTAAAATAAAAATATTAAGCGTAATTTTTATTCTTCAGCAGTAGTAGAATTATTAAAATACTACCCCATGGCCGATTTTAATATTCAGGAGTATCGATTTAAAATATTTGGGAAGTATTGACCAAGCAATGACGTGGCTTAAAAAAAATAAAATCTATTTTCTGTCAATTTTTTTTCTTCTGGGAATTATTCAGCCATTTTTTTCAATTTTCAAGATATTAGACAGGGTTTTTTTATTTGATTATTATTATGCATTTTCAAAATCAGCTGATGCCTTTTTAAAAGGGATTAGTTTCTATAAAGAAGGTTATAATAATTATCCGCCGACAATTCTGTTTATTTCACTTCCGCTTCATTTTATTCCTGTTTTTTTGGGGCAGATTGTTTGGACAATATTTTCTTTCATCGCCCTTTGGATATCATTTTTTCTGATAGTAAAGATAATTGATTTAAAGCTTTCCAAAGAACAATATTTATTTATCATTCCTCTGGTTTTATTATCGTTTCCGGTGAAGTGGACTTTCGGTATGGGACAGGTAAATAACTTTATTCTGCTGCTTATTGTTTTGACGATGTTTTCTCTAAAGAAACAAAGCAATATTTCTGCAATATTGTTAGGGACGGCAATTGCAATAAAAATCACCCCGGCAATATTTTTATTATGGTTTTTGATCCGAAGAAAATTTATTTATATTTTAATTACTTGTTTAACTTCGCTTGCTATTTTTTTACTGTCGGGAATTTTTTTTGGATTTGAATTAATAAATGAATATCTGTTTAAAATTGTTCCCTCTTTGTCTAATTGTTTTGGAAAATATACATACTACAATCAGGCATTCAGCGGTGTATTCGCCAGATTTATTAATAATTGCGAGATACAACAAATCTTTTGGATGATCTTTTCAATAATAATTATTTTTGTCAGTTTAAAGTTTCTTATTGTAAAAAAAAGACCACCGGAAGTTGCTTTTTCAGTTTTAATATTGCTTGCCTTAATGATTAATGCATTTTCCTGGCAGCACCATTTTGTTTGGTTGCTGATTCCTTTTTTAACAACATTCCATTATTGTCATTCCAGATTCTGGATCCCCGATGCTTCGATCGGGATAAACAAGTCCAGAATGACCACGCTGATATTGGTTTCTTATATTTTAGTGTCATTTAATATTAAAAACCCGGATTTGTTTATGGGGAACTTTTTTGGTAAACTCTTACTCTCGCATGTGTTTTTAGGAACATTGGTGCTTTGGGTTTTATTAATTAAAGTAAAATCGGTCGAGCTGATAGAAAGCAAAACAAATAATGTCATTGCGAGGAGTGAAGCGACGAAGTCACCGCCGTTGGCGGGATCCCGCTGAGGCGGGACAATCCCGTAAAGGTACTTTAACTACTTTGGGATCGCCACGGGGCAAAGCCCTCTCGCGATGACATTTACAACTTTTACCATATGCCAAAATTGATTAAAACCTATTTTATAAAAACCTTTGGTTGCCAGATGAATGTTTCTGATTCGGAAGCGATTGCCGGTTGGTATGAAGAAAAAGGCTGGGAACAGGCAAAAAGTATTAATGAGGCAGATGAAGTAATAATTAATTCCTGTTCGGTCAGAGAATCGGCGGAAAACCGGGTTTTCGGATTGGTGAACAATCTCTCTAAACTCAAAACAATAAACTTGGAACTTAAAAAAACAAAAATTATTTTAACAGGATGTATGTTGAGATATTCTTCAAAGTGGTTAAAAGAGAAAGTGCCGAACGTTGATGAGTTTAAAAAAATTTCTGAGTTCCATGTTTCAAGTTCCAAGTTTTATGTTTCCAAATCGCAATTACATGCATATGTACCGATAATGAACGGTTGTAATAATTTTTGCAGTTATTGCGTCGTTCCTTCTGCTCGCGGAAGAGAAATTTCCCGACCCCTTAGGGATATTATTTGTGAAGCTGAAAGGTTAGCGGAGCGGGGTTATAAAGAAATAACTTTATTAGGTCAAAACGTGAACTCTTACGGAAAAGATATTAAGGATTTTTCCCGCCAATGGCGGGATTTCGTTGCGACTCAACAATTTTCAAATTATAAAACAAAATTTAAAACGTTGTTTGCAGTATTGTTGGAGGTTTTAAACAAAATAGTAGGAATAGAAAAAATTTCTTTTTTAACATCAAACCCCTGGGATTTGAACGATGACATAATTGAGGCGATGGCACTGCCGAAAATTGACCGTTTTCTGCATTTGCCGGTTCAGTCCGGAGACGATACAATACTGAAAAAAATGAACCGGAAATATACCGCCGCTGACTACCTTAAATTAATTGAGAAAATAAAAAAAATAATTCCGGAAACAATATTCGGGACCGATATTATTGTCGGTTTCCCCGGAGAAACCGAAAAGCAATTTGATAATACGGTTGAGCTTTGTAAAAAAGTAGGTTTTAAAAAGGCTTACGTTAATATTTATTCACCAAGACGGGGAACAGTCGCCTTTAAATTAAAAGAAGAAATTCCTTTTTCCGAAAAAAGAAAACGCTGGAAAATATTAGATGATTTAATTAATAAATAATCTTCCTTTAACTTTCCTCTAAGTTTCCTTTAATTTCTCCTTTAATTCTCCCCTAATTTTCCTTTATTAACCCTTAATCACCCTTAACTTACCCCTATTTACCCCTAGCTTACCTTTCATGTTATAATCCGTTTTATGGAAGAAATTGAAGTTAAGTTTCTTAATATCAATCCGGAGACGATTGAAGAAAAATTAAAAAAAATCGGTGCTAAAAAAGTTTTTGAAAAACTTTACCGCCGGCGTGTTTTTGATTATCCCGATTTAAGACTTGATAATAATGGTTCGTGGTTGAGATTACGTGACGAGGGAGACAGGGTAACATTGTCTTTTAAACAAAGATTGGGAATTAAAACTCACGATGCCAAAACAAATGATGATTCAATGGAAGAAGTTGAAGTAACGGTAAATGATTTTGAAAAAACGGCACAAATATTGGTAAAAATCGGTTTAAAAGAAAAATTTTATCTTGAAAACAAAAGAATCCGTTATCTTTGGAAAGAAATTGAGTTTGATATTGATTTTTGGCCCCTGCTTGAGCCTTACTTGGAAATCGAGGCTACTTCATGGGAAAAAATAGATGAAGCGATTAAAATTCTTGGCCTGAATCCAGAAGATAAAAAAATATTTTCAACCACCCAAATTTACAAATTAAAAGGGATTAATGATAAAGGTTATCAGGAAATGACCTTTAAGAGAATGGTAAAAAAAACCTAAGAAAAAAAACCTAAGATCCCTTGACAAGGTATTAAATCTAACCTAGATTTAATTATCCATGATTCCGCGTATTAGAAGATTTGGTTACTTTAAAACTTTTTTCCTTGCTTTTACCACAATCCTTATTCCTCTTTTTTCCCTTGCAATTGTTGCTAATTTAGTTGGCCATAGACAAATATTTAACCAAAGAGCAGCTGAATATATTCCTATTATTTCTTCAAACGAAGAATATCCCTTAAATATTCCAAAACAAATTTATAATTTTTCCATTGATGCAGATATTACTCTTGATAATATTGCCGGTTTTCTTAGAGTAATCTTAATTGACAGCAGTAATGCAGAACATTTGGTTTATGAAACAAATTCTCTTCTTTCCAATAGCAAAAATTATTCTGTTTCCAATGCTTGTGACGAAACCTGTTTAATGGAACCGGTTACTCCGGTTAAACTGAAGATTGAAAAAGAAGGTGCTTCTTTGGTACTTAAAAAAACATATTATTCCGATACCCCCAAAACAGCCAGTGGACAAACAGTGGCTATGTCGCAGATACAAACCAGTGTGGAACAATTAAGATTACAGAAAGAAAGTGAAAAAATAATGCAAATAAATAATCAAATTAAAGCCAAAGGATTGCGATGGACAGCCGGTGAAACCTCTGTTTCTAAAATGACTTATGCTCAAAAGAAGAAACTTTTCTCTAACCCTGATGGTTCTTTGGTAACACAACTTCCTAATTTACAGGGATTTGAATATTATAAAGGTGGAATATTTGAAATTATGCCGGTTATAACACCAACTCCTACTTCACGACCCCCTTTTCCAACATCTTTACCTCCAACAAAAACACCGGTACCAACATTTATACCCACGTCAACACCAGTGATTCCGACTCCTACGGTATATATATCTGTAGTACCAACGATAGGTATTACTTCAACGCCCACACTTACGCTAACACCGACTCCATTTCCTGTTTCCTTGCTGCCCGGTTCATGGGATTGGAGGAATGTACATGGAGAAAACTGGATTACAACAATCAAGGATCAAGGAGGTTGTGGAAGTTGTTGGGCATTTGCTGTAGGCGGAGCATTAGAAGCTGATATAAATTTATATTATAATCAGCATCTAAATTTTAACTTATCGGAACAGGATTTGGTTTCCTGCAGTGGAGCAGGTAGTTGTAATGGCGGCTGGCCGCATTTAAGTTTCGATTATATAAAGACAACAGGTATAGTTGATGAAAACTGTTTTCCTTACCAGGGAACGGATTTAAGTTGTAACGAGTGCAACAATAACGTTAACAGGCGAATTTTAATTGAGAAAAATACAAATATCTGGACTGCTGCATCTGAAGATATTTTAAAAAGACTATTAATCGAGAAAGGAGTATTAAGTGGAGGGATTTATTCATGGCGTCATGCAATGGCTTTGGTTGGTTATGGCGTTGAAAATTGGAGATTAACTGATCGATGTGATAGCAGTAGACTTTGTGATCAAACCTTGGGTTGTATCGCTAAGGGCTGTACAAAAGAAGGAGAAGAAAAAATTCTTTGTGGAAATAGTATTTGGGATGATAATCTAATTTTTAATGGAAGACGCAACCACTATTTTTGTAATATGGTAAACGGCCGATTACAATGGGTTTATAGTAATCAGTATGGAGATTATTGTAAAGACGGAGAAGTTTGTTTTAATGGACAATGCCAACCGGGTTCAAATTATCCAGTCCAAGGAACGGGAGTCTGTGTTTTTGATTATCACTATATTGATCCAATAGCTGATTATAGACAATTTTTAAAAGGAAGGGGGGATACTGTTTGGTTATTCAAAAATAGTTGGGGTGAAGGTTTTGGAGAGACTGGATATGTCAGGATAAAATTACCAATAACAGATGTAGGTTATATAAACTCACCAGGAGGTCCGTTTACTCTCCCTACTGATCATTCTCTTTGGCCTTCCGGTTTTGACGGGCAAATTAAATGTGTTGATAAAGACAGTGATTCCTATTGCAATTGGGGAATTTCAGAAACAAAACCTTCAATTTGTCCTGCTTTTTGTAAACCACAAAAGGATTGTGATGATTCAAATCCCAATTCAGGAACATTTAATGATAATTATAATTGTGTGGAAATTAACGTGCCAACTTTAACACCAAGACCCACCGCCACGATCACTACCAGACCCACATCAACTCCAACCACTAGACCAACCAATACTCCTTCCCCAAGACCGACAGCTACCAAAACACCAACCCCAAGACCAACATCAACCCCTACTCCCAGACCGGCCAGAATTCAGGGAAGAATATATTATGATAAAAGTACTGCAACAATAAGGGCTTCAAGTACGGAAAATTTTGGACCGGTATTGTTCAGAATGGATTTCTTTAATCCGTATACTCAATCTTTTGTAATTGGCGGAGGAGGAAATAGTTGCACCGATAGTTGTACTACATCGTGCACTTCTTCAATCGGTAACGGTGGTTATTCAACTGCCAATATTAAAGCAGGCAATGGTTATCAACTAAGATTAATGCTCTCTGATTCTAACTGGATTGTATCGGAAGCTTATCTTGCCACCTCTAATACCTGTTTGAGCAACAGAATCGGTGGAGTTTCATTTGGTGGAGCAAATACCAATATCGGTTATGTTTACAACATTAATCTTGTTCCCGGTGATATACAAAATATCTGGTTTGGGGTAAAACCAAAGTAATTATTATTTTTTCCTCAGAAGATTTTTATCTTTTTGATTTGGAAAATGTTCTTCAATTTTCGGAAGCAGAAAAAGATAAAATATTTCCAGCAATCCAAGTGTATTGATTATCAAAAGGGCGATAAACCAATATTTTTGTTTTTTTTGCGATGCTTTCCAGAGCGCCAGTCCCCGCCAAATAAGCGCCCAGACTGCCAAGGCGACTGTATAATACGGGTTAGAATAAATAATTTTAAATAAATTTTGCAAATCCATATAAATTTAATTTTCCCATTGTTTATGGTATAAAGCAAGTATAACGTTGTGAGACCGTTGAATAACGTTATTTACATTGTCATTCCGTGCTCGACACGGAATCTATATAGATTCCAGCTCAGGGCTGGAATGACAGAAGTGATTGAGTTATTCAACACTCTCACGTTATCATCCCGACCAAGGCCCCGATGTTCATCGGGGCGCATGGAGGGATCACTTTCCTAACAAGGCAAAGAAAGGGATTCCTCGGCTTCTCCGGCTTAGCCGGATTCGCTCGGAATGACGAATCTGTCTATCCTTATGGTACACTCACGAGTTATAAGGTATGTATAACAAATATGAATAAACTTTTAATTATTTGCGGTCCGACAGCGACTGGAAAAACTAAATTGGCGATTGATTTAGCCAAGAAATTTAACGGAGAAATTGTGAGTGCGGATTCGAGACAAGTATATAGAAGGATGGATATTGGGACCGGAAAAGACATTTCGGCAAGTTCAAAGTTCAAAGTTCCCGCCTTCGCCGAGGCTTTGGCGGGCAAGCAAAATTCAAATTTACAAATTGGATACTATGAAATTAGTGGAGTGAAAATATGGTTGCTAGATATAGTAAAACCGGATTATAAATTTAATGTGGCGGATTACAAGAAGTGTGCGGATATGGTTTTGGATGATATATGGAAGAGGGGGAAATTGCCGATCTTAGTTGGCGGAACAGGATTTTATATCAAAGCGGTAGTAGACGGAATTGAGACAATGGGAGTGGAACCGGATTGGAAGCTTCGTGAACAATTGTCTCATTGTTCCATTGCTTCATTGTTAGCAGAATTAAAAAAAATTGATCCTGAGCGGAGTCGAAGGATGAATGAAAGCGATAGACAGAATCCAAGGAGACTTGTACGGACTATCGAGATAGCAAAATGGTCCCGTCATTTTGGGGAGTCCCGCCTGTGGCGGGATAAACTCCGCGACTCCAGAATCGATTCTGGACCCTCCTTCGCTCAAAGCTACGGCGGGGCGCAGCAAGTCAGAATGACGACTGATTTAAAACCTCTTTTCGTTGGATTAATAGCATCCAACCAGTTTCTATATGAAAGAATTGACCAAAGAGTGGAAGAAAGAGTAAGGAACGGACTGGAGGGTGAGATTAGGGGTTTGTTGGCAAATGGATATAGTTTTGATAATTCAGCGCTGGGAAACACTTTAGCGTATAGTGAATGGAAAGATTATTTTAACAAAAAAGCATCCGAAAAAGAAATAATTCAAAAGTGGAAATTTGACGAACACAATTATGCCAGAAGGCAACTAACTTGGTTTAGGAAAAACGAAAAGATTAATTGGTTTGATATTACAAAACAGAACTGGCAAGGTAAAGTAGAAAGAGTAGTGAATAATTGGTATACTAATAAGAAGAAATAATTATCGGTGTAAATCCCTGCCGGCAGGCAGGTGTGAGCGCCCTTCGATAAACTCAAGGCAGGCTAAAATAAAATAGTTTATCCCGAGCGAAGTCGAGGGACATAAATCTGTGTAAATCCAAGCTGTATTATTAATTTTAACAATTGAATGGTAAAAAAGATTGAGATTTCAACAAAAACAATTATATTTATTGCCGTTTTTGTGGCAGTTATATGGTTTATTTTTCAAATAAAGGACATTTTATTAGGTTTGTTTATTGCCTTGATTTTGATGTCGTGTATAAACCCGGCAGTAAGGAAACTTGAAAGATATAAGTTTCCACGTTGGTTGGCAATATTATTTATTTACATTTTTGCAATACTGGTTATTGCATTGTCTTTGGGTTGGTTGGTGCCTCCGTTAATAGAGCAGACAACTATTTTTATAAACAATATTCCTGCTTTTTTCCAGCAGTTTAAAATTTTTGGGATAGATGAAAAATTAATTGCCAGTCAATTTGCCCAATTTTCTTCAATCCCCGTTAATTTGGTAAAATTTTTATTTGATGTTTTTTCAAATATCGCGGCGATAATTGCTCTTGGAGTGATTACCTTTTATCTGCTTTTGGAGAGGAAAAATCTTGATCATTATTTGTCTTTAGTACTTGGTGTCGAAAAGGAAAAAAAAATCGAGATAATTATTAACTTGATAGAAACTAGATTGGGAAATTGGGTAAGAGGAGAACTGCTTTTAATGATGTTTGTCGGTACCATAAGTTATATTGGGTTTTTGATAATCGGTATCGACTATGCTTTGCCGTTGGCACTACTGGCTTTTTTATTTGAAATAATTCCCAGTGTTGGTCCAACCATGGCCGCTATTCCGGCAGTAATAGTCGGCCTTACAATATCCCCGCTTCATGGATTGGCAACAGCAGGCTGGTGTTTTTTGGTTCAGCAAATTGAAAATGGTATTTTAGTGCCAAGAATAATGAAAAAAGTTGCCGGCGTTAATCCCTTGGTTTCTTTATTGTCTTTAGCCGTTGGTTTTAAACTGGCAGGAATCGGCGGTGCAATTTTAGCCATTCCTTCTTATATTATTGTTGAAGTAATTTTTTCTGTTCTTTATCCAAACAGGTTTAAACAAACAGATGTTGGAAGCTCGTAAGCCGGATTCTGTTTTAATGGAAATAATCTATCTTTTACCTGTCTGTAATCTCGCACAAAGGCGGTTGCAGGCAAGTAGTGCTCTTTATCTTCAACTCTCGGGAAAGCATCCTGATAGCGAGTTGTTCGAAGATTGCAGCGGGGAGGATTGCCCCTCGCTTCGCTCGGGGTAAACCCCGTTAAAAGCGAGTACCCAATCGCTTGGTCGTTTCAACCGGCGCTACCCGGATCGTCACTATTGCTCTTACTGGCTTCCCCGATTTTCATCGGGAAATCCTCCGATGTAAATCGGAGCACCCTGCTTTCTGCTGTCCGGACTTTCCTCCCGCCTTCGCTAAAGCTTCGGCCAAGTCTGACTTGGCTTCGGCGAGACAAGCCCGCCGATTTTAACAAAGAAGAGTAATTTCCCGGCTTCCAACCCATTGATTATAGCAAAGATTGAAGCTAGAATCAAACAATGAGACTATTTCAATTAATTATTTTAGCCTTAGTACAAGGGGTGACTGAGTTTTTACCGATTTCGTCCTCAGGTCATTTAGTCATTTTCCAAAAAATATTAAACATTTCTAATTTACCGGTTATTTTTGATATTTTATTGCACCTGGGAACCTTAATTTCGATTTTAATTTATTTTAAAAAAGATATCTTAAATTTACTTATAAACCGGGAAGAAAATAAATCTGTTTGGTTTATGGTTATCGTTGGTTCAATTCCGGCAATTATTTTCGGTTTTATCTTGAAATCAAAAATTGAAGCAATATTTAATTCTTCAAAGTTTACCGGCGTTTTTTTAATTATCTGTGCTATTTTGCTTTACTCTTCAAAATTTACTCCTAAATTTACAGGGGCAAAAAAGACGGATTTAAAAAAAATAAACTTAAGCGATGCAATTATCATTGGGATATTTCAAGCAGTCGCAATTTTTCCCGGGATTTCAAGATCGGGCTCTACAATAATCGGAGGATTATGGCGAAAATTAAACGGAACAACGGCGTTTAAATTCTCTTTTTTATTATCAATTCCGGCAATTTTGGGTGCAGTTTTACTGAAAGCAAAAGAAATATCAACGTTAAATATTAGTATTTTTTATATTTTTTTGGCAGTATCGATATCTGCCTTTGTCGGTTATTTTTCATTGAAATATTTGGAAAAAATATTACAAACCGATAAATTTTATTTATTTAGTTATTATTGCCTTGCAGTTGGTTTAATTCTGGTTTTTTCTTAAAAAATGACAATAGATGATGGAACATGGAAAGTAGTTGTCGAGAGTAGAAAATTGAAGATCGATTTATTAACTATCAATCAAGTTGATTTATGTTTTACAATAAAGGTAAGTTAAATGTTCGCCTTAAAGGCGAAGTTGGTAACTAGTTTGGTAAACGGGTTTGAGTATTCTCAGACTATTTGAGCAAGATTAGAATTTGCTTGCCGGAAAGTTCCGGTTGG
>Ga0265296_1005287_pt1 | contig 10690 bp, 8 predicted proteins | sample MunlanPumphouse1_FD_189073 | JGI IMG/M metagenome (GOLD analysis project Ga0265296, IMG submission 189073) | Groundwater microbial communities from a municipal landfill in Southern Ontario, Canada - Pumphouse #1 | ecosystem: Environmental > Aquatic > Deep subsurface > Groundwater | place: Canada...
ACCACCATAAGTATCGTCTTTGAGAGAAGTAAAGATAATAGGGTCTGAAGAGGTACCTTGGGCATTGAGGGTACCAGAGACGGTGAGTGAGCTAGGGTACATTTTAATAATAGTGCCGGGTTCGATAGTCAATGTCCCGCCACTAGCTATAGTGATTGAACTGACAATATAAGGGCTTCTACTTGCTGTCCAAGTATCATTATATATAGTACCACTGACATAAGTAGGCCCGGTTGTGCCGACAAATACTGATTGATAGTATGTATTAGTATAGCCACCACTATCAGTTACTGTTAAGACTGCACTATAGTAGCCATTGCTAGTATAATTATGCGTCGTAGTTGGTGTCGTACCGCTAGAACTTGTGCCGCCATCGCCAAAATTCCAAGAATAATTTGTTATTGTTCCTGTCGCGTCTGTAGTAGCAGAAGCATCAAAGCTTACTGTCGCTGGCGCGGCTACGCCATCGCCGGAAATGGTGAAAGTGGGAGTGATGGGATTATTGACTATAATACTAACATTATCTGATTCTGAATTTCCTGTGCTATCAGTGATTGTTAATCTAATACTATAAGATCCGGTGTCACTATAAGTATAAGTAGCTAAAGGACCGGTATCATCAACATCGTTATTGGTAATACCATCTCCATCGCTATCCACAGTATTGTCTAAATCCCATTCATAATCCGTAATAGTTCCGTTTGCAGAAATTGAGTCAGCGCCGTTAAAATTCACTGTCATGGGTGCCGAGCCATCAGCAGGAGTGGCTGTGGCGTTAACGCGAATATAAGAAAGATCAGTATTAATGCCAACGGCGTAAAAAGCGTTAAATACTGTTGCGCAATTAGTTATTGAATAAGTTGCTGGATCGCTTTCATATAAATCAAGACAAGATTCCATGGAAGCATGATAAGAATCTTCTAAATCAGAATCAGTATCCAGATAATCCTCTGTTAAAGCACGGTAATAGATTTGTTCTGCTTTATCGCGGCCAATAGCATCCGTAGGATTAATCGTCTCGCCGCTATAACTATTTGTTCCGCCAGCAGTTAATAAATATAAAGCATTATTAGTAATGCCGCTATTAAAATGGACACAGCCAATTTCTGCATCGTCACTGCTAGCGCATGGTTCTTCTGTGGGATCTAATTGTTCACTGACATGGGCAGGCTGCCAATAACTAGAATTATTAGGATCGCTCATATCTCTTGATGGTCCGCCTGGCAAATCTGTTCCTAATAACCAGTCTCCCCCGCCATTTTCAAATTCTGTAAATTCTCCAAAAATATCAGCATAAGATTCATTTAAGGCTCCAGATTCGTTTTCGTATTCTAAAGTATCATCATCGTCTGAACCAACTTCATATTGAATAACCCCATGAGTTGTCTCATGTCCAGCTACATCTAATGAAATAAATCCTTCCCCATAACGCATGATTCTTAGAACAGGCTCCCAATATGCATTCTCAACTTCTGCGCATGCGCCACTAGAAACTGTTTCATAATGAGTGTAAGACTCTAAAGTACCGCCAGAACCATTATAACTATCTCTGGTAAAATTATTAGCATAATAATCGTATATATTCCCAGCATAGTTGTGTACAGTTTCCGCTTGCGCATCATAAGTGCCAACTAAACCTGTTTCGTTATAAGTTGGGGTTTCAGGTGAATCCCAGCAATCTGCTAATACATAAGTCTCTCTATCTTTAGCAGTAAAAATATTAGTTAAGCTATTTATAATTTCACCATTATGCGCATTAATATAATATAACTGGTTTACTATTGCCTGTTCGGAATAAACGGAAACACGCCAGGTTAAATAATTATCTTCTTTTTTCTTGGAAAATAGACCATGATTATAAATAATTAATTGGCTGCTGCCTTTTTGAACATTTAATTTGCTAAAAGTATTATCATCTAAATTTAATTTTTCTTTTAATTTATCTTTAGCAATTTGAATTGCTTGCTCTTCGGTAATCGCTGGATCTTTAGATAAATCTTTTATTTCAGGTATATATGTGCCATTAATAGAAGAAATGGTTCCATCTTTTCTAAAATGAAATTTTAATCTGGCAGCATATACTGGCATGCCCTGGTATTCTTGCTGTAAAATGATATGCGTCATTTCTAAATTATCTTTTTTCTGACTTACTAATTTTAATTCTTCTTTAGCATTATTTATTTTATATAAATCCTGATATTCTTCTAAAAATTGATAAGCTCGTTCAGTATAGTCATAGCTTTTCCATTCTATATTCAAGTTTGTCATTCTCACCCAATCTGGAATATTATCCAAATTATTCCAATTAATATAAAGATTACTGGCAGAATTTTCAAGTTTTTGGTATGCCTGCTGCTGCTTGTCTGATAAATTCAGCTGGTTGTTTTCTTGGGCAAAAGCTGGCAAGGCAAAAAGAGATAAAAAACATATAACGCCCAGTAAGCGTAAAGATAATTTGTTCATATGATAAAGATTAATGATTAATGTTTTATGGTTTAAAACTAGCTTATTTCCCCCAAAAAGTCAATGAAAAATCTATCGGTTGTTAACACGGTTTTTGCGACGGCTGTATGTTATTTTTTATGAAAAACTTTCCGTCAATTTGTACATCGGCATAATAATGCTGACTACCAAGCCGCCAGCAGCCACGCCCATTAAAATAAGAATAATAGGCTCAATTAAACTCATCAGCGTTCGAACAGAGACCTCTGTTTCATCAGTATAAAAATCAGCAACCTTGTTTAATACTGTGTCTAAGCGCCCGGTTTCTTCACCCACACCGATCATATTAGTGACTAATAAAGGAATTTCTTTCTCCTGCAAAAAAACAGAGGAAATGGTCTGGCCAACTTCCACCTTGCGGGCAGCTTTTAAAATAATGCGGCGATAAACTTCATTATTTACTATTTCACCGGAAATTTGTAGAGATTTTGTCAGAGGTACGCCGCTGGTAAGCAAACTGGATAAACTTTGCCCAAAGCGCGACATATATGTTTTCCAATTTATCGGACCAATTACCGGCATTTTTATTTTTAATAAATCCACATAATAGTGCCCGGCCGGATTTCTATTGAATAAATAAAAGCTGACGCCAAAAACAATGATCACAAACAATAAAAGCCACCAATCATGAACCAAGAAATTGCTGATGGAAATTAATAATTTTGTGGTCCATGGTAATGGCACATTGGAAGTGGTGAGCACTTCCACGAATTTTGGTACTACAAAAATCATCATTAAGACGCCCATCACAATTAAGACAGCCAAAATAAAGATGGGGTAAACCATCGCGCTTTTAATACGGCTGCGTAAATTGTAATCTTTCTCAATTTGATCAGCTAAATAAATTAAAACCTTATCTAAACGGCCAGTTGTTTCTCCAGCCCTGATCATGCTGACGAAGAAATTATCAAAAACATTAGGATATTTTGCCAAGGCCTGCGATAATTTTGTACCGCTGTCTACTGCGAAAGCTACATCAGCGATAATTATCTTTAATACTTTATTGCCTGTTTGCTTAGTTAAAACGCGTAAGGCTTTAACTACTGGTACGCTAGCATCTAACATCACTGCTAATTGGCGAGCAAAAAAAACCAGGTCTTTCCCTTTCACGCGATTAAAAATATCCAATATTTTATCTACCAGATTATTAGAGGTCTTTTCTTTGATAGAAATAACGATTAATTGTTTATCTTTTAAGATTCCAGAAGCTACGTCCACATTAGAGGCCTCTACTAACCCCTCGATATTTCCACCGCCGATTTTTTTTGCTTGATATTTAAATACTGGCATAATTTATAGTGAGTTTATCGAACTATTTATTGTATTTTCCGATTAAAGCTTGCATATGCTCTTGGTCATGGGCATTTTCTAAAGCGACGGTTAAATTTATCGCGCCTTCATTCACCAATTTAGCCAGCGCCCCATCAAAAGAAAGCATGCCCTCTTCTTCCTGCGCATTATACATTAAATTATTTAATTTATTTAAATCACCACTAGCGATAATATTGCGCGCCACGTCATTAGGAAAAAAGAATTCTGTGGCTACTACTTGCCCGCCTTGTATGGTAGGCAATAATTTTTGGCAAATGACAGCGCTAATTACTTGTGCCAGCTGTTTCTGCGCATGTTGCTGTTCTATATCAGAAAAATTATTCAATAAATTTTCCAGCGTCTGCACAGTGCTTTCTGTGTTCATCACCGCAAACACTAAGCGACCTGAATCTACCAAAGCAAACACTTGTTTAATCACACTCGCATTTTCTAACGCGCTAACAGCTAAAATATCGACATCTTCTTCAAAAACAAATTTCAAACCAGTAGTGAAATCACTAACGTCCCTGCCAACTTCTCTTTGTTCTATAATGCTTTGGTTGTCTGTAAATAAATATTCGATAGGTTTCTCTAAGGTGATAATATGCTTGGCAGAATTCTTATTATAATGTTCAATAATAGCAGCTAGCGTCGTTGTTTTGCCAGAACCAAAAGGACCGGTAATAATTATTAATCCTCTCTTTAAATTAACTATCTCCTGAATTTTTTTTGGTAATCCTAGTTCTAATAAATTTTTTATTTGGTTGGGCAAGGCGCGCATGGCGATGGCTAAAGATCCCTGCTGATAATAAATGCTTACTTTAAAACGCATCTTATTTGGTGCCACATAGGAAAAAATCAGTGATTTATTGTTCTGTAATTCTTTCTTCTGTTCTGCACTGAGCCAAGCATCCACAATTTTAGTTAAAAAATTTGCTGTAATTGGCGGCTCTGTATTTAAAGGAGCTAATCTGCCGCTAATGCGCAAAATGGGAAAATTGCCAGCCACTAAATGCAAATCTGAGGCTTTATATTCGGCAATAGCCGCTAGTAATTTATTTAGCGACAATTGATCTGCAGTCTCCATATCATTGTTGTTTAAAAACTTGTTTAATTCTCTGCACTACTTCACTAGGCGTAAAGTGAGCTTTGATTAGGTAATCTACCACGCCCATAGACATTCCTTTTTTTACATCATTGCTTTGCCCTAGATTAGTAAGCAAAATTACTGGTGGCGTAGATGCAGCTAAGTCGGCACGTAATTTCTTTAAAAAATCCCAACCGTCCATCTTGGGCAAAATTATATCTAATAAAATAATATCCGGCATATTCTTCTTCACCATCTCCAAGCCCTCTAAGCCATCATGAGCAACAGAAACGTCAAATCCCTCAGCGACAAATTTCAATTCATACATGTGCGATAAAAAAGTATCGTCTTCAATTAATAAAATTTTCTTTTTTTTCTTAGTCATATATTTTAAATTAATCTTTAGTAGCGTTCCACATCTCTTCGATAGTGGTTAAACCGCGCATAGCTTTAATAATGCCGTCTTGCTTCATGGTGAGCATTCCCTGCCTAATAAATTCACCTTTAACTAAATCTATATTAGTAACATGCCCGTCAGCAATGATTTTTTTTAATTCTTCAGTAGCGGCCATTACTTCCACAATCGCTAAACGACTATGATAACCGCTTTGTTCACAGTGAGTGCAGCCTTGCCCCTTATAAAAAGTTAATGGGCGCGCCAAAGTAATATCTGGCGGCAAGGAACGTGCCGGTATCTTGGATAATTCTGTAAAAATTTCCTCTTCTTCTCTAGGCGGTAATTGAATAGCTGCCTGGCATTTCGTACACAATCGACGCACTAATCTTTGAGCAACAACTACATTTAATGAAGAAGAAATTAAAAAAGATTCAATGCCCATATCCATTAAACGTGGAATAGCGCCAAAGGCATCATTGGTATGCAAAGTAGAAAGTACAATATGCCCCGTTAAAGCAGAATGAATAACTAATTCTGCTGTTTCTTTATCACGTATTTCGCCAACCATAATAATATCCGGGTCTTGGCGCAGTATAGAGCGTAATCCGGAAGCAAAAGTTAATCCTACTTCCGGCCTAATTTGCGCTTGGGCTACTCCGGATAAATTATATTCTACCGGGTCTTCGAGGGTAACAATATTCACTCCTTCCTGATTTAAAATAGTAAGCATAGAATACAAAGTAGTACTTTTACCTGAACCAGTAGGGCCAGTGACTAATAATAATCCATGCGGCTTTTTTAATTCCTCTTTGATCACTGCGTAATTTCTATCGACAAAACCTAAATTTTCTAAATTAATTGCCTGCTGTGAAGTATCTAAAATACGCATCACAACTTTTTCCTTGTCTAATAGCGGCAGCGTGGAAACACGAAATTCCACATTGCGGTTTTCAAATTTTATTTTAAAGCGGCCATCTTGCGGCAACCTGGTTTCATCTAATTTTAAATTCGCTAAAACTTTTATTCTCGCCACAACAGCTGGATGAATTTTTATCGGTAAAATTAAAGAAGTATGCAAAATACCATCTACTCTATAGCGCACCCTAGTTTGCATGTCCGTGGGCTCAATATGAATATCCGAAGCTCCCCCTTCTATGGCGTGTCGAAGTATTACAGAAACTGTTTTGGAGACTGGTGCGCTTTTCATTTTTGCCATATCCTCTTCATTGGTGGTTTCAATTTCTTCCGGCACTAAATCTTCAGCACTTTCCAAAACTTCTGATACTTCTTGCGTTAAATTGGCATATTGGCGCAAAATGTGATTTAAATTTACAGAAGTAGTAAGATAATATTCAAATTGTAAATTTTGCTGGCGTGCTAAAAAATCTAAAGTTTCAATAGCTTTATAATCTTGCGGATTAATCATCGCTACTTTAACTTTATCTCCTTCTTTCGCAAATGGCACTAAATTATAATTGCGCGCAATTTCTTCAGAAATAATATTAAGAATCTTAGCATCAACCTGTACATCCATTAAGTCAATGATGGGAATATTTAAAACGCGAGATTTGCTATTTACTATTTCTTCTTCAGAGGCTGCCTTTTTCTCTTGCAGCAAATCTAAAATATCTTTTCCGCTTTGCTGACTTTCAGCTTGCAATCGCGCTAATTGAGCAGGAGTTAAAATCTGACGCTGGCTCAAATCTGCGATAATCAAATCACTATACCTTTTATCCATTGATATTGGAATTAGTTAATGGCGAATAAAAAGGATGAGGATTACCACCAGAAGAAAGCAGTAAATCCTTACTAGATTCATTACCATTAGTATCTACAGCTGTAATAGTATAATAATAAACTATGTTATCTTTTACTTCTTGATCTAAATATTCTTCCGCATCTTGAACTTTAATGGGCTGATTATCAGCATCTAAAATACCAATTTTTTCTGAGCGATAAATGTTCACATAGGCAAAATCTTCATCAGCAGGATTTTGCCAACTTAATTTGAGCTGTGCTCCTTCGCCGGTATTAACTACTTGAAAGTTCATGGGCGCAGCTGGCGGCATTCTATCTGTAGGCGTGCCTTCATAATAATTAGTATTGGATGACAATTTGTCTTCACCGGCAATATTGTTTGCTGATTTTAACGTATAATAATATTTTTGATTATTTTTTAAATCGACATCTTTATAATTGCCTGATATTGATAAATTATCCGCTATTTTTTGTCCTAACTGTCCTCCAGTTTCCGAGCGGTAGATACTGACAGATTGGCAATCAGCGTCTTTCGGCTTTTGCCAAAAAATAATCAGTGTCTCGCCTACTTGGGCATCAATAACTTCCACTGCTTCTGGTGCGATAAGTGCATCTTTATCCGTTGCTACAGCCCGGATCTGCTGATTATAATTTAAAATGCCGTGGGGTTTTAAATGATAAAAAGTTTTTCTTTCTAAGCTAGCTGTATTAAAAGATGCTAATATCGGCAAAGATGATTTTTTTTCATAAGTTTGCTTCAAAGAATATACTGATGCTAAAGTATTTTTTAAAAAATTATTATATAAAAAAGTAACTAGAATTGTAGCAATAATTAAAAATATTACCAATAATATGGGATTTTTTATTTTTGTAGAAACAATATTACGCTTCTTATTCATATAAATAATAAGTAGATAAAGTTACTGTATAAGTGCTCTTTTCCGGACTATAACTTAATGATTTAATATCCAAAATTCTGGCATTATTTTCTAAATTATCTAAAAATAACTTAAAATTTTCATAAGAATCAACGCCTTCCAAGTTTAAAGAAAGATTAACTGTCTTGATATTATCGGCGACGCTGTTATCAACTGCCGTCGGTTTTTCAACTTTACTACTCGGCGCTTGCTCGGTCACCACGGCTGAACCATCATTGATGTTGATGCTCATTAATACCAAACCATTATCACGAGCTAAAGTTTCCATCTGCGCAAAAAGCAAATAAATATCGCTTTCTTTCGGTAAAATATTATCTAAACTGCGCCAGGCGCGTATTTCCAAATCATCATAATTTTGCTGCATATTACGTAAGTCTGCTAAGTAATTTTCACGCTCGGCTAAATTGCTTTTTGCTTCTTTGTTTTCAAAAATTCCTGTGTCTTTCAATCGATGATATTGTGGTAATAATAAAGTAAAAATACCAATTGTTAAAACTAAAACCACTAAACACCATACTAAATAGCGATAATATTGGTTGAGAAACTGATTAATTTGTTCTTCGCTGAGTAATTTCATAATTCATTTTTTTTATAAAACACATCTGGTTTTACTGTCAGGCTGATATTAAATTTAATGCCAGCGATGCCGGCATTAATATTTTCAGTAGGAGTAGCAAGCGTGGCAGTAGCAGAAGAAACAGAAACATTGCTGATTAAATCTGAATTTTGAAACAAAGCAATCTGCTTGGCAACTGTTTCATAATTTGGTGCGGTAGCTGACAAAGTAAAAATACCAGCAACATCGCCACTAAGATTTTGGTATCTTACTTCTGGCAAAGTATTAGCTTCTAAGAAAGAAAAAAAAGCTGTCCAATAAATATGCTGGTCCAAAATTTTGCTAATATCTTCTACTTTAGTATTAAAAGCTAGCGCTTCCTCTTGCCAAGGTTGATAACTTTCTATCTCTGTATCAATTTCTTTAATCCTTAACTGTACTTGTTGCACATTGTTCATTAAATGCCCTTGATACCAAAGCATTCCCCCATAAATAGTAAAAATTATCATCCAGGAAAGGATCACTGCCCATAATAAACGCCTAATTTTTGTTAAAGGACGCATCTTTTCCGCCAACTCACGAGGAATTAAGTTCACATCCAAAAAAGAGGCGGCATATTCTCTTTTTTTAATTTTCTCTAAATCTCTCTTATTTAGCGCATGTGTGGCTGCTCCCTCTTTGGGCATGCTGGGCGGCAAAAATACTCCTGCTTCTTGTTTTTGCGCTATTTTAATTTTTGGCTTAACTACCGGCGGTGCAACTGGCGCTATTGGTATTGGTTTAACAGCTGGAATTACAGGAGCTGGTTTAGGTGGAAATATTTTTTTCCACCAAGAAACTTTCTTTACCGGCTTAGGTTTTGATTTTACTGGCGCTAAAGGAGGTGATTTATATTCAATAGCAAATTTCCGCGGCGGTTCTTTTTTCTCTTCCGTCTTTTCCTTATTGCTATTAAGAAAGTTTATTTCCATAATTTAGCTAATAATTTCTCGCATGGCTAAGCCCACGGCTACGGACATGCGCGGACCAATTTCTGAAAGTACCGGCGCTAATTCTATCGGATACATTATTTTTGCCCAAGGATCACCGATATAAACTTCTGTATTTAAAGTTTTCTTAAAAAATTCTGCTAAATGAGGAAGGAAAGAAGAACCACCAGTTAAAATTATTTTTTCTATTGAGCCTTGACTTTGATTTTGATAAAGATTTAAAACATAGCGAATTTCATTAACTACCGAAGCTACCATAAATTCAATGCGCTTAGGAATTTGGCTAGCAGCTTGGCTACTCGTGTCTAAACCAAAATCCCTTTTAAACTGTTCTGCTCTTTCCATATCAACATTTAAACTATTAGCAATAGTTTTGGTAATCGTTTGGCCGCCCAAATCTATACTGCGATTAATTAAAGGCACGCTGGAAACATTCACGCTAATATTAGTGGTGGCTGCACCAATATCCACGATCATTACCGGCTCTTTCTCATGGCCAACTAATACTCTTTCCAAAGCAAAGGCTTCTGTTTCTAAACTGATTAATTCCAAACCAGCGCTTTTAAATATTTCTAAATAACGCGCTACTAAATTTTGTGGTGCCGCGGTAATTAAAATTTTTAAAAATTTCTTACCAGCTGTTTTTATATCTGCACCATTATTATCCACTATCTTGGTAGTTTTAATATTATCGGAAAAATTATCTAAAATTTTCCAATCTAAAATCATTTCTTCTAAGGGCATGGGCACGATTTTTTTTGCTTCCCATTGCACCGCCGCGCCTAATTCTTTCTTGGACATTTCCGGTAACGAAATAATAGAGCTAAAAACAGTATAGCTAGGCAAAGCGGCAATAGCTTTATTAGTAGTAGTGCGTGCTTGGCGGCAAACTAGCTTTAAAGACTGAATAGCCTTTTCTTTAGCGCCTTCATTGCCAGTTTTTAATACTTCATGGCCTTGTTCAATGTAGCCATAGGTAGCAAGCTTGGGCTGGCCTTTATTATTAGATAATTCCACTATTTTTAATGCAGAATTACCAATATCTACGCCTAAATAGCTTTCATGTGAAGAAAATAATCCCATCCTGATATAAAGTTAATATTGATAGTAAAATCTACTATATATTATAGCATAAAAAATTCATCACAGCAA
>Ga0265296_1005288_pt1 | contig 10688 bp, 10 predicted proteins | sample MunlanPumphouse1_FD_189073 | JGI IMG/M metagenome (GOLD analysis project Ga0265296, IMG submission 189073) | Groundwater microbial communities from a municipal landfill in Southern Ontario, Canada - Pumphouse #1 | ecosystem: Environmental > Aquatic > Deep subsurface > Groundwater | place...
ATTAGATTCAGTAATACTGAGCGAATTGAGTTTGAAAAAAGTTGCAAACTCATTCAGTCGAAGTATAAAATGTGATAAATAATTGTTGCAAATATACAATAAAAATTCAATAATTTTATGTAAGTTTGGCCGATACAAAATAACTTCAAGAGAATTGATTTTATGGTTATCCTGCCACAGAGTTTTTCACGATTCCGTGAACATCATAACAAATATGTGAAAACGATGTTAAAAAAAAATCTCCCCCGAAACCGAAGGAGATTTTTTGTTTAAAATAATCTTATTATTATTATTTTTCAAAGGTCATGGTGCCGGTTGTAGAAGATGAACCGCCAGTATAAGTAGAAGAACCGTCAAGAATCATAATCATTTCCTTGCCCTTTAGTTCATCGAGCAGAAATGTAGTTGATGGGCAATTAGCGCCGGAATATGTTGTAGTTGAAGTAGTACCCCCGGAAGTTGAAGTATATTTGGTTTCAATAAATACAACTGATTCCTTATCCTTTAATTCAAGCTCTTTGTTTTTTCCGCCAAAATACCATGCACCTTCTTCGGTAGAAAGGTTTCCATCGTTATTCGTTTCAATTTTATATGTTCCGTCTTTATCAATGGTGATTTTCTGGGTATAAGGAGCAGATCCTGACATACCTGACGATGAATAAGTACATGTGCTACCGTTAAATGTATAAGTAGCAGTTGTACCACCACTTGTTTGGGTCATAGTACCTTCTTTAAGTTCCCATTCGCCGCATAATCTGGCTTTTCTCGATTTCAGAGACATGAAAGGATCGTTTTCACCTTTTTTACATGACGGCAGAATTAATACTGCTGCCAGTAACATTAATAATGCAATTTTCATTTTTTTCATTGTGTTATTTTTTAGGTTAATAATTGGTTTAATTTTTAAACAACGCGACAAAGGTATAAATATATTGTGTTCAAAAAACAAAAAACAAAAAAATTATTAATATCAAATTGTTAATAAATTCATTATACGCTGATTATCTGCTAATTACAGTAATTATAAATAGTGTCTGTATATAAAGTTAACTCATTTGATTTTCACCGACTTTTTTGCCCCCGCTCTAGAGGGTGAAGTCGCTGAAAATCAGCACACCCCTGCCTGTCCGGTAGGCAGGCTTCAGGGATGGGGCAAAAGCTGATTTTCAAATATATTATTTTATCGACAGACACCAATTAATGTTTTTTATCTTCCAGAAGAGGAACAAACCGAAAAGAACCCCATTGTTTTTTTACGATAGCGGTTTCGGAAATTTTTGTAATGGTTATCATTTCCTGGATATCACCCATTCCAACCGGAATGACAAGGATGCCATTTAGTTTCAGTTGTTTTACCAGATTATCCGGAACATAAGGAGCGCCTGCAGTAACAATGATCCTGTCGAAAGGAGCATAAGCAGGAAGCCCTTTATAGCCATCGCCATAAAACAATTTAGGATGATATCCGATGGAAGGTAAAAACAGTTTTGTTTTTTGATAAAGGTTCCTGACTCTTTCAACAGAAAACACTTTAGCCCCCATTTCGATGAGAACACAAGCCTGATATCCCGAACCGGTGCCAATTTCAAGCACTTTATGCCCTTTATTAACCTGCAATAGCTGTGTTTGGAATGCAATAGTATAAGGTTGAGAAATCGTCTGCCCGTCACCTATGGGAAAAGGTTTATCCTGGTATGCATATTTCAGAAATGAAGAATCAAGAAATAAATGTCTGGGTATTTTTTCTATGGCTGAAAGGACTTTTTCGTCAATGATTCCTTTTGCTCTGATTTCTTCAACCAGATTTTTTCTAAGTCCTTTATGCTTGTAAGTATCCGTCATTTTATATTAATAAGTGATGATACGCAAAAATAATAAATGAATACTAAATTCAGAGGTCAGGCAGAGCCGTCCCCATTTCGGGACGTGTCGAAGCCCGACCAATACATAGTCACTCTTCGACACAGCCGCTTTCCCACAAACCCACGCAATGGCTGGCTCTGAGTGACACTAACAAACAAATATATAATATGCGTAACATCAGTTGAAATCTTTTGCGAAAATAGTTAAATCCGTTTATTATAAAAATTTACTTTTGTAAAAAAAGCTTATGTTAAAAATCGGTGTTCTTGGCGCTGGACATTTGGGTAAAATTCATATCAAATGTATTAAAGAAATTGAAAACTATCAATTTATCGGATTCTTCGACGCTGACAATGAAATTGCAAATAATATAGAAAAGGAATATGGCATCAGAAAATATGCATCTGTAAGCGATTTGATAGATGCTGTAGATGCAGTAGATATAGTTACGCCTACAATTTCACATTTTGAGTGTGCTTCAATGGCACTAAGGAAATCGAAACATGTTTTTATTGAAAAGCCACTCACCACAACAATTGTCGAAGCCAAATCACTTATTAAACTATCTAAAGAAGCAAATGTAAAAGTACAGGTCGGCCATGTGGAACGATTTAATCCAGCCTTTCTTGCAGCCCTGCCTTATTTTGATAACCCGATGTTCATCGAAACGCACCGCCTCGCACAATTCAACCCACGCGGAACGGATGTGCCGGTTATATTAGACCTGATGATTCACGATATTGACATCATACTGAGTGTTGTTAAATCGAATATTAAAAAAATAAGCGCAAGCGGTGTTTCTGTGGTAAGCGACACACCTGATATAGCAAATGCCCGTGTAGAATTTGATAATGGATGCGTGGCTAACCTTACAGCAAGCAGAATATCATTGAAGGACATGCGGAAATCAAGGTTTTTTCAGCGCGATGCATATATTTCTGTTGATTTTTTAAAAAAAAATATAGAAATTGTAAGGATGAAGAGTGTGGAAGGAGAAACAGATCCTTTGGCTATTATTATAGATCTCGCCAATGGGAAAGGGAAAAAACAAATTCTCTTTGAAAAACCTGAAATAGTTACTGTCAATGCAATTAAGATGGAATTGGAAACATTTTATGATGCCATTATTAACAATTCTACTCCACCTGTCACCATTATCGACGGATACAATTCGCTTGAACTGGCATATAAAATTATTGATAAATTGAATTCAACCGCTAATATGTTGTGATTTTGTAAATAGCTGCCTTCCGAACACGTAATATTTTTTGTAACTGTTCGGGTTGTCTGAGGATTTCTGATATTCCATAGTTAATAGTTGATGGGTTGGGCTGCTTGTTAGGTTGTAAGTCATTGGTCTAAAGTTTTAAACCAATAACTAAAATCCATTGACCAAACCAGCTGCTCAACCTTTTAACCTAAAACCAAACCAGTTGCCCAACCCATTAACTCAATACCTGAACAGTAACTTTTTTTTTATGTTTATACAATATAAATAAGGTACTATCGTTTGTATCTTCTATATATATGTGCAAATATTAACGGCTATTTGAAAATGTCTTTACTGAAAATTCTTTATATCCTTTCTATTGTTGTCATTATATGTACACTTGTTTCCTGCGAACTCATAGATCCTGAAGAACAAATTCCTTCTTATATTCATATTGATTCAATAGGCGTAAGCACCCAAGGTCATTACTCTGAATACGGATCCAGTTCTCATAAAATTACTGATGCTTGGGTTTATATTGACGATCAGCTTATCGGAGCATTTGAACTACCTGCAACATTTCCTGTTTTATGGGAAGGTACGCATACCGTTACTGTCAAACCTGGCATTAAAGTGAACGGAATTTCGGCAACCAGATCAATATATCCTTTTTATGAACCGTATGTGGTTTCACTAAATCTCGTTAAAGACAGTATCATTACACTGAATCCTACGGTAACTTATTTTCCTTCCACAGTTAAATGGAAAGAAGATTTCGAAGTCGGGATATCTCTTGAAGAAACGCTTTTCAGCGACACAACGATTGTTCAAACACTGGCCGGTGATCCGGAGGCTTTTGAAGGTTATTCGGGTGTTGTGCACTTAGATGCCACCCGTGATTTTTTTCAGTGTAAGACTATTAATTCTTATGAGCTTCCAAGAGCCGACAATCCTGTTTTCCTGGAAATGAATTACAAAACAAATGAAAAAATATTAGTTGGACTTTATGCTAACAGCACTACTCAAACCGAGCGGCTTGAAATACTTAACATTAACAGTTCAAACACATGGAATAAAATTTATATCAACCTGAATAATGCTATAAACAGAACTACTATTAATCCTGACAATTTCCATGTGTTTTTTGAAGTGCAGAAAAGTTCAGATGTCTCAAACTCGAAAATATTGTTTGATAACATAAAACTTGTATATAATTAAACCCTTATGAACAAGAAACTTCAGGTATTGAAATATGTAATTGCCGATCTGATATCGGCTTTTCTTGCCTGGGGTCTATTTTTTTATTTCCGTAAGATAACCATTGATAATCAAACATTTCGTCTGAAAGAGCAACTATTAATTGATAACAACCTTTACCTCGGGCTGATTTTAATTCCCGTTTTCTGGCTTACACTTTATTTGCTGATCGGTACATATAGTAAAATTTATCGTAAATCGAGATTGCGCGAACTGGGACAGACACTTCTTATTACAATTATAGGTGTGGTATTAATTTTCTTTGTTATTCTGCTTGATGATGATGTAAAATCATACAAAGACTATTATTTCTCTTTTCTTATTCTTTTCATTTTTCACTTTTGTATTACATTTGCTTTCAGACTTGCCCTTACTTCGATTACTGCATACAGAATTCACAATAAGTTCATTGGATTCAACAGTATTATTGTAGGAAGCGATAAAAATGCCATTGCAATTTTAAATGAAATTGAAGGACAGAATAAATCTTCAGGAAATAAATTCCTCGGGTTTGTTCATGTGAAGAACAACGGCGAGTATCCGCTAAATGAATTTCTTCCACATCTTGGCCATTACAAAAACATACTGAACACCATCCAAAAATACCAGATAGAGGAGGTTATTATTGCAATTGAACCATCGGAACATAAAACAATTGACAAAATTCTGTCGGAAATAAATGGCGCTAATGTGGTTATTAAAGTAATCCCCGATATGCAAGATATTCTCCTTGGGTCAGTAAAAATGACAGCTATCTGGGATGCCCCGCTTATTCAGATTTCTCCTGAGCTTATGCTTGTTTGGCAGCAATCAATTAAAAGAGTTATCGACATTGTTGTATCATTGATAGGTTTATTCGTTTTGTCACCCCTTTATCTTTTTGCCGCTATAGGAATAAAGTTATCTTCTAAAGGACCTATCTTCTATTCTCACGAAAGAATAGGGATGCATAACAAAGCTTTTAAAATGCACAAGTTCCGGTCTATGTATGTAGATGCTGAAAAAAATGGGCCACAACTTTCGAGCAAGGACGACTCCAGGATTACTTCTTTTGGAAGATTCATGCGAAAAATCCGGCTTGATGAAATACCACAGTTTTACAATGTACTAAAAGGCGATATGTCGCTTGTGGGATATCGTCCCGAAAGACAATTTTTCATTGATCAAATCATAAAAACTGCACCTCATTACAAGCTTCTCTTTAAAGTAAAACCGGGAATAACATCATGGGGTCAGGTAAAATACGGTTATGCAGAGAATGTTGAACAGATGATAAAACGCTTAAAATACGACATCCTTTATCTTGAAAACATGTCGCTTTCTGTCGATTTTAAAATTCTCATTTATACTATTCTGATAATAATTCAGGGAAGAGGGAAATAATTCAGAATTCAGAATTCAGAATTCAGAATTATTAAAGAGTTCCGTTTTCTATCTGCTTTACGATCTCTTCTATTGCTTTGTCCTCACCGGCAGGATCGTATTCAATCTTCAGATTGGCGTCAAAAATTCGTGCTAATGTTTGCCAGAAAATGGCTCTTAGGGTTCCACGTAATTCCTTTACAATTTCATACGGAGTTACACCGGTTTGTCTGTATATTAATTTAAGAAGAATTTTACCCTGGGTGAACGTCATATTTTTAATATCATCAGTAAACTTTTCTTTTATGTTTTCTTCTGCCTGTTTCATTAATTTTTTCCTTTCACCTTCATTAGGTGTATTCGCTATAATATCATTGTATTCCTTGAGTTTTACCCCGGCAATAACAGCATAAGGGTATACCTTTTTCACATCCCTGATAAGTTTGCTGTACTTAGGTTTGTTCTTTATTTCTGTAATAAGGTTATTTGGAGGATTAATGGTAACTTCATCAAGTACAAGAAAAGGGATTGTGTCTCCATTTATAACCTTAGCAGGAACAACATATCCATCAGTTGACTGGGCAAAAGCCTTTGAACAAATCAGAAAAAATAAAACCAATATGAATTCTGAATTCCGAATTCTGAATTCTGAATTATGAATTATGCTCACTGTTTTTGTCATTTTGGGAAGGATCAGGCTACTTTTAGCCTTTCAACATTGGTTTTCCTAAGTTTATCTTCGGCAATTGGAACAGTGATATGGATTGCAGTTGTTTTGCTATCAGAAGGAAGATAGAACATGGCATCCATCATTATGGCCTCACAAATGGAGCGAAGGCCTCGTGCACCGAGTTTAAATTCAATAGCTTTATCTACAATAAAATCATAAACATCTTCATCAAATGTCAGCTTGATTTTATCCATTTCAAATAATCTGACATATTGCGTTATTAAAGCATTTTTTGGCTCTAAAAGGATTCTGCGCAAAGTATCACGGTCGAGAGAGTGCAAATAGGTTACCACAGGTAAACGTCCGACTAGTTCAGGAATAAGACCGAAACTCTTCAAATCTTGAGGGGCAACGTATTTTATAAGATTATCCTTATCTACCTCTTTCCTGTCTTTCACGCCATAACCGATAATATTGGCTTGCAGGCGTGAAGCTATTTTCTTTTCAATTCCGTCAAATGCTCCACCGCAAATAAAAAGGATGTTCTGAGTGTTTATCTGTATCATTTTTTGTTCAGGATGCTTCCTTCCTCCCTGGGGTGGAACGTTCACAATTGAACCTTCCAGTAATTTCAGCAGCGCCTGCTGAACTCCTTCACCGGAAACATCACGGGTAATCGATGGATTATCACTTTTGCGTGCAATTTTATCAATCTCATCAATAAAGACAATACCTTTTTCAACCGCTTCGACGTTATAATCTGCTACCTGCAATAATCTAACAAGAACATTTTCCACATCTTCACCAACATAACCGGCTTCTGTAAGCACAGTAGCATCGGCAATGCAGAAAGGGACATGGAGTATTTTGGCTATGATCCTTGCAAGCAAGGTTTTTCCGGTACCTGTTTCTCCAACCAAAATGATGTTAGATTTATCAATTTCTACCTCATCCTTGCTTTTCCGATCTTGTTTGTTAATACGTTTGTAATGATTATAAACAGCCACAGATATTACTTTTTTGGCCTCATCCTGCCCGATAACATATTGATCAAGATGACGTTTGATCTCAATTGGTTTTAGGAGCTTGATATTTGAAACGAACTTGTTTTTTTTAGTCAAAAGTTCTTCGTTAACAATAGCGTAGGCCTGATTTACGCAATTATTACAGATATGACCTTCAAGTCCGGCTATCAGCATATTGGTATCTTTTTTGTCGCGGCCGCAAAAAGAACAACGTGTATTATCTTTTGCCATAAGTAAAATTATTTGTTACTATTCACCCATTTGTATATAGTATGCAGGAGGCAGCGGCAGGAGGCAGTTAATTTTTCGGTAAAAATTTTTCCGGATTATTTACCATACTTCCAAAAACATAGGAAGCAGCGGCAGTAGGCACTTGGCAGTCACGAAACTGCTTCCTGCCTCCTGCTGCTACATCCTGCATACTACCTGTGCCAAATGTATGCAAGTTGATACACTTTCAAATCTTTATATCCTTGTTCTATATTCTATTTTTGACTGCCTCCTGCTGCTGCCTCCTGCATACTACCTGAATAGTAATAATTATTTCTTGACATTTCTTACAAGTATCTCGTCGATCATTCCGTATTCTTTAGCTTCCGCAGCGGTCATCCAGAAGTCCCTGTCAGAATCCTTCCATATCTTGTTATAGGACTGTTTGCTGTGCTGGGCAATAATTTCATAAAGTTCTTTCTTCACCTTCATAATCTCTTTTGTAACGATTTCGATATCTGATGCCTGACCTTCGGCGCCGCCCATCGGTTGGTGAATAAGAATCCTTGAATGAGTTAGTGCTGTTCTTTTTCCTTCTTTGCCTGCGCAAAGCAACACAGCTCCCAAGGATGCAGCCATACCTGTACAAATAGTCGCCACATCAGGTTTGATATACTGCATGGTATCGTATATACCAAGCCCTGCATACACTGAACCTCCCGGAGTGTTTAAATAGATCTGAATATCCTTACTGGAATCCACTGATTCCAGAAAAAGCAATTGAGCCTGGATGATATTTGCCACATAATCGTCAATAGTTACACCAAGGAAAATGATCCTGTCCATCATAAGACGGGAAAATACATCCATCGTTGCTATATTTAACTGACGTTCTTCAATAATGGTAGGAGAAATGTAACTACCGTAAACTGAAGTAAATCTATCGAAGGTCATGCCGCTGATACCCCTGTGCTTTATAGCATATTTCCTGAATTCGTCGTTATTGTGAGCCATGATTATTTATGATTTTTGATTTAAAAATTATACGTTATTGGTTACTATTTAGGTATAAAGGTATAAGTTATAAAGGTATAGTGTTAAAATTGTTGGTATCTTTTTGTGAAATTACAAATTTAATATAACCATTGAGAGTTATCTTAGCATCTTCTATCAAATAAATTCCTTTTTATACCTTATACCTCTATATCCCTATACCTAAATAATTACCGTTATTGAGTAAAATTAAAGGATTAATGATTGTGCTGATGATCGTGACCATGTTTTTCAGATGCTAATTTAATAAAATCTTCGTACGTAATCGAATCTTTTTTCATTTTAATTTTACTCTTAAAAAGCTCCTTCAATCTATCGTCGTATAATTTGTCGTAAATCCGCTTGGTTTCCTCCTTGTTTTGAAGCATGCGTTCAGCAATATCATTCAGACGGTCTTCAGGGAATTCACCATTTTCACCGGGTTGCATTGTCTTGCGGAAGTAATCTTTAACATATTCCTTTACATCTTCCTGTTTAACTTCAATATTATAAACTTTCAGCAACTTGTTTTCAACCAATTGCCATTTAAGGGAATCTGTATAAATTGTATATTCTTTTTCGATCTGTTCTTCGGTAAATTTATCACGATTTGATTCGAGCAGCCAACGTTTTAAAAATGCATCAGGCAATGCTATCTTTGTTTTTTCCAGAAGTATCTCAACAATATCACTTACATATTTTTTATCGCTTTCTGAAAGGAAAGAAATTTGGGCGTCCTGTTTTATTCTTTCTATCAATTGTTCTTCGCTGGTAATATTCTCTGCCTTATACATTTTTTCAAAAAGTTCGTTATTAAGAGCTGCCAATTCAACACGGCTGATAGTAAGAATTTTGATCCTGAATAAGGTTTTTATCTCTCCAACTTTCGATTGTTCAATGCCTAGCATATTAGATATTTCAAGATGATCTTCGAAAGTCTTTAAAATATCAATATCAATTGAATCGTCTTTCTTAAGCCCGAGGAATTTTTTTCCGGCAGTTTTATTTTTAATCAGATCTATAGCTACAGAACTTTTGTTTTTTATGCCGTTTTCTTTGGATTTTCCATTTTCATCAAGCTCTTCAAATTCAGCATAGATAAGGTCTTCAGCATCTGTCACTTCCGGGTTAGAATATTTACCGTACCTTTTGCGGATATCGTTCATGTATTTATCAACCACCTGCTCGTTCACAATTATGTCATAATATTTAACCCCGAGGTTTTCCAATGGTTCTATTTCGAACTGAGGACCTAGTCCAAGGTCATAATAAAATTCAAAATTGGTTTGTGTATCCCAATCAATGTTATTTGATTTTTCCTTGTTTGGCAGGGGATTTCCAAGAATATCAATATTGTTTTGACCAAGGTATTTATACATGGAGTCGACAACAAGTTTATTGATCTCATCAAATAATACTGCTTTACCGTACATCTTCTTCACAACGGAAAAAGGTACTTTACCGGGGCGGAAGCCCGGCAGATTCATTTTTTTCTGGTTTTCTTTCAACACTTTTTCTACACCTGGCTGATAGTCTTCCGCAGATACTTCAACTTTGAGAATTGAATTCAGTTCATCAATTTTTTCATGTGTAATATTCATCTTTTTCGGCTTGATTAATAAAACTTCCCTGCAAATATAATAAATTCCAAGCCCCAAATTCCAAACCCAAGATTTTCACAGTTTATTTATAATGGAAGCGAGGATCAATTTAAGTTCGGATGATTCTTTAACCAAATATTCGCTTTTTTTCACATCTCCTATCTCCAAGTGATTAAATATTCGCAGAAAATAATTTGATTCACGCATTTCTTTTAGTGATATGCCGATTTTGGTCTTAGCATCAGGCCTTGTAGGAGAACCCTGTGATTCTTCATAATTTGCTCCGCTGGATGTTGATGCTTTAACAATTTGGCGTTTCATGTCCATTGTTTCTACCGTGTTTTTTACTTGCGCAAAAATAAAATCACATCAACAGCAAACTTCTGCAATCTTTCACAAAGATTATTCTTTTCAATCATTCTTTTCTTTTGTTTTTTCTTTGAATTTGAAATTTGGAA
>Ga0265296_1005289_pt1 | contig 10686 bp, 12 predicted proteins | sample MunlanPumphouse1_FD_189073 | JGI IMG/M metagenome (GOLD analysis project Ga0265296, IMG submission 189073) | Groundwater microbial communities from a municipal landfill in Southern Ontario, Canada - Pumphouse #1 | ecosystem: Environmental > Aquatic > Deep subsurface > Groundwater | place...
AGGGTCCCGGCGCTTAAGGGATTCGACATGCAGACTGTTTACTGGAGGGAGAAGATTGAGAATCGCAGGGGTTAGTTTAGAAGATTCTTTTTTAAGTGTCTCTATTGTCGACAAAAAAATCGGAATCGTAAAACCTGTTAAATCAGAGGATATAAAACTGCCCCTGCCTGAGCAGGAGAGAACATCAGTTTTCCGGGAGACCTTCCTCAAGTTAAAAAAAGACTATAAGGTTGACAGTATAGTTATAGGATTAAATTTCAGGAGTTTTTCCCATAATTTTATTGATATGCCTTCCTTATCAAAGGCTGATATGAAAAATGCCATTCTGTATGAATTGGAAAAATATCTGCCTCTGCCGCCTGAGGAGTATATATATGATTTCTCGGTTATTTCAAAAACACAAAACAGGATGCAAACGCTTGTCCTGTCAATACGAAAAGATAAACTGAATGGTTTATTTGGCGCTGCCGGGAATTCGGGATTAGAGCTTGCAGGCATAAGGTGTTCATTCATAGAAGGCCTGAATGAATTTATTGCCTCAGGCAAGGTTAAGGATGCAGTTTTTATATATACAGCTGAGGATGCATATTGCCTTGCAGAGCTGAAGGATCAGATGCCTGTTCTGTTTAAAACTGTTCTGAAGGGGAAGGATGCCGCGTCTGAACTTGAAAGCATTGCCGCATCTATTGGCGGGGATATATATATTTCCGGACATCCGGATACTGATGTGTTAAATAAGCTGAATGCAAAGACCTTCGCCCTGTCTCCGGCAAATGCAATTGCCCTCTCTGTCTTGAAAAAGTCAAAGGTTGAAATGAATTTTATACCGGCAGGCCTCTTGCCTGTAAAGAAAGACTATTATCCTTATGCAATAGGCGCAATGACGGCGTTGGCAGTCGCGATATTTTTTTTCACTGAAATATATTCTTATTACAAGGATTATTCCGCATTGAGTAATATCGAAAAGAAAATAGAACAGATTAAAAGCAGGGCGTCAGGGCCGCTTGAGACAAGAAAAAAAATGGAAACCATTTATGAAAAGAGAAAGTTGCTGCATGAGTTCCAGGGGAAAAGAAATCTTAATATAAGAGTGCTGACTGAATTGAGCAGGGTCTTGCCGAAAGATGTGTGGCTTACGGGCATGTCTGTTGATGAAAAGGGCAAGGTGGCTATGGAAGGGTTTGCAAAAAGAGCGGCAGGCCTTATAGAGCCTCTCAGCAAATCGAAACTTTTCAGAAAAGTTGAGTTCGTGTCGCCGATTATATCACAGGACGGCCAGGAAAAATTTTCGATAAGGCTGGAGCTTGCAGGGTGAAAAAATCAGTTATTATATCGGCGCTTATAATGGCAATAATTGCCGTGCATGTTTTTTTTATAATGCCGCTTGCAGGAAAAAGAGCTGAAATGAAAGAGTTGCTCCAGGTAAAATACGCTTCGCTCCAGAAATATGAGACATTTCTTAAAAGCACGGGGAAGGCAGAGACTGAGCTTGATGCTGCGGTGAAGGAAGTCGAGGGCCTGGAGGCAAATGCTTTTCAGGATAAAAACGAGTCCCTTGCCTTTGCAAAAATGCAGGGCTATGTGCAGGACATGGCTGAAAAATCAGGAATTAAAATACTCTCAATTAAGCCTTTGTCTGTGGTAAAGTATAAACATTATGCTGACCTCCCTGTCCAGCTCGAATGCAGCGGAGGAATAAGCCAGCTTGGTGAGTTTATGAAGCAGATAGATACAAGCAAACAGCTTATCAGGCTAGACAGATTAAGCATAGGCGTGATGAATATACAGATGCCCGGGGAATTGAAAATAAGGGTTCAGGTCTCGGGGCTGATGTCGGAACCGGCTCGCAACGAGAAGGCCAATGGCTCGTAGGGTATGATAATACGGTGGGTTATATCAGGTTTTTTGTGTCTTGCTGTTTTAGTTTTATCTGTTGATATGTATAAAGAGGCAATAATATATAATCCCTTGAAGAGTATTGAAATTAGCGGCAGGGAGGCCGCAAATAACGGCAAGAAGGCCTTGCCGGTTTTTGAGGCGGCATGGGGCAGGGAAATAGTAGATAACAATTTATTCAGTTCTACGAGAAGCCCTGTACAACCACCGCCCCCCCAGCCCCAGGGCCAGGCCGCAGAACCGCCCAAAAGACCGGATATGAATCTAAAGGGGATTATTCTGGACCAGTTCGGAGAATATATTGCCTATATAGAGAAAGACAAGGTTAAGGCTGTGCCTGTGAGAAAAGGCGACAGGTTTGATGATGTGGAAGTTGTTGATGTTCAGCAGAAGAGTGTCGAATTGAGATGGAATGAAGAAAATATATTATTGAGTCTTGACAGGATAAAGACTATAAAAAGACCGAGGTAAATAGATTATGCCCTTGAGAATTATTACAGCTATTCTGGTTGTTTTCCTGCTTGGTTCATGTGCGCCGATGCAGGCCACAAAAGAAGAGGTAAAAGAAACGGATATGACCCTGTTGCCTTCTGAAGATATTAAATTGCCTGAACTTCCGCAGAAACCCCCGGAGGCTAAAGAGACAAAAAAAGTCGAATCCATCAGGGTTGAGAAAGAGGCAGATGAAAAATATGTAATATTGAATTTTGACGGAGCTGATATAGAGACCGTTATATCCACTATCGGCGAGCTTCTTAATATTAACTACATAATTGGAGCAGGAGTTTCAGGGAAGGTCACTATCCAGTCCTACAGGAAATTCCCTGTAAAAGACCTCTTCCAGATATTCCAGACCATCCTTGAGATAAACGGGCTTACTGCAGTCAAGGACGGAACGCTTTACAGGATTGTGCCCATAGATACCGCAAAACAGCAGCCTGTTTCTGTTCAGATAGGCAAGGATGTTAAATTGCAGCTTGATTCAAGCTTCATAACGCAGATAATACCCCTTGAATATGTTAAGGCAAATGATATCGTTAACGTCCTCCGGAACCTGATGCCCCGCGGCGCTGACCTTACTGTGTATGAACCAACCAATCTCCTGATAGTTACCGCACCTCCTGCAGGAATTGTCAAATTCATGAAAGTGCTTGAGGCCCTTGACATATCGTCTGTGGACCGCGAGTCCATAAGGACCTTTGTTTATTATGTTGAGAATGGAGAGGCAAAGAAGCTTGCAGAAATATTGAAAAGCCTGTATGTAGAAAAGAAAGACGGCAGGGCCTCTTCTCCAAGGCTGACTTCTCCGCTTCCGGGCCTGCCCAAGGGCACCGTAACTACTGCTACGGCGGAAGGACTGCCAGGAGAGGTTGAAGGCGAGATAGTCATTACTGCGTATGAAGATATAAACGGCATTGTTATCAAAACGAATCCGAGGAGTTATCTTGCCGTGCTTGAGATTCTGAAAAAACTTGACGTGCCTGTAAAGCAGGTATTGATAGAGGTGCTGATAGCAGAGGTATCCTTAGATGATAAGACAGTGATGGGAATTGAGTGGCTGCTTAAAGGCTCGGTACACGCTGAAGGCCAGTCTCTTGCATCATTAGCCGGCTTTAACCCATCCGGCAGTATTAGTTCAAGTATTGGAAGCTCACTTGCATTAGTTCCTACAAGCCCTTTCGCTTCAGTTATTAAACCTGAGAGATTTGGCATTCTGCTGAATGCCTTAGCAAGTATGGGAAACGTGAATGTCCTTGCAAGCCCCCATATACTTGCAATGGATAATAAAGAGGCGAATATACAGATCGGAGATGAAGTGCCTACTGCAACAGGTTTGACTCAGCAGCCTTCTACTACTACTGGCTCAACAACCCCAACAACCCTTGTTTCCACCGGACAGATTCAGTATAAAACAGTGGGAACCCTTTTGACTGTGAAGCCTCACATAACAGAAAAAAATCGTGTTACCCTTGATATTACCCAGGAAGTAAGTGGACTTGGAGCGCTTATCAAGGTTGCAGGACAGGACTTTCAGGGTTTTAACACAAGAAAGGCCAAGACAAGCGCTGTTGTTCAATCGGGGCATACGCTTGTTTTAGGAGGACTAATCAGGGAGTCTAAAAGTCAGGGGCGCTCAGGAATACCCTTCTTAAGTAAAATACCCATACTTGGTTATTTGTTTGGAACAACAACAGACACATACAGCAAGACAGAGCTGCTGGTAATGGTGACGCCCCATGTTATAAACAATCAGGAGGAGTCAGATGCTGTTACCAGGGAATTTCAGGATAAGGTAAAGACAATCAAGGAGAGGCTTGAAAAAAATAAACCCGATGATGAGGCATCAGGCATTAAGACTGAGGCGTCAAATATAAATAATATTATAACCGTTGCAGTTGGGAAGGACACGCCTTTAATAGAGCTTATCGAGACAAATGGCTATACCCTGAAGGATGAAGATTTGAATATTTTTTTAAGCGAGTTTATTGCTTTGAATGAAGACATAAAGAGCATTAAGATGATTCCGAAGGGCAGCGCTGTCAAACTGCCCTTAACCCATCTTAAAAAAACAAAAAATAAAAACTGAAGGAAGGAGGTGAATAACATGAGCATGCCATTGATGAGAGGCGTTGCGACGTATTTGATCATTGCAATGTTCGTAATCGGAATTACGCCGAAGGCTGATGCAGGCCTTGCGCCGTCAGCGCTGATTGCCATGTCGCAGACAGACAGGTCTGCTGACCTTGGAAAGATTCAGGAAGTCATTGAGATAAAGATGGTCAGCGAAAGGCTTGAGAAATTTGGCCTTACTCAGGATGAGATACAGACCAGGATGGGCAACCTCAGCGACCAGCAGATACACAAGTTAGCCCTTCAGATAGACGACATCAAAGTCGGGAAGGACGATGTTCTTGGTGTGATAATCGCATTGCTCGTAATAGCTGTGCTCGTTGTCGTGCTGCTTCAGCTTACCGGACACAGAGTCATAGTAACAAAATGATAAGAAGTTATAAGTGGGAAGTAGGAAGTGAGAAATTAAAATTTCATCTCTTACTTCTCACTTTTTATTGTTCACTTTCCTGTTCCACTACAAGCAATATCACAGAATTCAAAAACCATATTGTTGAGAACGTACCCTTCTTTGCACAGGAGGCATATCAGTGCGGCCCTGCATCTCTCGCCGGGGTGATGAACTACTGGAACGCCGGCATCACTCCTGATGAAATAGCAAAGGAGATATACAGTGAGTCTGCCGGAGGCACCCTTGACGTTGATATGGTTATTTATCCCCAAAGGAAAGGGATGCTTGCAGAGCAGTACTCAGGAGGAATGGATGATCTCAGAAAAAGCATAGATGCGGGGCATCCGCTTGTAGTGCTGGTTGATTACGGTTTTTGGGTGTTGCAGTCAAATCATTTTATGGTTATTATCGGATATAATGAACGCGGCGTCATAGCAAATTCAGGAAAAGAAAAGGCCGTGTTTATTGCAGAAAAGGATTTTTTAAAAACATGGGAAAGGGCAAAGTTCTGGACACTTTTAATAAAACAGAAGCCAGAAAACAGAAGCCAGAAGTCAGAAGAAAAATGAAAAATTTGTATTATGTATTCTGCATTCTGTATTCTGTATTCTTGGCTTCTTGTTCTTTGCCCCGCATAATCGTCCTCGAAGACCCGCTGACTCCTGAGGAGCATATAAACCTCGGAGTTGCTTACGAGAAAAAAGGAGAGCTTGACAATGCCCTGAAGGAATATAAAGAGGCGTCAAAGCAAGTTCCTTCTGCATATCTCTACATCGGCAATATATATTTTCAGAAGAATGCGCTTGCTGAGGCGGAAACATATTATAAAAAAGCCATTAAAAAGGACACTCAAAATGCTGATGCGTATAATAACCTGGCATGGCTTTATTACACAAAAAAAGAAAATCTTGATGAGGCAGAGTCTCTGGCATTAATGGCAATAGAGCTTAATCCTTCGAAAAAAGATATTTATCAGGACACTCTCGATAAGATCAGGGGAGTAAAGGGCAAGCTGTAACGATTGCTGTCAAGAAAATAGACCTAATCCCCAACGATTCATCAAGAACGCCGGCAAGAAATGCGCTTGTTATGCCTTAATTTCATTTATTGGCAATATTTGTCTGCTATGTCGAATTGTGAGGATGGATATTTGTTTGGTTTCGATACGATAAATGATGCGGTAATTGCCGTAAATTAGTTCTCTAAATTGGCTAGCATTAATTTCGGGTAGAATCCGGCCGATTTCGGGAGACGATTTTAGTCGCTCAACTTTAGAAAATACCATATCAATCCATTTTTCTGCCGCTGATGGTTTGTCTTGGGCAATATAATCGGCTATTTCCGATGCTCTATCTACAGCAAGAGGAGACCAGATTATTCTCATTTTGGAACTTGCTTTAATAGTTTCTCTTTTGCATCTTTATGGCTGATTCCTGCTCCTTTTTCCAGTTGATTGAGAGAGGTTTGAATATCTGATAGAAGCTCGATTTTCTCTTGCATGGCTTCAAATTCATTTGCACCTAAAAGGACCGCGACGCCTTTCCCGTGCTGTGTAATTATCACAGGTCTTTTAGTATCATGAACTTGCTTTATGAAATTTGCCATGCTATTCCTGACTTCTGACAGGGACCTGATATCTTCATCAATTTTTAGTTTTTGCATATTGCACCTCATTAAGTATGTATTTTGTACATTATATGGCACATGTTATGGTGCATGCAAGTGTTATTTTCGGGTGGGCATTCCCCCCGGAGCGAAGCGGAGGGGGGAACGCCTGAGCTAAGAGGTGCGGCGGTTGTTTCGCCGCATCCTTCTTGAGCGATTTGTTACACATTTTTTTCGGCTGTTACTGCTGTCGCCTTTTATAAATTTTCTAAGAATGACCAGATGTCATTACAGAAAAAGTGGTCGATAGTGCGAATGTGCTTTTTTAAAAGCTCATCAGTAAGCATGTTGGGTCGTATGTCGCAGTAATATACTCCGTCCAAAGGATTAAGTTTTACCGTGTATACTTTGAAGTGACCAGGAAGAAATGTTGCGTTTATTCCGTATTCGTCTTCGCGTCTTCCGTTTTTCCTTTGCACATCATTTAGGAATATAGCGATATGAGGTAGTGCAGTGTTTGTCAATTTACAGTAGAGAAACTTGTCCATGAAAATCTTGTCTATTCTGTCTTTGCTGGAAGTCTTCACTGAGCCAATAACTTTCAAGTCAGAGTTATTGTAAAGAAGAAGGTCGTGCTGATAACTCATGTTGAATTGAAATTCTTTATTGAGATAGACAGGAACCTGCACAGTGCCACTTTCACATTTGATGCCTATTTCTTTTATCAGTAACTGAATAAATCTCTCAAAGAGGTCTCCGTTCACTTTCCTTGCCGTATTCGACTGCCCATCAGGCAAGGCATCAAGGGCAGCGCCGATGGATTGCTGAATGGTATAAATTCCCCGCTTAATGATGTCACGACTGGAATCATCTTTGTCGATATCTTTAACCGCCTTGAGAACTTTTAGAAAATCTCTGTCGATTTTTGAAACATCTTTTATGCTGTAAATCAGATTCGAGTTGATTGGTCTGGTAATGCTGAAATGACCGTCTCTCTTGTACTGATAGAAACGATAGTGGTTTTCGTTCTGTGAGACAATCACTGCCTGAAGCCCTTCAGCAACAAACTCTAAATAAACTTTACAGAAATTAATATAGTCTTTGATGGTTAAAAACTTCTCTTTGTTTGAAGCAATATGGACAATCTTCGATAAATTCACCTGATGGATTCCCGCCTTTCCTGAACCTTCCGATCATGTTCTATCCATTCGTCAACGGTCATTTTCCTGACATGTTCCAACCGTTCAATTGCCCATTCGTTATACTGAGCGTTAAGTTCACAGCCTAACCAATTGCGACCTAATTGTTCAGCTACAACAAGGGTCGTGCCAGAGCCGGAGAATGGATCAAGAACAATGTCTCCTTTATTTGATGATGCTAACACAAACTTTCGGACCAATTCTTCCGGTTTTTGCGTTGGGTGAGGTGTTTTTTCTCCCATGCCGTTGCATGTAGTCGGTATGTCTAAAACGTCTTTTGGTTTGGCGCCTCGTGGATGGGGTGTCCAGTGTTCCCTATGTTCCCCATTTCCGTACTGGCTCGTAACAGCTTGCGGATGCGACGGATATTTAAGAGTGTGCGCTCCATATGGTATGCGAATCTCGTCTATATTTAGTTGAGCCTTTGAAGATTTCCTAAAGTGAATAATGCTCTCATGTGAACGTCCCCAGTCATTTCCGAGATTCGCTTTATTTTTGTAGTGCCATATCAGCCAACGGCAGGACTTAAAATATTTTGAAGTAGGGTGTTTAAGATCGGCTAAATTTTCAGAGAACCCACAGATATATAATGAACCATGTGGTTTTAAAATTCTTGATGCGGGTTTAATCCACTTTAATGACCATTCGATATAATGTTCTTGGCTTTCAAAATTGTCCCATTCGGCTTTATTGATGTTATAGGGAGGATCGGCAAATATTAAATCTATACTTTCATCGTCCAGTGAATTTAACCATGCGACACTGTCTCCCTGATAAAGCCTTCCATTGGGATGTTCATAATGCAGCCTGAATGCCGTACTTTCAGCAATAATTTGATGTTTATTGCCCAAGCCGACATGTCCTTTGAAAAGAAAATCCGATGTCTGTATGGCTTTCATAGCACTATTGTATAAAATACACTCTTCTATAGGCAATAAACAAAAAGTGGCTTTGGCTATTAATGCCGTAATATGCCGTTATTATTATTGACGTCTAACATTTACTTTTATCTTTATTCTGCATTTAGGAAAATTTTATATTTACAACGCATGCTTTGTCAAGCGAAAGGGGACAAATAACTTATAAAAACTGCAATTCTGCATTGCGCAGACGGTGGTAATTCGGTATAATGGTAAATATTTATTAATATGCGTATGCGTGATAAGTTATGACCGGCAATAATTTGAATGACTTTGAGGGCTAAACCGGGACTATTATGTCTGACAAACTGTGCATACCAAAGGGAATTTTTGAGGAGATGCTTTTGCATTGCAAAGAGGCGCACCCGAATGAGGCATGCGGCATACTTGCAGGAATAGAAAATAAAATCTCAAAGATTTACAAAATGACCAATATTGAAAAATCTCCTGTAAGTTATTTTATGGACTCGAAAGAGCAGTTTAAGGTGATGAAGGATATCCGTGAGAATAACCTGGAGATGGTCGCAATCTTCCATTCCCATCCATCCTCGCCGGCTTATCCGTCTGCAAAAGATTTAAATCTTGCATTCTATGAGGACTCTATCTACATTATCGTGAGCCTGATAGAAAAAGAACCGGTGGTAAAGGGGTATTTGATGAGAGAAGGGAAGGTAGAAGAGGTTGGGGTAACGATAAAGGGATAAGTATAGCCTGACAAAATTCCTGTTTTCATTTCCATCCATTTTAGAGTAAAATATTACTCATTTTTCAATTGTAAGAAGGAGGTGCTTATGGGATATGTAAATGGTCTTAAGTGCAGAGAATGCGGCAGGGAATATCCTGTTGAGCCTATATATGTCTGTGAATTCTGCTTCGGGCCTTTGGAAGTTGTTTATGATTATAAAAAAATAAAGAAAGTACTGACCAGAAAGAGTATCAAGGCAAGGGAAGAAAACCTTTGGCGTTATAAAGAGCTTCTTCCCATTGACGGAGAACCGCAGGTAGGCCTTGAATCAGGTTTTACCCCGTTGATAAAGGCAGACAATCTTGCGAGGGAGCTCGGGGTAAAGGAATTGTATATAAAGGACGATACTGTTGCCCATCCGACCCTCTCATTCAAGGACAGGGTTGTTGCAGTTGCTCTCACAAAGGCAAAGGAATTCGGGTTTGATACAGTTGCATGCGCCTCTACCGGAAATCTTGCACATTCTGTTTCTGCTCACGGAGCAAGGGCAGGTTTCAAGAGATTTGTCTTTATACCTGCAACGCTTGAGGCAAGCAAGATAGTCGCGTCATTGATTTATGAACCGAACCTGGTTGCTGTTGACGGCAATTATGATGAGGTCAACAGGCTTTGCAGTGAGATAGCCAATAAATATAAATGGGCCTTTGTGAATATAAACATAAGACCGTTCTATGCAGAAGGCTCAAAGACACAGGGCTTTGAGATTATCGAGCAGTTAGGGTGGAAGGCCCCTGACAATGTGGTCGTGCCTTGCGCAAGCGGCTCATTGCTGACAAAGGTGTGGAAGTCGTTTAAGGAATTTAAAACCATAGGCATAATAAAGGAATTGAATACAAAGGTCTTTGCTGCTCAGGCTACGGGCTGTTCCCCGATAGCAACTGCAATAAAGACAGGCACTGATGTGATAAGGCCGGTAAAGCCGAATACCGTTGCCAAGTCTCTTGCAATCGGTAATCCGGCAGACGGGTTTTATGCCATTCAGGCTGTGAAGGAAACAGGCGGATATGCCGAGGATGTCTCTGACGAAGAGCTTATTGAGGGAATAAAAATGCTTGCCAGGACAGAGGGTATATTTGCAGAGACTGCAGGAGGTGTTACGCTTGCATGTACAAGAAAGCTTGTTGAGTCCGGCAAGATTAACAGGGATGAGACTACTGTGATGTGTATAACAGGAAACGGGCTTAAGACGCAGGAGGCCTTGAGCGGGCATACAGCGTCACCTCATTTTATAAAACCAAATCTGGCATCTTTTGAAGAAGTGCTGAAAAAAATAGGAGGTAAATGATGGCAGTAAAAGTT
>Ga0265296_1005290_pt1 | contig 10685 bp, 5 predicted proteins | sample MunlanPumphouse1_FD_189073 | JGI IMG/M metagenome (GOLD analysis project Ga0265296, IMG submission 189073) | Groundwater microbial communities from a municipal landfill in Southern Ontario, Canada - Pumphouse #1 | ecosystem: Environmental > Aquatic > Deep subsurface > Groundwater | place: Canada...
TACCGGTTTCCGCCGTCCTTTGCATTCAGCGAAAACATGAGAACGACCGAGGCGGCCCGCGAATCGCTGCGCCGAATCGACGCGTACATAGGCAGGGCCGCGGATGTCATCCGCAACAACGGGATGTACGATCAGACCGTCCTCATGCTGGCGGCTGATCACTCAGTGGGCGAGGCGCGCCGCGCGTTCGATCTGGACGAGTTCATCGGCCGGCGTTTCAAGCTCTGTGGTGCGGAGCGCAGGGTGCGCGAGTGGATCGACTCCGACGCCATATCGCTCCCATCCGGTACGTCGATGGCGCATCTCTATTTGAAGCTCGGCAAGGGTTGGGAGGATCGCGCGTTCTTCGAGGACGTGGAGCGCAGGGGACTCTGCGGCTCGCTGCTCGAGCAGGAATGCGTGGACATAATAGCCGGCCGCAGCAGTGAGGGCGGCATCGTGGTCCAGAGCCGCAGGGGCCGTGCGCACATACTCGAGGACGCGGACGGGCGCATCACCTATCTTGCACGCAGCGGGGATCCGTTCGGCCTTACGGGCGTGCCCCAGGTGCTCTCCTCAACGGATGCGCTCAGGGTCACTGCACGTTCCGATTATCCCGACGGCATCATGCAGGCGATTCAGATCTTCCGCTCCGGTCGCACAGGAGATATCGTAGTGAGCACGGCGGAAGACGTCTCGTTCGGCGCGGAGGCGAAGGGCGCCACGCACGGCTCGCTCTGCAGGCGGCACATGGTCGTTCCGTTTGCCGCCAGCGTGCCGATCGTGGCGAACGAGATCCGAACAGCGGATGCGTTTGCGCTGACCCTCTCGCTCCTGGGCATAGACCAGGAGCACGAGCTGGACGGCGTTGTGCCCGCGTGCCGGGAGGCAGAGGCCAGCGAGCAGAGGGCTACCATATGAAGCAAAATCCTACGGAGCGGGCTGAAGGGGCGCTGATGCTGGACGAGGCGGTGGACCTCTTCATCCAGGGCGCGGGCAAGGTCTCCGGCGCCCTGCTGGGGATGATCAACCGCGTCGGCGGCCAGATCTACGCGCTGCTCTTTCTCTCCGACGAGCCCCTCTCCCTCGACGACGTCAGCGAACGGCTGGGAGTGTCCAAGAGCAACATCTCCATCAACATCCGCATGCTCGAGGAATTCAACCTCGTGCGCAAGGTGTGGGTAAAGGGCTCTCGCAAGGATTACTACGCAGCGGAGCGCACCTACCCGAAGAAGGTCCTCAAGGATTTTCTCGACAAGATCCGCGGCACGCTCACCGATGCCATCACGACCATCGAGCGCACGCGCGCGAAGGCCACTGAGGCGAAGGTGGCGCTGGACAAGGAGGAGCGGCAGCGCGCGGAATTCATACTTCAGCAGGTCAACCTGATCGGGCTCTTCTACTACGCGGCGAATAAATTCTTCGACGATTTCTTTGCCGGGCGCCCGGTGAATATCGATCTCCTCCGCCGCGTGATACTCAATCCCGACGACCTGAATAAAGGCAGATAATATTCCCCTCCTTTGTAAGCCTGCCCGCCGGCTGGCAGGCGGGGAGGGGAAAGGGGAGGTAGATCCAGTATCTATCCCTCCCTCACCCTCCCCTTACAAAGGGGAGGGGATTTTAGAACACGTATCCGAATGTGAAGTGCAGCTTGCCCATCGGCTCGCCGGTACGGTTGAAGAGCTTGAAGCCGTATTCGAGGCGTATGGGTCCCACCGGAGTGAGATAGCGCAGCCCCACGCCGATAGATTTGCGGATAGAGAAGCCGTTTATCTCGGAAAAGTTGTTCGTGAGCGAGCCCATGTCGAAGAAGATCACGCCTCCGAAGTGCTTGAAGAGCCTCACGCGCAGCTCCTCGTTTACTATCCAGCGCAGCCTTCCGCCCGTGGCCTTGCCGTTGGCGTCGAGAGGTCCCAGAGAATCGTAGTCATACCCTCGTATCGTGTTGTCGCCTCCCAAAAAGAGCAGCTCGTTGGTCGGCACGCTGACGTTGTGGCCTATGTCCTCGATGCGGTCGAAGCGCAGCGCGGATGAGAAGATCACCAGACGTATGAGCTTTTGATCGTATTCGAACTGCCAGGAAAACTTTGCGAAGTTGGCCTGCTGGCCTTTGATCTCGTCGTAGATATCGACGCCCGCGGCGGTGAAGTAGCCCTTGGTCGGCTCGGAGAAGTTGTCGCGCCGGTCGTAGCTGGCGAAGAGCGCGACGCGCGATATCGTGCTGTCGCGCAGGCTGTCCGCGTCCGCCGCGGTGGAGTCGCCCTCGACGAAGTAGTTTCGATCGAGTTCCCACCTGACATTGAAGCCGAGCTGCGAATAGCGCTTCGCCCAGCCGATGGCGCCGGCCATCTGCATGTAGGTGTAGGCCGGCTGCTGCTGGTACTGGATCCAGGCGGACGTCGCCATTTCGACGCTGGAGCCTACGAAGCGCGGATCAAGCCACGCCACCTCCGCGCGCGAGAGCTTGCGGCCGGCCGTTAGCTTGAGCGAATTTGTCTTGGCCCAGCCGAACGCGTTTATGTTGCTGAAGGCCAGCGTGCCCGTCATCGAGTTGTCCGTAGAGTAAGTGAGTCCCATGTCGATGAGGAACGGCCTCTGCTCCTCGACCTTGACCTTGAGGTGCACCGTCTCCTTGCGCTCGCTGATCCCTATCGTCTCGATGCTCACCAGGTCGAACGGACCCAGCCTGCGGATGTTGAGCTGGCTGTCGACGATTTTCTTGTAGCTGAACGGGTCGCCTTCTTTGATATCCATCGCGCGCTTGATGGCCTTCTGGCTCGTGAGCACGTCGCCCACGATCAGGATATCGCCCACGCGCACCAGCGGCCCTTCAGAGATGTTGTAGCGTATGACCGCGCGTCCGTTATCGTCGTGCTCCCAACCCTGCTGCGCGGTCGCGTAGGGGTGGCCGTGGTCCGCGTAGAACTTCACGAGCCGCTCCCTGTCATCCGGCAGTCCCGGCTCGTCGAGCGGCTTTCCGGGGCGGATCTTCAGCGCGTCCAGGAGCTTCTTCTTGTCGAACGAATCGTTGCCTGCGAAGTCCACCGCGCCGACTATCGTCTGGGGCCCCTGCTCGATCGGCACGGCGACGTCCAGCGCGAATCCCTGCTTCGAAGGCTTTACATCCCACTCTCCGACACGTCCCTCAAGGAAGCCCTTTCGCCTGAGCACCGCGGTCATCTGCTCGTCATCATCCTGCACCGCCTCCGGAAAATAAGCCCCGTTGCGGGAGAACGACATCTCGCGGTTCGTGATATTCGTCCGCAGTTCCTTGGAGCCCACGTCGCGGTTCCCCTCGAACTTGAGCACGCGGATCTGCTGCGCCGGGCCCTCGTCCACGTTGAACGCGATGACGATGGTCCCGTCGGGCCGCTCCGATTGCTTCGAGCTCACCTGCGCGTCCGGATAGCCGCGCGAGCGCAGCAGCGCCTTTATTGCGTCCTCGCTGGATTCGATTTCGTACTGGTCGATCGAGCCCTCTTTGAAGATCGTGATCGTCTTCTTGAGACGTCTCCCGCTCACACGGTGCTGACCCGTGAAGATCGCCGCAACGTGCGGCCCCTCGTTGACCGCGAGGGTCAGGTCAATGCGCAGGGCCTCGAAGTCGATATGCTTGTCCTTTACCGTTATCTTGGCGCGCGGATAACCGTGGTTCTGGTACAGCTCCTTGAGGTCGCGCAGCGACTGCCTGAGCCGTTGCTCGGAAAACGGCTTGAGGGGATTCACGACGGATGCAAAACGGCCCCTCGGGTACGCGTGGTTGCCTTCGACCGCGATCTTCCGGTAGCGAAGCAGGTCGCCGTGGCGGATATGGAACGTGAGCACTAACTGGTTTTCGTCCGGCCTGCGCTCTTCCTCCACGTAGACCTCAGTGCCCACATAGCCCTGCCTCAGGTAGAACTCCTTTATGCGATCGACCTGCTCCTGCACGCTGTCCGGCGTGTAGATGTCGCCGGCGTGCAGCGTGAAGTATTTGCGGACCTTTGTCTCGATGTACGGATAGTTTCCAGTGATGTCTATGGAGGCGACGACCGTGGCCTCCTCCAGATTGAAGACGAGGACGATCCCCTCGGGGGACGCGGATGGATAGACGTCGATAGCGTCGAAGATGCCCCACTTGCGCAGCCGCTCCACCGCAATGTCGACGCGCTCGAGCGAGAAGCTGTCTCCCGGCGAAATGTCTATGATGTCGCGAACGGCCTTCTCGTCGAGGTTGACGAGCCCGGAGATCTTCACTTCGGCCACTTGCTCGCCGTCCGCCTTCTGCGCCAGCGCCGCCGCGTTCGCGATGGCGAGTGCCGCGAGCAGGGCGACGCACAGGGCGATAAAAGGCCCAAGCCTGCCGGGCCTCCGCCGTCTCCCGCGCCGCGCTGTGATCGGTTTACCCACGCAATCCTTACTTCAACCTGAACCGCAGAAGCCCGCTCATTTCGTAGTTAGAATCGGTGGAGCGGGTGCCCTTGAGCAGCAGGTTGTCGGTTATCTGGTACTCTGCAGAAAAGGTCTGCACGGCATTGTACTTGTTTACGTCGGTAGCGAACTTAACGGTGAGGCGGTCCGAAATCTGCTTGCCGATGTTGATGCGCGATATCGCGTGCGACGACGGATCCGATGCCTCCAGCCTGAAGACGTCAAGGTGCGCCACCTTTGATATCGGCCGCTCGATGACCCCGCTGACCGAGGAAGCCACCATCTGCGTGGTAAGCACTCCGCCCATGCGCTCCGCGGCCATTCGTTCCTGTTCGGTGGCGCCGAATATTATGAGCGATACCACGTCGCGTTTATCGAGCGGCCCCTGAGGCGATGTGGCGGAGAGGTCGAGCGCCAGGTTGTCAGTCGGGCCGTGCAGCACGAGGTTAACGTTGTAGATGTTGATCTCTTTTTGCGCGTGTACCTCCAGATACGTGGCCTCCCTTTCACCGCGGAATTCGACGAATCCCTTCGTGATGTCGAAGTTGATCCCCATGTAGTGGACCTCGCCGTCGGCCGTGTCTATCGAGCCTATCACCGACGGCTTCTCCCTCGTGCCCTTGAGCTCGATGTTCATGTTGAGCCAGATGTCGCCCACATTATTGCGTATCGCCAGATCACCGGTATTTCTCACCGTGAGATCCAGCCTCGGGTTGAACTCAAACGCCGCGGATTTTTTCTCAACCGGCTTGGGCGCCTTCTCGCCGGATATCACGTCGATTATGTTGAAGTCCTTGGTGTACTTGCCGTCCAGCACTCGCACCTCGCCGGAGAGGACCGGGCTTGGGAACGCACCGACGAGTCTCAGCTGACCGTCCAGCTCCAGGTTCAGCGTCTTATCTTCGGTGCGGTAGCGCATATCGCTGCCGGCGATGGTGAGGTCCGCGGACACGGGCTTGAACATCCTGTGCTCGATGTGTCCGTCGATCTTGAGCGTCCCGTCTTCTACCTCTGCGGTGATGCCGTCGAAGAAGATGTGATCGCCCTCGAAGCGCACTGCGCCGCTTACGTCGGCCAGCGAGATGCGCGGGTTCTTGAGCCTGAGCGCGTTCTCGTTGAGCTTGAGGGTGCCCAGGATCCGGGGATCAGGGGACGGGCCGCGGACCGCTATGTCCAGCTCCAGGGGCCCGGTCGCATCCCGCACCGGCGGGAGCAGCGCCGGCAGCACGCGCGCGTCAGCTATGCCGCGTATGCGCAGGTCCATCGGCCCGCCGGATGAGAGCGAGCCCTGCGCCACGATCTCCGAACCTTCGCTCTGCGGGTCCTTCCAGCGGATGCCGGCGATTGTCCAGCGGCTACCCTCGTAGTGATACGTCGTGTCTATGGAGAGCCCCGCGAACGGCTCGCCGTGAAGACGCAGGGCCCCTTCCGTGATGTCCGCCACCAGGGGCGCCGTAGCTTTTTGCACAGCGCCGCCCGGCAGCGACAGCTGCATGTTGTCGAACGTGAGCTTCTGCCGAGTGATATTCATGTCCGTCGAGGCTGAATCGAACGGCAGCCCGTGCCATGTCCCCTTGTCGATCGTCGCCTGCGCCTTGCCCGTGAACGAGGTGTGGGGACCCTTGAACGCGATCGTGCCGTTGCCGTTTCCGGCGAGCCCGAGCGAGCCCATCGCTTCCGCGAGGTCGGCGTTGTGAACCTCGGCCACGAGGTCTATGAACTTGCTTCGGTTCTCCCCGGGTATCTTGGCCCCGAACTTTATGTTCAGATCCGCTGTGCCGGATTCCCTGCCCGCAGTGAAGATCACGCCCTTGAGCGACAGGTCGTCATATGTGGCGACGAGTTCCGTCTCGACTCGGCCGACCGCGAGGGGCCGCCATCCTCCGTTGTATGCGGTTCCCCTGACGTCGGCCTTGAACTTCTTGCCCCAGCCCTCGAACGCGGCTTCAAAATCGGAAGGCCCGAATATTTTTCTCAGGTGCTTGTTCCGGAACTTGTCGAATACGTGTTCGACGGGGAAGCGGCTCCCCTTTGCCGAGAACGCGAAGCGCTTGCCGGGTATGTCGATCTCGCCTGCGAACGCGAATCCGTCCTGGCCCGCGAGCGCCCCGGCATTGTTGAACTTTATCACGCCGCTCTTCAATACCAGGTCCGACGCTACGGTTATCGGCGCCTCGCGCGCCACGTCAAAGCGGTGCGTGATCTCAACATGCCCCTCGCCGTCTGCCTCCTTTGGCACAAACCCCTTGCCCTTGAGATGGATGCTCGCCGTGAGCTCGCCTGCAGTATCCAGCGTCTCCATTCTCTTGCCGATGTAGGGGAGGATTATCGGGTTAGGGATCGCTATTGCCAGGTCATAGCTCTGGTCCGCTATGTTCGCGTCGAACTTGCCCGCGAGCCTTCTGCCCTCGAAGTCGAGCAGGAGCTTCTCCATCTTGATCGCGTCGTCGTTGTAGGAGACATCCGCCTCGACGCTGTCCGCTGTCACGCCTTCCACGGTCGCATCCTGGATCTTGAGCGTGCCGCTGAACGCATTGAGGTAAGGGAAATCGGACGCCCATCGCTCGAGCGCCGTGGATGTCTTGAGCGATACGACGCCAGCAGAGATGATGTCGCGGTCCGCCTTTTTGAGGTATGCCCCGTCCGCGCGGATCGCGAACTTGCTCTCGCCGAAAATGCTGGGCATGAGCGCGAACTCAACCTGGTCATTTGCCAGCACAAACCCTTTGCCGAACGAGAGTCTAAGCCCGTTCACCCTCCCATCGACGAGTTCGATGTTCTTGAGGAGCAATAGCCTCGCCAGGTTGATCCTCTCGTGCGGCTTCTTGGGCTGGGTCGGATCCCTGGGAGGCAGCTCTATGCGAGCGTTGTCGATGACCAGCGAATCGATCACGAACTTGCCGCGCAGGAGGCCGAGCAGCCGGTAGCGCGCGGATACTTTGTAGATCGCGACCTTCTTGCCGGTGGAGCGCTGCTCCACGTTGATGCTGTGCACTACGATTTCGCTGGAGAGCGGACTCCAGTGGAAGCCCTCCGCCTCTATGTGCCAGTCGCCGCGCGCGTTTGCTATGGCCAGCGTGTGGCGCAGCGTCTCGGGCCGGTTCACGAGCCACGCAGCGGCGGCCGCGAAGCCGGCAATGATCGCCACGACGGCTATGGAGTGGCGGATGAGATTGATCTTTGCGCGCTTCATCGTTTGGCAAGCGCCTCTAGGAGCCTTCCGTGCAGGCCCCCGAAACCGCCGTTGGACATTATGAGCAGGACGTCGCCCTTCAGGGCGTGCTTCATGAGGTGAGCGACTATGTCGTCCACGAGCTCTATGTGCACCGCGCCCGTGCCGGCCTCATTCACCTCGGCCGCCACTGCTGCGGAATCCAGCCGCTCCTCATCCGGTATCTTCTCCGCGAGGTATGGGCTCGCCACGATCACGCGGTCCGCCCTGGCCAGCGAGCGCGCGAACTCGTGCTGGAAGACGTTGCGCCGGGACGTGTTCGAGCGGGGCTCGAATATCGCCCAGATCCTGCGCCGCGGGAACCTTAGCCTGATGGCGTCTATGGTCTTTGCGACGGCGGTGGGGTGGTGCGCGAAGTCGTCTATCACCGCCACTCCGTCCGCTTCGCCAAGGAGCTCCTGCCTGCGCTTGACCCCTTCGAAGTTTTCGATCCCGCGGGTCAGCATCGCGGGATCGACCCCGCTCTCGATGAGGAGAGCCAGCACGCCCGCCGCGTTTTCGAGATTGTGTTCGCCCCACATCGGAATGCGGAAGCGCGTGCGCGCCGTCCCCAGCTCGAACGAAGTCCCCGCCTCTGTAACCTCCACGTCCAGCGGACGGTACAGGGCCTTTGCATCAGTGCCGTATGAAACCGTGCGGCATGGCGCTTCCTTTGCCACACGCATCGCGCGCTCGCATGCCGCGTTGATCACCAGCAGCCCGTCAGGAGGGAGTATCTTCGCCAGCCGCTCGAACGATGAGGTGATGTGATCCACGTCGCGGTAGATGTCCGCGTGATCGAACTCTATTGAGGTTATGATCGCAGCCTGCGGCCGGTAGTGCAGAAACTTGGGCCCCTTGTCGAAGAACGCGGTGTCGTACTCGTCGCCCTCCACCACGAAGAACTGTCCGCTGCCTACTTCGTAGCTGCGGCCCAGATTTTTTCCCACTCCGCCTATGAGGAAGCCCGGTTTCTCGTCGGCCTCGGTAAGCAGCCACGCGGCCAGGGTGGCGCACGTGGTCTTTCCGTGCGTGCCCGCTATCACGAGGGGGGTTCGGCCCGCGAGGAAGTGCTCTGCCAGGGCCTGCGGCATGGAGAGATAAGGGAGCTTGCGGCGGATCGCCTCCTCCGCCTCGGGGTTGTCGCGCCGGATCACATTGCCGATCACCACCAGGTCGGGCCTCGCGGCCTCGATATTCTCGGCGCGATAGCCCTCGAACGGCGCGATACCGAGGGACGCTATCTGGTCGCTCATGGGCGGGTAGAGCTGCTGGTCCGTGCCGGTTACCGTGTGACCGGCCTCAGAAAAGAGGCCGGCAAGGGAGCCCATCCCCGTGCCGCCGATGCCAAGCATGTGAATGCGCATATGAAACCCGCCCGAGGCTGTTTCCGAACACATTCCCTCCCTTTGTAAGGGAGGGTCAGGGAGGGTAGATCTGGATCTACCCCCTTTAACTCCCCCTTACAAAGGGGGAGGACCGTAACTTACAACCCATTGAAGTTCTTAAAGTTTTATCTGACATACGGCGTCGAATCAAGGGAAATAGGCTAGCGCTGCAATCGTACGTAGATCTGTTCGGCAATCTGTTGATCCACGGCAAATTGGCCTTCGCCGATCTGGAAGAGGAATGAGGGAAATCCCGCGAGCAGGGTGATATCCACCCCGGGCACCACGCCCATCGAGATGAGCATCTGCGCCCGGCGGGGGTCCGTCGTATGGAGGTATGCGACCCAGCCGCCGTCGCCGGGTTTGAGCTTTGCAAGCGGCGACACGGCCGGGAGCGTCATGGACAATCCCTCTTCGCAGCATTCTCCGGGCGGTATTGGGCGGCCGTGTGGACAGACTTTGGGATGACCGAGCAGCGTGCAGATGTTGGTGTCCACACCCTTGTGCAGGTGATGCTCGAACTGGCAGGCGGTCTCGTGGATGAGCTCCCTCTTCACGAGCAGGATGTCGGTGAGCAGCCTTTCGGAGAGGCGATGCCTGCGGATGGCGTCGCGCGCCTCAATCAGACCCCGCTCCGTGATCGTCACGGCGTCGTCGCCATGTGCATGGGTGATGATTCCAGCATCGATGAGTTCCAGAAGCACGCCGATCTCGGGGATCACGCGGAGCGCGGAGAGTTTCAGGCGCTTCGTGTTCGTCTCCTCATAGGCTATCCACAGCGCTTCCAGGATTTCTTCCGCCGGTTCGCTTAGATTCATATGATTCGCTCCGATCTAGAATAAGGTCGCCTAGAGATGCAAATGCGTGACGATCAGCGCCCCATTCAGAATAACGCCGATACAAAATGAAAAGAGCAGAATGAACAGCGACAGTGCTATGCCAATCTTCCAGCCTCGCTCCTTGATCGTGATGATGAACTGCGTGATGCACGGGAGAAAGAGGGTGAGCACCACTGCGGCGATGAGAAGCTGATTTCCGGTGAAGACGCCCTGTTGGTTCAGGTCATAGAGCCCCGCGGCCCCATAATCGCGTCGGAAGAAGCCGAATAGAAAGGCCGTCGCCGCTTGAGGCGGAAGCCCCATGACAGCGAGCGGAGCGCTCATGATCCTGACGATTAGATCGAAGGCTCCCGTGACCTGGCCGAGCCAGATGAGGGCGGAGGCCAATGCGAACAGCGGCACGACCTCCTTGAAATACCAGGCCACGCGCGCTCCGGTCTTCACCAGCACGTTCTTCATCTGCGGCACACGCATCGGCGGTATCTCGATGAGAAACGTCGGACGGGCACCGGGAAGAATCTTCGCGCTGAGCATTCCAACTGCCATGAAGAGCGATAAGATGATGCAGGCCCACGCGGCGAGCACATGTGGACGAACCGCCAGAAGCCCCATGATCACGCCGGTCTGCGCCGCGCACGGTATGCAGAGCGCGAGCAGGAGCGTGGCGATTATGCGCTCGCGCCTGGTGGGGAGCGTGCGCGTCACCATCGTGGCCATGGATACGCAGCCTAAGCCAAGCACCATCGGGATGATAGCCCGGCCGGAGAGCCCGATCTTCTTGAACGCGCGGTCCAGCAGAAATCCCAAACGCGGCAGATAGCCAGAGTCCTCGATCAACGCGAATGCGAAGAAGTA
>Ga0265296_1005291_pt1 | contig 10682 bp, 10 predicted proteins | sample MunlanPumphouse1_FD_189073 | JGI IMG/M metagenome (GOLD analysis project Ga0265296, IMG submission 189073) | Groundwater microbial communities from a municipal landfill in Southern Ontario, Canada - Pumphouse #1 | ecosystem: Environmental > Aquatic > Deep subsurface > Groundwater | place...
CGACAAGGACGGGATGATGGTCAGCTGGATCCAGTCCAACTATCGCGGCATGGGCTCAGGCCTGACGCCCGACGGCCCGGACGGCGGGACCCTGGGCTTCATGTTCCAGGACCGGGGCGAACTGTTCTCGCTCACCGACGGCCACCCCAATGTCTATGCGCCGGGCAAGCGGCCCTTCCACACCATCATCCCCGGCTTCGCCTGCAAGGACGGCGAGCCGTGGATGGCCTACGGCGTCATGGGCGGCGGGATGCAGCCCCAGGGCCAGGCCCAGATCATCATCAACATGGTCGACTATGGTCTTGACCCGCAGGAGGCCGGCGACAGCCCCCGCTGGCAGCACTACGGCTCGTCCGAACCGACCGGCCACCCGGTCGAGGGCGTCGGCAAGCTGCATCTGGAATCCGGCGTGCCGGAAGCGACCAAACAGCAATTGACCGCCATGGGCTGGGACCTCGGCCCGCCCGACGGCGGCTTCGGCGGCTATCAGAATGTGATGAAGCAAATCAACGCCCAGGGCCGCTGGACCTATGGAGCGGCGACGGAGATGCGGAAAGACGGCAACGCCCTGGCCTATTGATCGGAGAACGCCATGATCGCCGCCCTTCTGGCCGCCAGCCTGCACGCCGCCGCCCTCGACGCGCCCGCCAAATGTAGCCCTATACCAGGCGCCGAAGCCCTATGGCGCGACGACGTCCGCTATGTCTTCGTCGGTGAAACCCACGGCACGACCGAAGCCCCCGCCGCCTTCGCCGAGTTGGTCTGCGCGGCGCTGGAACGGGGGCCAGTGACGGCTTCGGTCGAATACCCGGTGCAGATGCAGTCGACGCTGGACGCCTTCATGGCCGCCGACAGCGACACGGCGGCGCGGGCCGCCCTCGCCGCCTATGAATACGGTCCCTTCGTGCACCATGACGGGCGCGGCAGCAGCGCCATGCTGGACCTGTTGCTGCGTCTGCGCGCAATGGCGAAGGCGGGCAAGGACGTGACCCTGGTCGCCTCCGTGCCGGACAGCCCCCGCGTCGAGGGCTTCCGCCAGTCCTATGCGGAGATGGACCGCGCCGTTCTCTGGGGGCGTCAGGCCATGGCGCGGCCAAAGGCACGGGTCATGGTTCTGGTGGGCCGGGTCCACGCGGAAAAGGTTCGCCGGGTCGGCTCGCCGCTGGGCCTGCCCGCCGCGGCCCACATCCGCCCCGAGGAGACCGTATCGCTATCCGTGGCCCATCAGGGCGGCGAGGCCTGGACCTGCCGCGATGAGTGCGGCGCCACGCCGATCCTTATGACAGATGCAGGCGAGGCGCGCGGCGTCGTTCTGGCCTCTCAGCAGGACGGCAAATTCGATGGCCTGTTCGCGCTCGGCCCGGTCACCGCATCAGCGCCGATCCGGCCCTGACCTGACTTCATCTCAGCCGTCAAAGAACAGTGCTACAGCCGCTCGGGCCATGTGGGCAACCTGCCCACGTAGCCGGCGTTCCGAGGCCCTGATGACAAGTCAGGACCGGATTTTCCACTGGCTGGAGAATGGCGAAGGCTGATCCGGCGCCTATATCGAGCGCTCCTGAACACGCGGAGCCTCCCATGCCTTATGCCGATCAGCCTACCGTCGTCGCCTCGGGCGTGGAGATTCCGTTGCTGGGCTTCGGCACCTGGCAGTTGGAGGCCGACGACGCGCGGCGCATGGTGCGCGAGGCCCTGCACATCGGCTATCGCCACATCGACACGGCCTGGATCTACAAGAACGAGAAGGCGGTGGGCGACGGCATCGCCGACGCTGTGGCCGAAGGGATCGTGTCGCGCGACGACGTCTTCGTCACCACCAAGATCTGGGTCGAGCATTTCCACGGTGACGCCCTGCTGCGGCAGGCCGAGGAATCCGCGATCAGCCTGGGCCTGACGCCCGACCTGCTGTTGCTGCACTGGCCTAAGCCGACGCCATCCTTTGCGGAGACGATCGGCGCCCTGAACGAGGCGCTGGAACAGGGCTTCACCAGGCACATCGGCCTGTCCAACTTCCCCTCCGCACAGTTCCGCGAGGCGGCGGCCCTGTCTAGGGCGCCGCTGGTGACCAACCAGGTCGAGTACCACCCCTATCTGTCGCAGAAGACCCTGATCGAGACGGCGCGTGAGCTGGGCTCGTCCCTCACCGCCTGGTCGCCGCTGGCCCAGGGCAAGATCGCCGACGACGCCGTGATCGGCGAGATCGCCAAGGCGTACGGCAAGACCCACGGCCAGGTCACCCTGCGCTGGTTCATCCAGCAGGGCGTGATCGCCATTCCGCGCACCACCAAGGTCGAGCGCGCCCGCGAGAGCTTCGACATCTTCGACTTCGACCTGTCGGCGGACGAGATGGCGCGCATCCACGCCCTGGCCCGTTCCGACGGCCGTCTGGGCGACTGGCTGGACGAGGCCTTCCAATGGGATCAGGATGCCTGATCTAACAGCGTCATAGGACGCCAGCGTCGGGGAGGACGCCATGGGTTCGGTTCTGGGCTTTCCGGGGATTGATCCGACAGACGCCCTGATCGGCGCCCGCATCCGGCGCTGGCGGGATCAGCGAGGCGTTGCCTCTGCCGATCTCGCCGCCGCCCTCCACCTGACGCCCGAGGCCCTGCGCCGGGTCGAGGCGGGGCGCGAGCATCTGGATTCCGCCGGCATCGACGCCGCTACCCGCGCCCTGCACCTGCCCGTGTGGGCGCTGGCAGCCGACAAGCCTGAATACTGATGGCCCGTCTCTATCGCGCGGTCTTTGCCTGCGTCGGCTGGTTCGCCCTGATCCTGCAATACGTCCTGACCCTGACGGGCAATCCGCACATGGACGCGGGCGAGCTGACGCTGAACTTCTTCAGCTACTTCACCATCCTGACCAATATCCTGGCGGCCCTGGCCCTGACGGCGCCGGTCGTGGCGCCGCACAGCCGGCTGGGACGCTGGAGCAGCAGCGAGGGCGTCCGCGCGGCCGTCGCCATGTATATCGCCGTGGTCGGCCTGACCTATCACTTCCTGCTGGCGGACGTCTGGGACCCGCAGGGCTGGCTGCTGCTGGCCAACACCCTGCTGCACTACGTCATGCCGCTCGCCTTCGTGATCGACTGGCTGGCCTTCACGCCCAAGGGGCGGCTGCGCTGGATCGATCCGGCCAAATGGCTGGTCCCGGTGCTGATCTATGGGGCCTGGACCCTGCTGCACGGCAGGCTGAGCGGTTGGTGGCCCTACTGGTTCGTGGACGTGGACAAGCTGGGGCTGGGCAGGACCGTGGTCTATTTCGCGGGCCTGCTGGTCTTCTTCCTGATCGTGGGCCTGATCGTCGTGGCGATCGACCGCACCTTCGGACGAGGTGACAGACGCTCCATAGCCGCCTAAGCGTCAGCGCATGGCCTACAAGTCCCTGCGCGATTTCATCGCTGTCCTCGAAGCCGAGGGCGAACTGCTCCGCGTCTCCGAGCCCGTCTCCACCCATCTGGAGATGACCGAGATTCAGACCCGGCTGCTGCGCAACGGCGGCCCGGCGGTCCTGTTCGAAAAGCCGGTCATGCCGGACGGGTCGATCAGCCCCATCCCCTGCCTGGCCAACCTGTTCGGCACAGTGAAGCGGGTCGCCATGGGCGTGACGCTGGAGGGCAAGACGCGGACGACAGCGGGCGAGTTGCGCGAGGTCGGCGAACTGCTGGCCTTCCTGCGCAATCCGACCCCGCCGCGCGGCCTGTCCGACGCCATGGAGATGCTGCCCCTGGCCAAGACCGTCATGTCCATGCGGCCCAAGACGGTGAAGAAGGCCCCTGTGCAGGAGGTGGTGCTGAAGGGCGATCAGATCGACCTGACGTCGCTTCCCATTCAAGGCTGCTGGCCGGGCGAGCCGGCGCCGCTGATCACCTGGGGTCTGGTCGTGACCAAGGGCCCGTCAGACGACCGCGAGGACGACTTCAACCTGGGCATCTATCGGATGCAGGTCCTGGGCAAGGACAAGGCCATCATGCGCTGGCTGGCGCATCGGGGCGGAGCCCAGCACTATGCCCGGCACAAGAAGGCGGGCAAGCGGGAGCCCCTGCCCTGCGCCGTCGTGCTCGGCGCCGACCCCGGCACGATCCTGGCCGCTGTGACCCCGGTGCCGGACACCCTGTCGGAGTATCAGTTCGCCGGCCTGATGCGCGGCTCCAAGGCCGAGCTGGTCCCATGCAAGACCGTGCCGCTGATGGTGCCGGCCAACGCCGAGATCGTGCTGGAAGGCCATGTTCTGCTGGACGAGTTCGAGGACGAAGGCCCCTACGGCGATCACACCGGCTATTACAACTCGGTCGAGAAGTTCCCGGTCTTCCAGGTGACGGCGATCACCATGCGCAAGGACCCCATCTATCTGACCACCTTCACCGGCCGCCCGCCGGACGAGCCGAGCGTGCTGGGCGAGGCGCTGAACGAGGTCTTCATCCCCCTGATCCGCCAGCAGTTCCCCGAGATCGTCGACTTCTGGCTTCCGCCCGAGGGGTGCAGCTATCGCATCGCCGTGGTGTCGATGAAGAAGGCCTATCCGGGCCACGCCAAGCGGGTGATGATGGGCTGCTGGAGCTATCTGCGGCAGTTCATGTACACCAAGTGGATCATCGTCGTGGATCACGACATCGACGCCCGCGACTGGAAGGACGTCATGTGGGCCGTCTCGACCAAGATGGACCCGGCGCGCGACATCACCGTCATCGAGAACACCCCCATCGACTATCTGGACTTCGCCTCGCCCGAGAGCGGCCTGGGATCCAAGATCGGCCTGGACGCCACCGACAAGTGGGAGCCCGAGACAAAGCGCGAATGGGGCGAAGAGATCCGCATGGACGAGGCCGTGGTCGAGCGGGTCAACGACATCTGGGACCGCCTGGGATTGCCGGGTGACGGAACGCCGATCTGGAAATAGACTAGGTCATCATTCAGCGCCGGGGGGCGATGTGAGCGCGTTCGAGTTCTTCTTCAGCTTTTACGGGCTGTTGCTCGGCCTATCCGTGGCCGAACTGGTCGGCGGCTTTGCGCGCGTGCTGCATGAGCGCGAGCGCATCCGCTTCGGCTGGCTGACGCCGGCGCTGGCCCTGTTCGTGGCCATCGACATCGCCACCTTCTGGAACCAGGCCTGGGTGATCTTTCGCGGGGCGCCGTTCAACACCTTCCTGCTGATCGTCAGTCTGAGCATCGCCGCGACCTTCTATGTGGCGGCCAGCGTCACCTTCCCCCGCGTCTCGGCCGAGGGCGCCCATGAGCGGATCGACATGGACGCCCACTTCTGGGCCCATCGCAAACTGGTTTTCGGCTGCATCCTGGGGGCCAATCTGATCGTCGCGGTCATGGTGATCATCCTGGCGCAGGCAGATCCCGGCTTCGCCAAACTGGCCAGTTCAGTGTCGCTTTGGACTGGCGTCACGATCTTTGTGGTCGGAACCGCGACCGCAGCCTTCGCCCCTTGGCGCAGGGTGGCTGTCGCGGCTCTGGCGGTCGTCCTGCTCTACAGCCTGTGGCAAATGACCAAGTCCGCAGCGGCGCTGGCGGCGGCGGGCGGTTGGTCGCCAATCACCGGCGCGGGGTGAAAAGCGACAGCCGGAAAGCGCCGTTTCACAAAATGTGTCGCAAATCGGATTTTTTGATGACGAGATCGTAATCTCGTCATAGCGTTTCGACATTCTCTGTCGGAGCTCCCATGAAGCGCGTTCTCCCTATCGTTCTCGCCGTTCTGATCGCCGCCCCCGTCGCGACCACGCTGGCCTCGCCTGCCGACGCCCAGGTTCGGGTGGGCTCAGGCGCCCAGCCCCGTACCCCTCCACGCCCGCGCCCCCGACTCAGCGAGGCAGAAATGGAACGTCTCGAAGCCGCTCAGGACGAGGTGGCGGAACTGGACGACAAGATCGCCGCCCTGGAAGATGCGAACACCGCCGCCGGCGGCCTGACCGAGGCGCAACGCCAGGAATGGCAGAGCCACGCTGTGCGTCGCCAGACCGCCCAGGCCACGGTCGAGCGACTGGAAGCCAAGCGCAGGGGCTAAGCGGGGTTGCCAGCAGAGCCGCGACGACGGAAGACAGGACATGCGCATCAGCCTGTTCCTCGCCGCCGTCGCGGCGCTCGCTTCGAGTCCCGCCATGTCACAGTCCACGCCCCCGGCTTCCGTCACCAACGTCGCCCCTTGGGATCAGGTCTTCCTGCCGCCCGCACCCGCGTGGGACGGCGCCTCCAAGGCGCTGCTGCGCGACGCCTCCGATCCCTGGGTCACGGCCTTCGAGGCCGATGCGGCGCATGACTTCTCGCCCTCCTATGCCGACACGCGCGCCTGGTTCGACCGGCTGGATGCAGCCAGTGATCTGATCCGCATCGAGCCGTTCGGCGTCTCGCCCGAGGGGCGTCCTCTCTATGCGGTGATCGCGTCCAAGGATGGGGCGACGCTGGACCCGTCCAAGCCCGTCCTACTGGCCCAGGCCGGCATCCATCCGGGCGAGATCGACGGCAAGGACGCGGGCATGATGCTGCTGCGCGACATGGCGTTTTACGGCAAGGACGGCCTGCTGGACCGGGCCAACCTGATCCTGATCCCGATCCTAAGCGTGGACGGGCATGAGCGGACCAGCCCCTATTCCCGGCCCAACCAGCGCGGACCGCGCAACCAGGGCTGGCGGCACACGGCGACCAACCAGAACCTGAACCGCGACTTCATGAAGCTGGACCAGGCCGAGATGCAGGCCGTCATGGGCCTGATCCACAAGTACCAGCCCGACCTCTACGTCGACATCCACGTCACCGACGGCATCGATTATCAATACGACGTCACCTATGGCTACAACGGCGAGGACGGCGTCTGGAGCCGCAGCCCGGCCATCGCCCAATGGCTGGACGCGGCCTTCAAGCCCGAGATGAACGCCGCCCTGGAGGCGCAAGGCCATATCCCCGGCGAGTTGGTCTTCGCCATCGACGACCGCGATCCGAAGAAGGGGATGAACGACGGGGGCTTGGGCGAACGCTATTCCAACGGCTGGGGCTCAGCGGCCCACGTCCCGACCATCCTGATCGAGAACCACAGCCTGAAACCGCATGAGCAGCGGGTGCTGGGCACCTATGTCTTCCTGGAAGAAGCCCTGAAGGTTCTGGCCGAGAAGTCGCAGACCCTGCGCGCCGCCATCAGCGCCGACCGCGCCCTGCGCCCCGCCGAACTGCCCGCCAACTTCAAGGGCGACGAGCAGCCGACGCGGATGCGCCCGTTCAAGGGCATCCTCTATGACACCTATGACAGCGTCGCCTCGGGCCGTCCCGAACTACGCTGGCTGGGTCAGCCGGACCCGGAGCAGTGGCAGGTGCCCTACTTCGGTTCGCACCCGACCCTGACGCTGAAGCGCCCGACCGCCTATTGGGTGCCGTCCTATCGCGCCGACCTGATCGAGCGGTTGAAGATGCACGGCGTGCAGATGGAGACGCTGGCCGCGCCTCGCACGGTGGCCGTCGACATGCTGCGCCTGGTCGACCCCAAGGTCTCGGCCCGCACCAATGAAGGCCATGTGCCGATCACGGTCGGCGAGGTTCGCACAGAAACGAAGGACTGGACCTTCCCCGTGGGATCGGTGCGCGTGCCGACCGATCAGCCGATGGGCGATCTGGCTATCCTGCTGCTGGAGCCGCAGTCGAGCGAGAGCTTCTTCGCCTGGGGCATGTTCCCCGAGGTGCTGAACCGCGTCGAATACATCGAGGCCTACGCCATCGCGCCCCTGGCCGAGAAGATGATGGCCGCCGATCCGGCGCTGAAGGCCGAGTTCGAGGCCAAGCTGGCGGCCGAGCCTGCCTTCGCCGCCGACGGCGACGCGCGTCTGGCCTGGTTCTATGAGCGCACGCCCTTCTATGATCAGCGCTTCCGCCTCTATCCGGTCGGACGGGAGAACTGAGCATGGTCCCCTCGATTCAAGCCGCAACCCTGTGGGGCGGGCTGCTGATCCTGCTGCTGCTGGTCCTGTCCAGCGTGGTGGTCAGCCGTCGGCGTCGGCATCTGATCGAGTTTGGGGACGGCGGAAATCCCGAGATGACGCCCGCCGTCCGCGCCTTCGGCAACGCGGCGGAATACATCCCCGCCGGCATCTGCGGCCTGATCCTGCTGGCCTTCGTCGGCGCGCCGCCCCTGCTGATCCACGGCGTCGGCGGCGTACTGTTCGCGGGCCGAGCCATCCACGCCCTGGGTCTGCTGTTCCAGAAGGGGCCGTCGCTGGGTCGAGTGACGGGCATGGTCCTGACCTGGCTGGCCCTGCTGGTGGCGTCGGTAAGCCTGATCGCCTGGTCGGTAATTTAACGCCCCCTCTCCCAATGGGAGAGGGCTTGAGCCTCCAAGAGCGCAGCGATTGGCCAAGGCGAAAGGGTGAGGGTTCAGGGCCAACGTCGGCTGAAAGCCGTCCCAAGGAGGCTTCCGCAACGGCTCACGCCGACTGATCGCTTAGCCCCTCACCCTTTCGCGCAAGAACACTCGCTTCGCTCGCGTGCGCTCAAGCCCTCTCCCGCTGGGAGAGGGTGTGCGTCACACCTGTTGCAGGTCGGAGGTCCGTCCGCCATATCGGGGCATGTCCGATAAGACGCCCTCCCCCGACATCCTCCATGATCTGGTCGCCGCCGCGCTGAAGGCCGGCGCCGACGCCGCCGAGGCGGTCTCCGCCCATCGCGCCTCACTGTCCGTCGGCGTGCGCAACGCCGAGCTGGAAGAGGTCGAGCGCGAGGAAGCCCGCGACCTGGGGCTACGCGTCTTCATCGGCCGCCGTCAGGCGACGGTGTCCGCCTCGGACCTGTCCGACGCCACCCGCGCCCGTCTGGTGGAGCGCGCCGTGGCCATGGCCAAGCTCGCCCCCGAAGACCCCTATGCCGGCCTCGCGCCGCAGGACCGGCTGGCCCAGGCGCCGCACGCTGATCTCGATGTGTTCGACCCGTCCGAACGCACCGCCGAGGCGCTGGAAGCCGCCGCCGCCGAGGCCGAGGCCGCAGCCCTGTCGGTCGAGGGCGTCGCGCGGTCCGAGGGCGGTCACGCCTCCTGGTCGGCCAGCGAATGGCGGCTGGTCACCTCGCACGGCTTCGACGGCCGCCATAAGGGCAGCGCCTTCTCGCTGGGCGTCGGCGTGATCGCCGAAAAGGACGGGGCCATGGAGCGCGGCGGCGAGAGCCGGGCGACCCGCTACCTGTCCGACCTGCCGGGCGCCGCCGAGATCGGGTTGAAGGCCGGCGAGCGCGCCGTGGCCCGCGTCGGGCCGCGCAAGATCGCCTCGACCACCGCCCCGGTCATCTTCGAAAACCGCATCGCGACGCAGGTGCTGTCGCCTCTGCTGGGCGCCATTTCCGGCCCGGCCATCGCGCGCGGCAGCTCCTTCCTGAAGGACAAGCTGGGCCAGCGGGTCCTGCCCGCGCGCGTCGACATGATCGACGATCCCTTCCGCCTGCGCGGCCTGGGCTCGACCCCGTTCGACGACGAGGGCGTGGCGGTCGAGCGGCGCAACATCGTCGAGGACGGCGTCATCACCACCTGGCTGCTGAACAGCGCCGCCGCCGCCCAGCTGGGTATGGCCTCGACCGGCCACGCCTCGCGCGGTCTGGCCGGGCCGTCGGGCGTCTCGACCCACAACCTGCATCTGGCGCCGGGCGAAAACGACAAGGCGGGCCTGATGGCCGAGGCCGGGTCCGGCCTGCTGATCACCTCCATGTTCGGCCCCTCGCTAAACGGCAATACCGGCGACTGGTCGGCCGGGGTGTCCGGCTTCTGGTTCGAGGACGGCCAACTGGCCTATCCGGTCAGCGAAGTGACCGTGGCGGGCAATCTGATCGACCTCTACGCCCGACTGGTGCGCGGATCGGATCTGGAGTTCCGGGGTTCCTTCAACAGCCCCTCCCTGATGTTCGACGCGGTGGCCATCGCCGGAAAATGACCGACCTTCTGTCCGACCTCGAACTGATCCGCGACGCGGCCCTGGCGGCGGGCAAGCTGGCGCTGGAGCATCGCGAGGCGGGGCTTAAGGTCTGGTCCAAGGAGGGCGGCTCGCCTGTCACCAGCGCCGATCTGGCGGTGGACCAGTTGCTGCGCGACACGCTTCTGGGCGCCCGGCCCGACTATGGCTGGCTGTCGGAGGAGACGGCGGACAATGCCGAGCGCCTGTCGAAGAAGCGCATCTTCGTGGTCGATCCGATCGACGGCACGGTCGCCTATATGAAGAACAAACCGTGGTGGTGCGTGCCCATCGCCGTGGTCGAGGACGGCCGCCCCGTCGCCGCCGTGATCCACGCCCCCATGCTGGGCGAGATGTTCGAGGCCACGCTGGGCGGCGGCGCGCGGCTGCAAGGCCGCCCCATCAGCGCCTCGGACACCGACACCCTGGAAGACGCCGAGCTTCTGGCCGACGCGCGGCTGATGGAGGCGCGCGAATGGGCCGAGCCTTGGCCGGAGATGCGCTTCACCAAGCGCAACGCCCTGGCCTATCGCATGGCCTTGGTCGCGGCCGGCGCCTTTGACGCGGCCATCGCGATCAGCCCCAAATGGGATTGGGACGTATGCGCCGGCGCCCTGATCGCCGAGGAGGCCGGGGCCAGGGTCAGCGACCATATGGGGCGTCCGTGGCGGTTTAATCGCCCCGATCCGCGACAAACGAGCCTGATCTGCGCCGCGCCGGCCCTTCACCCGTTGATCGTGAGGCGCACAGCGCCTATCCCGC
>Ga0265296_1005293_pt1 | contig 10678 bp, 11 predicted proteins | sample MunlanPumphouse1_FD_189073 | JGI IMG/M metagenome (GOLD analysis project Ga0265296, IMG submission 189073) | Groundwater microbial communities from a municipal landfill in Southern Ontario, Canada - Pumphouse #1 | ecosystem: Environmental > Aquatic > Deep subsurface > Groundwater | place...
AAGTGGTGGTGAGCATGTCTGACAACAAAACACTGATCAAAGGTCGCACCGGCGACTGGGAAATCGTCATGGGGCTGGAAATCCACGCCCAGGTGGCGTCGAAGGCCAAGCTGTTCTCGGGCGCCGCTGTCGGTTTCGGCGCCGGGCCGAACGAGCAGGTGTCGCTGGTCGACGCCGGCTTCCCCGGCATGCTGCCGACCTTGAATAAGCACTGCGTCGAGCAGGCGGTGAAGTCGGGTCTGGGCCTCAAGGCGCAGATCAATCTGAAGAGCCAGTTCGACCGCAAGAACTACTTCTATCCAGATCTGCCGACCGGCTATCAGATCAGCCAGCTGTATCACCCCATCGTGGGCGAGGGGGTGGTCGAGGTCGAGGCCGAGGACGGCAGCTTCTTCAACGTCGGCATCGAGCGCCTGCATCTGGAGCAGGACGCGGGCAAGCTGATCCACGACCTGTCGCCGACGGAATCTTACGTCGACCTGAACCGGGCCGGCACGGCGCTGATGGAGATCGTCTCGCGCCCTGACATCCGCACGCCGGAAGAGGCGGTGGCCTACGTCAAGAAGATCCGCACCATCCTGATCTATCTCGGCACCTGCGACGGCGACATGGACAAGGGCAACCTGCGCGCCGACGTCAACGTCTCGGTCTGCCGCGCCGGCAACTACGCCAAGTTCAAGGAAACCGGCGACTTCGGCTTCCTGGGCACGCGCTGCGAGATCAAGAACGTCAACAGCTTCCGCTTCATTTCTCAGGCGATCAATTACGAGGCGCGTCGCCAGATCGAGATCCTTGAGGACGGCGGTTCGATCATTCAGGAAACCCGTCTGTATGATCCGACGGCGGGCGAAACGCGCTCGATGCGGTCCAAGGAAGAGGCGATGGACTATCGCTACTTCCCCGACCCCGACCTGCTGCCGCTGGAGCTGGAACAGGCCTGGATCGACGAGATCAAGGCCAACCTGCCCGAGTTGCCGGATGAGAAGCGCCGTCGCCTGATGGCCGATTACGGCCTGTCACAATACGACGCTGTGGTGCTGATCTCGGAACAGGCTAAGGCCGACTATTTCGAAGCGGCTGCGAAGGGCCGCGACGCCAAGCTGGTGTCCAACTGGGTGACGAACGAGGTCTCCGCGCGTCTGGCCGCCGACGGCAAGGACTTCAGCGAAAACCCGTTGCCAGCCGCGCACGTCGCCCAGCTGGTCGAACTGATCGAGACCAATGTCATCTCGTCCAAGATCGCCAAGGAAGTGTTCGACTACGTCTGGAACGGCGAAGGCTCGCCCGCCGAGGTGGTCGAGAAGCACGGCCTGAAGCAGGTGACGGACACCGGCGCCACCGAGAAGGCCGTGGACGACATCATCGCCGCCAACCCAGACAAGGCGGCGGCGGTGGCGGAGAAGCCGCAGGCGCTCGGCTGGTTCGTCGGTCAGGTGATGAAGGCGACGGGCGGCAAGGCCAACCCGGCGGCCGTGAACGACATCCTTAAATCAAAGCTCGGGCTTTGATTTAAGGGCCTTACCTGGGGGCTTTGCCCCCCAAACCCCCGTTGGTCGCTAACGTTCGCGACGCGGTCGCTCGCTGCTTGAGCGACATGGGTGACGGATATGGAAAAGGCCCCGAGGTGCGATCCTCGGGGCCTTTCTGTTTACCCGGCTACCAGTTCCAGGCGTCGCGGACGACTTCGATGATGTAGCCGTCGCGGTCGTCGATTAGGTAGATGGTGTTGTCGACATAGACCCAGCGCGTCCCTGGCGGCGGGTAGCCCAGGCCATAGGTCCGCCAGTCATTGACCTGATAGCGCCAGAAGACCTCCGGCAGAAACTGGCCGACATGGTACTGACGGTTCCAGTAGGTCCGCGGCACGCTGTAGTAGCCGTAGCCCGGCGCGAAATAGAAGCCGAGCCGCACGCCGTTCCAGCCCCGGAAGCGGCTGTCGTTGCGCCACCAGTCGCTGCGGTGGCGACGATCCCATTCACGCCGCCACTGGTCGCGGTTCCAGCGATTGTGGAAGTCGCGATAGTCGCGGTCATGGTTCCAGTTCGGACGATCCGGGCGGTTGGGCCGGTCGGGACGGTTCGGTCGGTTGGGTCGATCCGGTCGGTTCAAATCCGGGCGGTTCGGACGACCAGGCTGCTGCGAACCGGGACGGTTTGGCCGCACATCGGGCCGATCCGGACGGTCAGGCCGCTCTGGACGGCTGGGGCGGTGCGGCTGATCGGGGCGGAGCGTCTGGGGGCGGCCCGGATCCGTGGGGCGCGTCGGCCGGTCGGGACGTTCGCCATCCGGGCGGGCAGGGCGCGACGGACGCGGCCTGTCAGGGCGCTCAGGACGCGCCTCCGGGCGAGGACTGTGAGGCGAGGCGGACGGCTCGCTACGTTCTGCGCGATGTTGAGGGCGCTGGCGCGGTCTGTCGTCGGACTGAACCTCGCGCGACTGCGCCAGGGTCGCCACCGGCGCGAGCGCTGGAAGGACAAAGCTGGCGATGGCCGTGAACACCATCAGGGAACGTTTCATGGTCTTGTTCCTCGCACGCCGAGACTGGCGGCTTGAGCATCAATCTGGCGCCGCCGCCATGAACCACGGCTGAACGCCGGTCGATGGAAACAGGCGGGTTTCAAAAAGAAGCCCCGCAAAGCTGAGCTCTGCGGGGCTGTTTGAACGTCTTGCGTGATGCCTAGTAGACGTCGTGGAGGACGCTGGCGATCAGGCCGGTGGCGACCGCGATCAACAGGATGTCGTTGTTGGCGTGGACGTAGCGATAGCCGCGCGGCGCCGGGCGCAGGTTGTAATAATAGGGGTCGTTCACGTAGTAGCCGCGATAGGCCGGGGGCAGATAGGCGCCCTGACGCCAGCGATAGCTCTGATAGCGCGGATCGACACGATAGTAGCCGCGACCCGGCGCATACCAGTAGCCGTTGCGGGCGCCGCGATAGTCGCGGAACTCGGGCCGGCCACGCCACCAGTCACGGTTGTTGCGGTCCCAGCGGTCGGCGCGACGTTGATCCTGGCGATAGTCGCGACGGTCATCGCGGCGGTCCTGGCGCCATTCACGCCGATCATCGCGTTGATCCTGACGCCACTCACGGCGGTCATTGCGATCGTCGCGTCGGTCCTCGCGGCGATCTTGACGATACTCGCGGTGATCGCGGTTCTGGGCCTGGGCCGCCAGCGGCGCGGCCGTGGTGGCCAGCGCCAGGGCGACGACGGCGGCCTTGGTCAGGCGGTTCATCCTTACGTCTCCATGGTCTGGGCGCCGGAGGGAAGCTTCGGACGGCCCGTTGAACAGGAGCCCAGGGTCGGTCCTGGCGCATGAACTCCTCTGAATGACGATGTCAGCTTTCAGCCTTGTCTGTTCCCGGCCCACGCGCCATCTCTGAGGCCCCGACACGAGCAAAGGCGACAGCGATGACCCAGCCCATCGAGCTCTGGTACTGGCCCACGCCGAACGGCTGGAAGATCTCCATCGCGCTGGAGGAGATGGGGCTGCCCTATGTGGTCAAGCCCGTGAATATCGGGGCTGGAGAACAGTTCGAATCCGCCTTTCAGGCCATCAGCCCCAACGGCCGGATGCCCGCTATCGTCGATCCGCAGGGGCCGGACGGCCGACCGCTGTCGATCTTCGAATCCGGCGCCATCCTGCAATATCTCGGCGCCAAGTCGGGGCGCTTCTACCCTTCCGACGTGCGCGCCAAGGCCGAGGTCGATCAGTGGCTGTTCTGGCAGGTCGGCGGCCTGGGGCCGATGGCGGGCCAGACGCATCATTTCCGCCAGTACGCCCCGGCCATGATCAAGGATCAACGCCAGATCGCCTATGGCGTCCAGCGCTACACCAACGAAACGCATCGGCTGTATGGCGTGTTGAACCGGCGTCTGGCGGACCGGGACTATGTCGCGGGCGACTATTCGATCGCCGACATGGCGATCTGGCCGTGGGTCTTGCCGAAGCATCAGGGGCAGGACCTGAGCGAGTTTCCGCATCTGGCCGCCTGGATGGACCGGGTCGGGGCGCGACCGGCGGTTCAGGCAGGCAGGGCGGTGGGCGAGGAACAGCGCGCCAATCTGGCCGCATCGGGCCAGGCGGCGGAGGCGGCGCGCGCTGTTCTGTTCGGTCAGCGCGGGCGTTAACTCTAATTTCAAACCGGCGGTATTTGAATAGGGTTCGAAAGGCAGGGTCAGAATGACCGACGCCCGGAGGACTGGCTATGACCGCGCACGAAACCGCGCCTGAGGCTATTGAGACTGCGGCCCTGCCGCTGCCGACCGTCGACATGGACGGGGACGCCCTGTTCCGATTGGGGCTGGCCTATTCGGCCGGTCTGGACGGCTGTCCCATCGACCGGGTCTCGGCCCATATGATCTTCAACCTGGCGGCCATGAAGGGCTCGATCGAGGCGCGGGAGTATCGCCGCGACCTGAGCCAGGAGATGGAGCACGATGAGATCGCCGAGGCGCAGCGCGCCGCGCGCCGCTGGATCGACGCCGGTTCGACGACGCTCGCCGCCTGAAGTCGCGGCGGACGGCTGGACCGGGCGGCGAGGTCGGGTTATGGACCCGGCCAAGACACGTCGCCGAAGGATTACGCCCATGCTCGCTCGCATCTATCGCCCGGCCAAGACCGCGATGCAGTCGGGCAAGGCCAAGACCCACGACTGGCGTCTGGAGTTCGAACCGGCCTCGGCGCGGACCCAGGACCCGCTGACGGGCTGGACCAGCACCACCGACATGAACGGTCAGGTGCGGCTGAGCTTTGAGACCAAGGAAGAGGCGGTCGAATACGCCGAGCGCCACGGCATCGCCTTCCGCCTGCACGAGCCGCAGCACGCGCCGCTCATCCTCAAGGCCTACGCCGACAACTTCGCCACCAATCGCAAGCAGTCCTGGACGCACTAAGGGTTCAGACATCGGCTAGGACAAAGCGCCGCCTGGAGCGATCCGGGCGGCTTTTTCGTGGCTAGGCTAGGACCAGCCTCCAGCCGCGCGACAGCCGCGCGACAGCCGCGTGGCGATGAACGCTGAGAGGAACGGGGCGCGTGAGAACACGGTGTGCACAGAGTCCGACGGGAAGGTCTGACGCGAACCTAATGTTGGGCATTGGTTCTCTTGCCCGGCGCCGCGAAACCCCTTACTGAGCAACGCCTTCCGGCCCAATGCGCCCTTAGCTCAACCGGATAGAGCACCCGCCTTCTAAGCGGGATGTTGCAGGTTCGAGTCCTGCAGGGCGCGCCAGGGCTTATCCCGACATTGTCCAGCTAAGGCGCACGAGCGGCGGCCTTCGCCGCCTATTTCTTGCGGAATTGGTCCAGGGAGACGACCTTGGGACCGTCATCGTCGCCTGTGGGGGGCGGGGCGGCGTTCGGGTCGCGGGCCGGGGGCGTCAGCGGCGCGATCTCGGCCTCGACGATTTCCGGCTCTTGGAACTGAAGCAGGAACTGGACGCTGGGGTCGTAGAAGCGGGTCACGGCGGAATAGGGCATGGACAGGACCTTGGGCATGCCGCCGAACTTCAGCATGATCGAGAAGCGGTCGTGCTGGACGTCCAGGTCCCAATACTGATGTTGCAGAACGATGGTCATCTCGTCCGGGTATTTGGCCAGCACGTCCGGCGGCACCGAGACGCCAGGCGCCCGCGTCTTGAACGTGATGTAGAAATGGTGCGCGCCGGGAATGCCGGCGGGCTCGGCGGCGCGTTCAAGCGCCGAGCGGACCACGCCGCGCAGGGCGTCCTGGGCGAGCTGCTCATAGAACATCTCGTCGACCGGGGGAGATTGATCCGTCATCGGAAGCCTCGAAACTGGGTACGCGCGACTGTTACCCGCGACGGGGGAATGACGGAAGATGGTGATTTGGGGAAAGTGGAGGGCTTCTGTTGGCAGGCGCCCTCCGGGCCCCGCCTGAGGAACTGATCCCTCAGGACTTAAGTGTTCGAAATCAACCGAACCGCATTACGCGGCGAGGCGGACTTCTCCAGCGAAGTTATCGTTCGCAGTTAGAAAATGGCCCGATACGGTGGGCCAAGACGGGCAAAAGCATCCTCTTTACACGTCCGTCGATGCTAGTCGGCCCCGCAGCTCCCGCCGATAACGCGGTGAGAGATTTGGTGGAGCCGCCGGGAATCGCACCCGGGTCCGGTCCGCTTATTACAGGCGCGTTTATCGCCATAGTCCGGGCGAACCCGGACATGACCAATATAGGCTCTCATCCCGCGCGTTCCAAGGGCGCAGCGTCGTCTGCGTCGATTTTACAGTGGGATAGTCGATGAGGCCTATCTTGCTCGCGCGCGAACCAGCCAGCAGGCGGCGGTGAAACGGGCGACGCCGTCAGCCACAAAGGGCGCGAAGGCCTGATTGACCGCGTCGATCACCCTGGTCTTGGTGGCTTCGTCCAGATCAGGCAGCATCTGGCCGACGCGCCCCATGCGTGCGGCATAGGCCGCGAGGTCGTCCGCCGACAGGGTGCAGGGCACGTCGAGAGGCTGAATGTCGATGTCGCGCCATGACGGCTCCAGAATGCCGCGCACCCGGTCGGCGTCGGCGAAGGCGAACTGGCCCGGCGCCGAGGGATCGCGGGGCTCAAGTTTGGGCAGGTAGGGGGCGGAGGCCTGCTCGGCCGCGACCATGAAGGGATTATCCCCGGCGCTGCGCCAGGCGATGAAGGTCAGGCCAGCGCCGCGTCGGACAGCCCGCCCCAGATTGGCGAAGGCCTCCGTCGGGTCGTCGAAGAACATGACGCCGAAGCGCGAGATGACGGCGTCGAAGCTGTCGGGCGCGAAGGCATGGCCTTGTGCATCGCCGGCGATGAAATGGGCGTTGGTCAGGCCCTCGGTCTCGGCGCGACGGCGGGCGGCGGTGATCAGGGGCGCCGAGATATCCAGTCCGGTGCATTGCCCGGCGGGCGCCAGTCGTCGGGCGGCGGCCAGGGTCGTCGCGCCTGCCCCGCAACCGATATCGAGGATGTTGCGGGCGCCGCCGACTGCGACTTCGTCGGCCAACAGGCGCTCAAACGGCAGGAACAGGCGGTCCAGAAGTTGCTGCTGCTCGACCCAGACCTCGCCGCCGCGCGAGTTCCACAGCGCCGATTGCGTTTGATTGGGCGGGATAGGCGATTGGGTCATGGCGGCGTCCTTGTATCTGACCTTGGTCCGCGCGACGATACGACTTCAAGTCCACTTGAGGTCAACCGTGAAGCTGCTGGATATCGGCGAGGTGGCGGAGCTGTGCGGATTGCCGGCTTCGACGCTGCGATTCTATGAGGAAAAGGGGCTGATCGCCTCGGTCGGGCGGCGCGGCTTGAGGCGGCTGTTCGACGGGGAGGCGCTGGACCGGCTGTCGCTGATCGCCCTCGGGCGCTCGGCGGGTTTCTCGCTGGACGAGATCGGGGACATGCTGGGTCTCGACGGTCCGCCGCGGATTGATCGGGCCAGGCTGGCGGAGAGGGCGGATGAGCTGGATCAGACGATCCGGCGGCTGACCGCCCTAAGCAAAGCCCTGCGTCATGCAGCGGAATGTCCGGCGCCCAGCCATATGGAGTGTCCGACGTTCAACCGCTTGCGGCGGGCGGCGGTGGCGCGTGGGCGCGAGGCTAGGTCCGCGGCGAAACGCGCGCCCAGTCCGAGGTCTGGTTTCTGAACCAGGTCAGCTGGCGCTTGGCGTAGTGGCGGGTGGACAGGCGGATGGCGGCGACGGCCTGGTCCAGGGTTGTGGCGCCCGACAGATGGGCGGCCAGTTCGGGGACGCCGACGGCCTTCATGGCGGGCAGGGTCGGGTCGAGGTTGCGGGCGAGCAGGGCGCGGACCTCGTCCAGGGCGCCGTTCTGGATCATCTGGCTGACCCGTGCATCGCAGGCGGCGTAGAGACGGTCGCGCGGGGGCTCGACCACGATGGCCTCATAGGCGCCGGGCGCCAGCAGGGGCCGGGTGTCGGCCTTCCAGTCGCTGAGCGAGCGGCCGGTGGCCTGGGCCACGGCCAAGGCGCGGATCAGGCGCTGGCGGTCGCCGGGGGTGATGGCGACGGCGGCGGTCGGATCGACCTCGGCCAGGCGGCGGCGGAAGGCGGCTTCGCCCTCAAGGTCATAGGCGGCTTGGACCGTGCCGCGGACGGCGTCGGGCACGGCGGGAATGTCGGCCAGGCCGCGCGTCAGGGCGTTGAAATAGAGGCCGGTGCCGCCGACCAGCAGGGCGGGGCGGTCCTGAGCGGCCAGTTCGTCCAGCAGCGGCATGACGGCGCGGGTCCAGCGGCCGACGGACCAGGATTCGGCGGCGTCGGCGACGCCGTAGAGGCGGTGTTCGGCGCGGGCTTCGTCCTCGATCGTGGGGCGGGCGCTGAGGACGCGCAGGTCAGCGTAGAGCTGCTGGCTGTCGGCGTTGACGATGACGGCGCCGGTTTTCTCCGCCATTTCCAGCGCCAGACGCGACTTGCCCGAGGCGGTGGGGCCGGCGATCAGGGTGAGGCGGGGCGTTTTGGTCAAAGGAACAGGCTCGCGAACAGGACCAGAGGGCGATAGAACGCCCGCGACCGGCCCGGCAAGGGCCAAGGAGCAGAGCCTTGATCGATCGCACCGCCGTAATCGCCGCCCTCGACGACGTCATCGACCCGAAATCGGGACAGGGGCTGGTCGCCGCCGGTCTGGTTCAGGGGCTGACGGTGGCCGAGGATCGCGCGGGCTTCGTCATGGAGGTTCCGGCGGGCGAGACGGCGATCTACGCCCCCGTGCGCGATGCGGCCGAGGCGGCGTTGAAGGCCATGCCGGGCATGGCGCGGGTCTCGGTCGTGCTGACTGCAGAGGCCGTGGAGGCTGCGGCTCCCCGTCGCACGGCGGGCCTGTCGAAGGCCGCGACCGATCAGGGGCGGGCCAAGGCGCCGGTTCCGACCGAGCGTCCGGCCCATGTGAAGCGGGTTCTGGCGGTGGCCAGCGGCAAGGGCGGGGTCGGCAAGTCGACCGTCGCGGTCAATCTGGCGGCGGCCTTGGCGGGGCGGGGCCTGTCGGTCGGGATTCTGGACGCCGACGTCTATGGGCCGTCGCTGCCGACCATGCTGGGGCTGTCGGGCCAGCCGGCCTATGTGGACGGGGCCATTGTTCCCCATGTCGCGTTTGGGCTGAAGGCCATGTCGGTGGGGCTGTTGACCAAGGCCGACGACGCCATGATCTGGCGCGGGCCGATGGCGTCGCAGGCCATCACCCAGATGCTGACCCAGACGCGCTGGGGGACGGAAGAGGCTCCGCTGGACGTGTTGGTTGTGGACCTGCCGCCCGGCACCGGCGACGTGCAGCTGACCCTGATCCAGAAGACGCCGTTGGACGGGGCGGTTATCGTCTCGACCCCGCAGGAGGTGGCGCTGGCCGATGCGCGTAGGGCGCACACCCTGTTCCAGCGCGTCAATGTGCCGACCCTGGGCCTGATCGAGAATATGAGCGGAGACGTGTTCGGGCGCGGCGGGGCCGAGGCCGAGGCGGCCCGGCTGGGCGTGGCCTTCCTCGGAGACCTGCCGCTGGACGCGACCCTGCGTCAGGCGGGGGATGCAGGTCGACCGCTGGTTTCGGCGGAGCCGTACGGCGAGGTGGCTGCCCGGTTTGCGGCGGTTGCGGCCAAGGTGGCGGAAGGCCTTGACCTCTAGGGGCGGGGAGCGGGTTGGATATTGCACTGCATCAAGAAAAAACAGTGCAATTAGTGCCATCAGGGGCGGCGGCTTTGGTCCCGCTGATCTCGGCCTGAGCCGGGAGGGAGCGGGACCGGATCACGGCGTCAGGCACGGTTTTCGGAAGGGTCTGAGCCGGGGGCCTGGGCGGACCGGGGCGGGCGATGATGTCAAAGAACAGCCCGCAGTCTGGGCCCATTCCAGGCCTCGGCGTGAAAATGACGCTGGTCGCGAGGTCTAGGGCTTTCTTTTCAGAGGCTTGCGTCTGAGACTTGTGATGGCTGGACGGCGATAGCGCGCGCATCCGGGCCTTTGTCAGACGTAGGCGAGGCGGCTTCGCCGAGGCGAAGCGCCGACCCTCATCCGGCCCTGCGGGCCACCTTCTCCCACCGGGAGAAGGAAGCCAGCCAGGAGAAGGAAGGCGATTTAGACGTCCAGATCCGCCACGGCGAAGCGGGCGTTTTCCTGGATGAACTGGTAGCGGGCCTCGGCCTTGCGGCCCATCAGGCGTTCGACCAGGTCCTCGATCTCTTCCTCGCTGTCGGGCAAGGAGACGCGCGCCAGGGTCCGTTTCTTCGGGTCCATGGTGGTCTCTTTCAGTTGCGAGGCCATCATCTCGCCCAGGCCCTTGAAGCGCCCGATCTCGACCTTCTTGCCCTTGAAGACGGTGGCCAGCAGCTCGTCGCGGTGGGCGTCGTCGCGGGCGTATTCCGACAGGGGGCCGGCCGAAATCCGATAGAGCGGCGGCAGGGCCATGAAGAGGCGACCCTGACGGATCGTCTCGGGCATGGCGCGATAGAAGAAGGTGATCAGCAGGGCCGCGATGTGGGCGCCGTCGACGTCGGCGTCAGTCATGATGACGATACGCTCGTAGCGCAGGTCTTCGATGTTGAAGCGGCTGCCGGGCTGCACGCCCAGGGCCAGGGCCAGATCCGACAGTTCGATGTTCTGACGCAGCTTGTCCGCCGTGGCCGAGGCGATGTTCAGGATCTTGCCGCGCAGGGGCAGGATGGCCTGGGTGGTGCGGTCGCGCGCCTGCTTGG
>Ga0265296_1005294_pt1 | contig 10675 bp, 10 predicted proteins | sample MunlanPumphouse1_FD_189073 | JGI IMG/M metagenome (GOLD analysis project Ga0265296, IMG submission 189073) | Groundwater microbial communities from a municipal landfill in Southern Ontario, Canada - Pumphouse #1 | ecosystem: Environmental > Aquatic > Deep subsurface > Groundwater | place...
ACAAATCTCTTGTGGATATTTTCCTATTTTACATAGAGCTTTATTCATATTATGAAGATTGTTATTCTCTAAATCATTGAATGATTTTTCTGAGAAAGGTTTGAATCTTCGAGTTTTTATCTCTAATGTGTTTTCGTACTTTTGTATTATTTCTGGATGTTGTTTTAAGTCACTATTAGATTCTACATTAAGCGACTTCCATATTTCATCATCCATTTTTGCTAATCTTTTTGATCCAAGATATTTTGACATTTATTCCTCTGTTATTTTAAGTTATTATTAAAAAATGTAAGTATTATTTTCTTTTTAAAATTGCATAAAGTAATATTGGAATCATGACATATGAAAATCCAAATGTTTTTGTTACTAAAGTTCCAACTGATTCATACATAGGAACATTTATTTGAGATAATATATATTTCATACATTTTTGCCAACCAGGATCATTATTTCCTGTATATCCATAATCAATACAATTATCTATACTTGGAATCATGAATCCTTTTTGTGTGAGTAACCAGTTTACACCATGTATCCATTCATGAACTAATACTTGTGAAAGTGATCGTTTCCAAGTGCATATTGAATTTACACATGAAGGTAAATTATCTGTTGCTGGAAATGCTCCTAATGGAACAATTATAAATGGTACTCCATTTATTCCTACATCTCCTCCCCATGTTCCTCCACCATAACAAGGTGTATAACCTTTATAATCGTATAGTATCATATTGATTTGTACATCCATCGGAAGTTTTAATTTAGTATCTGAATGTAATAACCAGGGAGCAGGATATTTACAATTTGTAGTATTATTTACAACAAATTCATCATCTGCTAATGCACTGTATTTATTTACTACTATATTTAAAATAAATTGAGTGTTAGCTTCAATAAATTGTTTATATTCTTCTATTAATGCATCTGCAGAGTATCCTATTGGTTCTCCAAATACAGTAATTCCAACTAATATTTTATATGACATAGTGTAATTTTTTTGATCCAATGTATTTTGATCTAATGTATTTTGACATGTGTTATTCTCATTTTAAATTTTTTATGTTATTTAATAATTTCTTAATCCTCTTATATACTCACTCATTATGTGTATAATATCTTTATGACATTTTACATTAGTATTAAATGCACCTCTATATATGGTTTCAGCTTCATTTTCAACACTTGAAATCATTTCTTTGTTATTAGGATTTACAACGAAATCCCAATTTATAACTTTTATTAAATCTGCCATTTCACTTAGGAATTCATTTGGAGATTTAAAGTATAGAACTGATTGTTTCCATGAAACATTGCCTAAGTTAGGTTGCAATTCTTTTATTTCTATATCAAATTCACCAGATTTTCCATGATAATCGTTACACATTTTTTGTACAGCTAATAATCTTGAATAACATGCATCAGTATATATTAATTCAAATATATTTTCGTGCACTTTAATAATTGCTCTATGTCCTGCGGCTGCTCCTAAATAAATATCAATTCTATATATTTTAGATGTATTATCATAAAAGATTACTGCTTTACTTCCTTTATGTTCTGCCAATTCATTAAAATTTTCTATAAAATCTTTAATGTGTTCTGGTATATTATTATAATCAATCAATAAAGTTACATATTTAATATCATATATTATTATTTTGCTTTCATCATATCCATCTGTGTTTGTTTCTTGTTTTTCTTTTATTCCATAATTTTGTAGAATATTTATAATATCAGTATGTATATTTTGTAGATTATTACTTAATTTAATAATGTCTTTGTTGAATTCAAATTTTTCAAATATTTCAATATATTTATCAAATTCTTCTATTTTCATAGATTCGATTAAAGTTATTAAATATTTTATATTACTTTTTATAACTGTTATATATTCATAATTTCCCATCTGATATTTTGTAATGTATTCTTTTATTTCATCTTGTTCTCTTAAAAATCTTAGCATTTTATATATTATATCTGTTTCTTTATCAATAAATTCTAAGATATTTATCATTGTTGTGGTATCAATTAATGTTGTAGTTGCATGATGTTCTAAATATAAAGGGTTAACTACTTTATGTTGAATATTTTCTATTTTGTCTTCTAATTTACTAAATAATTTTTTGATGTTTTCTTCTGTTTTCATAATTGTTTTATATATTTTAAATATAGATTCACAAACATTTCTTGTGTTACAGTTTCAACTGCAGAATTACAATATTCTTTTCTTATGTAGGAAATAGGATTTTCAATTCCATTTAAACCTGCCCATATTGATAATACCATTCCAGTTCTTCCATGTCCTGCCATGCAAGTTACTAATATATTTCCTTTTTTAGAATTTTCATGTAGAAATTCTATTATATTATTCATTTCTTCGAATGATGGAACTGAGAAATCTTGTATTGGCTCAAAGTAGTAATTTACTGGAGTTAGTTTATCTATATCAAGTCGTAATAAACAACTTAAATCTAATATACACCAAGTTTTTATATTTTTTTCTTTTATTAAAGTGTTTATTTTTTCAGTTGTTAATTCATCACATGATATTGGAACTAAACCAAATATATTTATTTCACCTTTATGATGACATTTTTTTTTGAATGATTTTACATATTTATTCCATTCTTCAATATCAAATTCATCATAATTATAATTCCCATATTTTGACACATCGAAATTAGATTTTTTATCATCAATCTCTTTAAATGGTATATTTTCTATTTTTTTATAATCGATTTCTTCAGGATTCATTTTTAACTCCTATTTAAATAAAGTCGATATTCCTTCATATTCATCTGTTACTAAATTTAAATTGTGTTCATCTGAATAATGTATTATAGATTCTAAATCTGTTATCCATCTAAATGGTGCATCTTCTATTAGGATTTCTACGATTGGATATGGTTCTTCATGTTTTATTACATATATTTTTGCATTTTTAAGTCCCCAATCATTATTGATTTGTTCATATATAATTTCTTTTTCTCTATCATTGAGGTTAGTTAAATCTATATTTTCTTTTTCTGGAAGTTGTTCTCTTTCAGATTCATACTCTCTATCATTTTTTCTATATATTTCTATTTCTGTGAGATTTGATTGATATGATTTTTCTGATTCATTTAATTCTTTAATATCTTCTACAATCAAAGATTTGTATAAAAATCTATCTAATTTTGTATTATAATGTATTGCTTTTTTATATACATTTTTGAAGAATCCATTTTTTATATCTGTTAGAAGATGTTTAAGTTCTGAGATATCAGAATTAGGATCATTTTCATTATATACTTTATTTATAAACAATTCTGTGTTATGTTGTAATGACCAACAAGTATCTACGAAAATTGTTTTTGATTTTGTTTTGTCACGATTTAGCATTGTTCTTGCTATTGATGCCCATTTATCTCCACCATATGATGATGACCAGAAACATTGTTCTCTTTTATTTCTTTTAATATCAAATATTCTTATTGCTGTTTTGAGAATGTATTCTGGTCTTGTGAAATAACCAAAGTATTTTTCTATTAGATATAGAAATTCTATATCTTTTATAATTTTTCTTTCTTTTCGATTTTCAATATAAAATTCATTTGATTTTATAGATGATTTTATAGATAAATCATGTTCTATTATTTTGAATTCTATTATTTTGTAGATTTCTTTTTTATCTATTCCAACACATTTTGAAAGTTCTTTTATTAGTGGTTCAAACTCTTTATCAAATGTTATTTTATAATCAAGTTTAAAATGCATATATTTATCTATTTCAGTTGAATTTGTAGATTTGGTTATATTTTCAGCTTTGATGTGAAATGTATCTGTGAAATGTATTATTTCACCTAATATTGCAAATATTCCATAGTTATAGAAATCTGTATATAGTTTATCTTCTAATATGTGGAAGTCATAATCAAAATCATGATTTCCTTTTAGATTGAGAATGTAGTAAGTGTAATATAAACACATTGATGAATCATCATAAAACGATTCGTAGAATGATCTTACTATAGTTGACATTCTTTGATATAGTTTGCTATTTACATCTATAGTCAAATCTTTTGATTTAAGTTCTGTAATTTGTGATATATCAATTCTATTTGATTGTTGCTTTTTTAGTAATATTTTTATTATGCATGTAATAACAGATTTTTGAATCCATGTTAATGTGTTGTTATAAATATTATTTTGTACATGTAATCTTCCACATATAAAATGTGCATGTGTTGCTGTATATTCGCTTAAATCATCAATAAATTTTTCTTTTTTTATGAGAGCAGTTTCATTAATGTAAGTATATATCGTGGATATAATATTATTTTTTGAAAGCTGATCGAATTCTTCTTTTGTAATCCATTTTAAATCTAATGGAAATATACATCTTGTTATTTCAGATTTTGTTATGATTTCATTTTTTACTTTAGATGTAGAGTTTCCAGATAATGCTTCAGATATATTTTCTGGGAGTTTTTGTTCTTCAAGTTCTCCTTTTAGGGGAGTTTTTTCTTTTAAATCTTTTATTAATGAATTTTTAAACCAATTATATATTATATCATAAGCTTCATCTGTAGGTTTAATATTTGGATTTAAAGATTCATCAGTCAATTCTTTTGAATTGTTTAATATTGTTTTTACAGAATAATTATATCCATATATCCATTTTTGTAGAATTTTAGATAATTTTTCTATATTTATTATATATAATATATCTGTAATATATTCAAAATCTATGTTAGACCATTCATCTATATTATGAAATATTAAATCAGATATTATTTGATATTGTTGATTAGATTTTTTTAGTTTTTCATCTAATAATGGAGTCTTTGATTTTATTGCTTTTGTTGGAGATATATATGGTTCTAATACATGTCCTTGAGGAAGCACACTTTTTGGATAAAGTTTTGGATCATGAACTTTTGTTTCAGGATGCCAATACTCATGAGAAATGTGTTTGTGTTCTGTTTCACCTTTATAAATTCGAGTTTCAGCTATTTCATCTGAATAACTATCTAAAGCATTTACATATTTATGTTCATAAATGTAAGGAATTACTTTGTAATGTAACCATTGTATAACTCCCCATCTGGGAACATTAATTAATTTATGACTCAATAAAGAATGATCAATTATTTTATTTAATTGTTCTTCATCATATAATTCTGATTTAAGATATTCTTCATCAAAAATTAGTTGATATAATTTAACAGATAATTTACTCATATCAATTTCAGAAGAATAGATATTATATTCTTCACGTTCTAATTCTAATGCTTTATCTACTAATGCTGCATTTTTCATTGCTTGATTAGCTTCATCTAATTTATTCTCTGATTTAGAAAATGATTTATTAACAGTTTCTTTGATTTTATTTAATTCATCATTGGTAAATTTTGTTAGTTTCATGGTGGAATCCTTCTATTCTACATATCTTCATATTTGAATCTTGATAAACCTTTTTGATTACGAATTTCATTTAGTTTTTTTATTATTTTGTTGCTGACTTTTTTTCTCCATTCAAAATAGTAATCTTGAGTTTCATCTTCAACTTCTTCATGTAATAATGTAACACCATTTAATATGGAGATTAGTTCTGGTAGTAAAGTGCTATTTGAATGCGATAATACAATAAAATTGTCAATACCAATAACTTTATCATTGATGTCAGAACTTTTTAATAATTCAAGTGAATTTACTAAAGTTTCTCTATTTACTCCAAAAGTGTCACATATATCTGTAGAATAATATAAATTATGTTCTATTGCACTGGAATATTTGATTTTCAGTTTCTTTTTTAAGATATTATTAGATTGTTCAAATATGTTTATTAAATAATTTGCAAATAGATATTTTTCTTCAAAGGTTAGATTATTATTTGAAAGTTCTTCATAAATCATTAGGATTTTGTCGATTTGAACTTCTGAATTCATCAATTTTAACTCAAGTTCTACATCATTTATCATAGCAGTAAGTTTATCATCTATTTTGTTTAAAGATTTCTCTATGATTTGTTTATGGGATCTTTCGACAGTTCCTTTTTTTACCATGATCATTTACTCTTTTCGACTTTTGAAATTAATAATTGTAATCCTTTTCCATCTGCTATTGGTTTTCCATCTGAAGTTCTATTTATGTACCATTGAATATCATTTTCCCATCTTACGACACCTACAGTAATTATAGAATTAGAATAATTTCTTGTTCCACCATATCTTCCCATTGTCGTATAAAGATATTTAAACCCCATATTCAATAAGAGTTTGTCATATTCTATAATTCTTTTATCTTTATCGATTGCAAAGTCTTCTCTGTCAGCATAAGGAATTCCTTCATTACCAGAACGACATTCTATTACGTACATATCATCAATTTTCTTGGAAAGATTATCAAATGTATCATTTATATTTGACTTTATGGATTTTTTGTTATTTGATAACATGGGAATTTAACCTCAAATAAAATTTTGGGCTTAAAATTTTCATTTCATGTTACTATGGTTTTAATAGTATATAAGTCTTTTGCTTTTAGATTTTAATATATAAATAAAGTTATATAGATGATTAGGAATTAATTGAGAAACTTAAGGAAAAATAAAATAGAAAAAAGAGAAGTTAAAGGAAATATATTTTAATTTTATTTCCTTTTATTTATTTATATGAATCAAGAGGAAGTTGCATTCCTGATTCTTTTATGCTTGTGTTACCTAATAATCTTGCTTTAATTAAATTGATTGAATCTGGAGATAAATCGCAAGTAATCCATTTTCTTCCTAATTTTTGAGATGCAGCTGCGGTAACACCAGATCCTCCGAAAAAGTCAGCTACTATGTCTCCTTTATTAGATGCAACTTTGATTATTCTTTCTAATAATGGTTGTGGTTTTTCAGTTGGGTAATCGTGGCGTTCATCAAGTGGATTATGGTTCATATTCTGTACATCTGTCCAATAGTCTTCAAGTATTTTACCTTCTCTTTCAATGTAATAACGGGTTCCTCCTTTTAGATAATACTTTTTTTGTGTTTTTTCATCTATTAATACATCTGTTCCGGCTGCATATGGAATTGATACATCATTAAAGTTAAATGTGTGATTTCCTCTTTTTATTGCATATGATAATATGTTATCATGTTTTGTTGCAAATGCATCTCGACTACTTGCTCCTCCCTTATAACACCAAATAATGTCATTAATGAAATTATCATATCCAAATAGTTCTGGTGAATCCATCATTACTTTAATATAATGACTAACATGCCAATCAACATGAACATATATTGATCCTGTTGGTTTGAGCAATCTTTTCATTTCTACAAGTCTGACATATAAAAATTTGAGATAATCATTTAGGCTCTCAAATGTGTCGGTGAAACTCATTTTTACATTATCAACTTTAGATACTTTTGAGTAGTTTCTTTGACTGTAGTACTGCGGATCAATATATGTCAAATCAATACAATTGTCTAGAAGTGTTCTCATCACCTCCAGATTATCACCTAAGTAAAGTTGATTGTCTTTGAAATATTCAGGGAGTTCTATTCTTTTTATTGACATAAATTGTTTTCTATGTTGATAAATTTACACTTGAATGTATTTCTATTGCAGATATTATGTGTTATTGGGTATTTTGTTTTACAATCATCACATCTAATATTCCAATATCCAATTACATCTGATAATGCATCAGTCATGTATTACCTCATTAAATTATATTCTTTTCTGTCTTCGAATTCTTGTGATTTTGCAGCATTCCAACTTCCTACATTACTCAAATAACCAGTAACTCTTGATATATAATCAATATTAGTGGAACTACATTTAGTACATTTTTTGTTTTTTCCTTGTTCTACATAATGACAATCTTTGCATTGAGTGAGAACTTTTGTAAATGCGAAATACCCAATTTTTGTATTTTTAATTACGTTCATCGTAAATTCTTTTAATCCTTGCACATCAGAATTATATTCACTTAAAAATATATGATGTATATTTCCACCATCTAATATATCAAAGAAATCTTCTTCTATTCTTATTCTATCAATAATATTACACCCAGCAGATACAGGAACATGAGTTCCATTTGTATAATATATTGGAAGATTTTTTGTAGTTGATAATAGTTCTAATGCACGAGATAAATCTCCACTTACTATATGTTGTGCATCATCTGTATATTGTGGATTTATTAAATCTGAAACTGCAAATCTTTGTGCTGTTGTTTCAGCAGGTGTTCTTGCAAATACTAAATTCATTTTAGTTTCTTTTGCTTTTTGTTGAACTACAGATTTCATTTCAAGACATAAATATTGTGCAAGTTCAAATGAATCTAATGATTCATGCATAGATTTTCCAGTATAGTGTCTAACAACATCATCTATTCCAAGAATTCCTATTTCCCATACTAATTTACTAAAATCTACAATTTCACAATCTGATTTATGAGTGTGATTTTGTTGTATTTGTTGTGCAAATGGTATTCTTTTTGCTTTTCGTTGTATGTCCATAAATTTAGTTTTTGATAAAAATACTTCAACTGAAATATCTACCATCTTTTTCCAATTTTGTATAAATTCTTCTTTTGTTGGTGAATTATATGCGATTCTTGGGCAATTTACAGTGACAACTTGCCATGCTCCCATAGAGAATCCTATGTGATTTTTAAAGTATAATTTATCTTTGAAAGTGTCATCTTTTGTTTGGTTTGTTGAAAAGTTATATGCACAGCATTGATAGCATGCTATAGTATCTTCATCATGATTTCTATATGCAGGAATCATATTATCAAAATAAGGAGTTCCAAATTTTGCAGTGAGCTCAAAGACTTTATTATATAATTCATCATAAGTTGGTATTGAGTAAGGATTATTATAATATTTATCTTGTTCTTTTGGAGTCATAAATTCTTTCATGAATCCAATTTCAGGTTTTGGGAAATTAAATGGTTTTCCATTATAATCTCCTTCAATCATAAGTTCCATCATTGTTTTGAAAGCAATACGAACTTCTCTTTCAAAAATTCCATATGGTTCATCTTTATGAATTTCTCCTGCATAAACTGATGGTTTGTCTTTCCATAAATCTGGAACACCAGGTGTTAATTGTATTGAACTGAAGACTACTTGTCCACCTCTTGCAACCATAGTTTGACTTATTTCATATAAAAACATTTGCATTAATTGATATATCTCTTTTTCAGAAAGATTTTTAAGATATGGTGAAATGAAAGTTAAGAAATTATAAAAGCCTTGTCCTCCAGCATAATTAGTTTGTGCACTTCCCAATACTTTTGCTGCATGTAATATTGCTACAGTTGCATTTTTTGCTGGTCCAGCTACATTTGTTTTATTTATTCCAGATGAATCAAGACCATAAAAGAAAAAGTTACGAAGATCCCAATCCATACAAAATGTTCGAGTCATGAAATATTCAAGATCATGTATATGAATATCGCCTGATAAATGTGCTTCAGATACTTTTCTTGGTAATAAAACTAAAGTTGCTTCTTTTAAAACTTTATCTGCAATATATTTATGAGCAGTTTCCGCATTATCCACTAAGTTTGCATTCTCAATTTCAGGATTTGTAATTATATTAAATAAGTCATAAATTGGAAGACCAACACGAGTATAAATGTCTCTGATTTCATCATCACTTGTTTTGATCATTGCTGCACAAATCATTTCACGGATAAGAGGAGCAGATAGATATTTTATATCATGTTCTTCTATTATTTTTTCTACATAATTTGCTATAACATTTGCTTGTTTTGTAGAAAGTTTTGTTTTACCTCCAAGTTTTTGTATTAATTTTGATTCTTTTAGTAAAGAATTTACTATTTTTTTTCTATCAAAATTGTCAATATGACCAGATGATTCTCGAACTTTTGTTATCATTTTGATTTTCCTTTATAATATATTATATATTACAGTATATTATTATATCGTATTTACGTATTCATCAAATGTTATGAATTTACCATCTTTTTCTATTATTGGTAATTGAAGAATTTGAACTTTTCTTGCTCTTAAATAAGCAATTGCTTTATTCGAAGTTCCATCTATCTCTTCAAATTCTAATCCATTTTTTGATAAAAATTGTTTTAGTGTTATACAATTCAAACAACTTTTTGATGTGTATATTTTAATCATATTATTATCTCATAAATTGTGGACTTATATTAGCAGGTTTTACTAATGCTGCAGATTCCCAATCACTTTCATACAAATGGAAAGAATTACAGAAATCTACAACTCTTATAAGTTCAAGATCGTTAGGTTCAAATATTTCTTTCATTAACATTTTAATAAGTCCTATCATATTTGAATTCCAAGCTGCAAATCCATCTCTGGATCGCCATTCACAATGAAATTCTGCTTTTCCTTTTTTATATAATGTATTATCTTTTTCATATAATGGATATTCATAAACAAAGAATTGAATTCTTTGTAAACAAGGTTGATCTTCAGGCACAAACATATCTCTATCAGGAATCCAAGTTATTACTTGATCACGATTTGAAACTAAACATTCTCCTCCTTTTTCTATTCGTCTTTTGATATTATCTCTTATTACCATAAGTTGATCTATAAATCTTTCATCACAATAAGGTGGCATTGAGTGATTATAATATTCTTTAAACGAATCTGGTTCTGGGACATCAAAATAATTTGGATAATTAA
>Ga0265296_1005296_pt1 | contig 10674 bp, 8 predicted proteins | sample MunlanPumphouse1_FD_189073 | JGI IMG/M metagenome (GOLD analysis project Ga0265296, IMG submission 189073) | Groundwater microbial communities from a municipal landfill in Southern Ontario, Canada - Pumphouse #1 | ecosystem: Environmental > Aquatic > Deep subsurface > Groundwater | place: Canada...
AGCAGTTCTCTGCACTACGCTTTCCTCCTGGCGGACGATGCAATCGGCAGCACCGGCAGCAATGCCGGCAGCCGCCAGCCATCCAAGGAAGCGCGGATTTCTAAGTCGAGACCATTTCGGTCCTTCCTGACCGGAAGTAGGCGAACGCACCCTGCCGTTGCCTTCGGAATGAGATTTCACACTGCATATTATGAATGATCTTATTGATCTGTCAAATAACCACTTCGACGCCGTCCGCTATGATGCCGCAGATGTCGAAAATCCTCGTCTGTCTCCACGGCTGGGGCGGTACCAAAGAATCATTCACCGAACTCCGTGCGGCGCTTGCCGGAACAGATATTCAGATCCTCACACCTGATCTCCCGGGCTTTGGCAGCGAGCCGGAACCTCCGAAACCATGGACGGTGGATGATTACACCGACTGGGTCGAACAGTGGTTAAACAATAAGCTCTCAGCTCACAGCTCACAGCTCACAGCTCTCCATCTCCTCGGCCATTCCCACGGCGGCCGTATCGCCATCAAACTGGCCTACAGACAATCTGCCAATTGCCAAAAGCCAATTGCCAATTGCGGCATTTCGCATCTCTACCTCTGCGCTCCCGCAGGCATCCGCCATCCAAAACATTTCCGACGGATCATGGGGCTGATGTTGGCAAAAGGTGGATCCGCTGTGCTTTCGATCCCGGGAATGGACCGGCTGAAGGGAATCGGCAGGCGGCTCCTCTATAAGCTCCTGCGCGTCCACGACTACGAACGAGCGAGCCCGTTGATGCGCGAAACGATGATCCGTGTTTCGGCCGAGGATCTGCGTCCGCTGCTCAAGGACATTGCGATTCCAACGGACATTTTCTGGGGCAGGGAAGACACCATGACGCCGTTCTCGGACGCGCTCCTGATGGAGCGGGAAATCCGCGGCTCCACTCTCCATGCGTTCCCCGGCGTGCGTCACCGCGTACACCGCGACCGCGCGGGGGAAATCGCTGCGATTATTTCTCAAAGAATGACCCAAGTCCTAAGTCCTAAGTCTTAAGTCCCCATGTCCCCGATCCTCGCCCTCCCTCTCCTCTTCCTTGCCGTCGCATCGCCGACGCTCACGCTCCTGAAGCTCTGGCAGCTCAAGGAGTGGAGGTGGGACAGACTCTCCGAACACATGTCGCGCGAGGGATGGTTGAAGCAGATTTTCGGCTGGCTCCGCCCAACGATACTCTCGGCCTGGCTTCTCCTCGGCATCGTCCTCTTTGCGTTCCGGGGGTTCTCCCCTCTCCTTGTCTCGCAGCTCAGTGCCCTCCTGCTCCTCATCTTCGCTTCCCTTACATGCGCGCAAGCAGGATTCAAGAAGCAGCCGAGGCCTTTCTGGACGAGCAAGGCGATCAGCATGACCGCGGTAAGTTTTGCATTGCCGCTCGTCTCTGCCCCCATAATCTCATGGAGCGTGGAGGCTCCCTGGGAGCTTCTCCTCATCGCGCTCCTCCCCTTCTGCGCACCGGTCTCGGTTTCCCTCGCGTGGCTTCTCCTCAAACCGCTCGACAGTTACCTTAAGGCCAGCATCATCCTCCGCGCGATCGCCTCGAGACGCGCGCACCCCAAGCTCACCGTCATCGGCGTGACCGGGAGCGTGGGGAAAACGACGACGAAAGAGCTGCTCGCGCACACCCTCAAGCCCCTCGGAGCTATCGCCACGCCCGCACACCTAAACTCGGAAGTGGCAGTGGCGCGGTGGCTCACGTCCGTGCTGAGCACAATGCCCGTGGACGAACCGCACATCCTCATCATCGAGATGGGTGCCTACCGTGCGGGAGAGATCAGCCTCCTTGCCAGGATCACGGAACCGCAACTCGGCATCGTCACGTACATCGGAAACCAGCACCTCTCGCTCTTCGGGAGCCATGAGGCGATCCGGGCCGCCAAGGGCGAGCTTCTCTCGGCGCTTCCCGCAAACGGTCACGCGTTTCTCAACAGGGACAACGATGCATTCGATGCTCTGCGGGCGCTGTGCCGCTGTCCCGTGACGAGCGTCGGCACGGATCCCCACGCCGACATCACCGCCTTCGATGTGGAGGAGGCGAAAGGCGGGATCCGCTTCCGCGCTCTCGATACGCTTTTCGAAGTGCCGGTGACCGGAACGCACAACGTCACGGGCATCCTCTTCACGATCGCTGTCGCGCGCCATCTCGGCATGTCCGTGAAGGAGATCGCGGCGGGCATCAGGAGCTTCACTCCACTCAAACACACGTTCGAACTCACGACTGTCCGTGGCGTCACCGTGCTGGATGACACGTACAACCTGAGCCCCATGAGCTTCCGCGCCGCAATCGAATGGGCGAAGGAACAGCCGCACAAGCATAAAATGCTTCTGATGGACGGCATCATCGAGCTCGGCTCGGAGGAAGCGAAGATCCACCAGTCGCTCGCTCTGAGCGCGGCTACAGTCTTCGAAACGGCGTACATCGTGAGCCCACGGTTCCTCACGTACTTCCGCAGCGCTTTCGGAGAACGTGCCATTCCTGCAAACGTTGCGCGTTCGGTACGACCGGGGGATCTCTTAGTCTGCGCCGGCCGCATGCCGCGTTCGCTGATCGAGCGCCTCCTCCCCCCAACATAACCTTTTTGCCTTTTTGCCCTCTTGCCTTATTGCCCTTTGTTCTCCCCCATTCACCACACCTATGGCCCGCACGTGGACAGGGCATACCTGCAGCATGTCCTCGCCCTCTCCTACGCGCCGTGGGCCTACCGACGCGGGCGATCCATAGAGCTGCTCCGGAGTGCGCTGGAGGAGAAATTCCACCGCGCTCCGGCCCTCTTCGCTTCGGGAAGGGAAGCGCTACTCGCCCTGTTCTACGCCATCGATCTGAAGCCCGGAGAGGAAGTGATCGTCCAGGGATTTACGTGTGTCGTTGTTCCCAATGCCGTCTCCGCGGCAGGCGGGGTCCCGGTTTTCGCGGATATTGATCGCGAGACGCTGAATCTGGACATCCAAAACATCGGACATCTCATCACGGCGCGCACGCGGGCGATCATCTGCCAGCACACCTTCGGCATTCCGTCGGAAACGGAGAAACTGCGCGCACTGTGCGATGAGCGGAAGCTCCTCCTCATCGAAGACTGCGCACACGTTCTTCCTGATGAGAACGGCCCGAAGGAAATCGGTCGTCTCGGGGACGCGCTGCTCTTAAGCTTCGGCAGGGACAAGGCGATCTCCGGCATCACGGGCGGAGCGATTCTGGTAAAGAGCAGTGAAATCGCCGACCGTCTCAGGGAGATGGAGGCCCGGGCATCAGACCTGTCCTGGTTCGCCGTCGTGCGACTGCTCGAGTATGCCCCGCGCATGCGCCTCATCCGCTCGCTCCTCTGGTGCGGACTCGACAAACCGATCCTGAAGCTTCTCGGCGCCCTGCGATGGATCCCGCCCGTTGTGACGCCGCAGGAAAAAAAGGGCCGCATGTCCCACCTCCTCCACCGCATCCCGAACGCCTGTGCGGCGCTTGCGCTCTCCTCACTGAGAAATCTCAGCGCGCTCAACCGGCACAGACGCGAGCTCACGGCATTTTTCCTGCAGTTCGGACACGAACATGGCTGGCCCATTCCCGAAAGCCTCCGGAAGGATTTGCCACTTCAGAAATTCCCCTTGTTCGTCCATGACGCGCAGGGCAAACGCAAACTTTTAAAGCGCCGGAACATTCACTTGGACGACGGTTGGACCAGCTGTGTCGTTTGTCCGGAAACGGTTGATTTGCCTTCTACCGGCTACGAATGGGGTGACGATCCAGAAGCCGAAAAAACCTGCGAGCAGATTTTGTCATTGCCGACACATCCGACGATGACGATGGAACAGGCGAAATATCTGGCCGGTAAAATTGATTCGATTTTATTGCCGTAGCCGGGACATCGTGTCCCGGTCGCACGTCGATTGATGTTTCACTTTCCCAACCGGGGCAAGATGCCCCGGCTACGGAACGCTATAATCACTTCGATGAATATCTCCGAAGCCACCGATTCTCTCGCCTGGGATACATTCCTTCGCGCCCAGCCCTGGAAGCCCTTCCTCCAGAGCTGGACGATGGGTGAGGTGTACCGCGACGTCGGTCAGGAACCGGTTCGCTTGATCGCTGAAGAGAACGGAGCGGTCACGGCGATCTGCTTCGGCCACATCGTTCCGGCGAAACGCGGCAAGCACCTCTCAGTACCTTATGGTCCGGTAATAAGCGGAAAGCTTCAAGCGGAAAGCTTCAAGCACACTTTCGATTCCCTGCTAATCGGACTCAGGCGTTTAGCCAGGGAACGCAACTGTTCCTTCATTCGCATGAGCCCTTTCTGGCCGTCATCCCTGCCCCCTTCCAAACCCCAACTCTCCTCCGCCATCTCCTCACCTCTCCACCTCCTCGCAGAGCACGTTTGGTACCTGCCACTCGTGACGCCGGATCCGTGGAAACAGCTCCAGCTACCCGCTACCCGCTACCCGCCCGCCTTTGGCGAGGTTCGCCCTTGGCGACTACCCGCTCGCAAGACAGAAGACGACCTCCTCATGTCCATGCGAAAGACTACTCGAAATCTCATCCGTCGTGCAGAACGTGACGGCGTGACCGTGGAAGCTTCGAGTGATCCAAACCGCGACCTGGGCGTCTTTCTCACGCTGCACAACGAGACGCGGCTGCGCCACGGTTTCACGCCCTACACCGACGCGCTGTTCGCCGCTCAAATCCGGCATTTTTGCGCCCGAAGCGAAGCGAGCCTGTACCTTGCGCGATTTCAGGGCGAAATCATCGCCGCCTCCATCCACATGCACTTCGCCGGTGAAACCAGCTATCACCACGGAGCGAGCGCAAGCAGGTTCTCGAAGATTCCTGCAAGCTACCTCATTCAGTGGACCGCGATTCGCGATGCTCTGAGGCGCGGCGATCATATCTACAACTTTTGGGGAATCGCCCCCTCCCCCAACCCCAACCCCAACCCTAACCCCCATCCCTTCTCCGGCGTTACGCTTTTCAAGACCGGCTTCGGCGGCGAGCTCCTGAACCTGCAGCATTGTTTCGATATTCCTCTCTCTCCGAAGTACTGGCTGACCTACGTGTTCGAAGCCATGCGGAGATGGAGGCGGGGATTTTGAATAAAGGCAGAAGGGGCATGTATACTGAAACCTCAATACTGGATACTCTCCCTTGCTTATGCCCCCAAAAAATCCTGTGACAGCGACACCAGTTGAAGAGAAACTCGATGAGATCGTCCTGCACCTTAAGCGCCTCGATCGCCGCGACCGCATGCGCACCATCGGCGGCTTCATCCGTGGATTCCTCGCGCTCATCCCGCTCCTCCTCCTCCTCTGGAGCGTGTGGTACTTCGTGCAGCATGGAGACGAAATCATGAAGAAGATCGCGGATCAGGCGGCTTCTTCCGCCGCCGAGTTCACGCAGCAGAAAGGCCAGGGCCTCCTCGACCAGCTGAAGAAGGAATATAGCTTCCCGAATAAGTGAGTAGCAACTGTAACAATCCAGTTTCTGTCATCAAGGGCATCAAGGTTCAGAGATCAATGCCAAATTGTGTGGAGAAACTTTAATCCAAGCATGTGATACAAGGAAAATATAAATGATACAGAGCAGGTGTCTACCTGCGGTCGGCAAGGCACGTCATTCGCGAACGACGTGCCATGAATAAGCCATTATCGTTCAACCGCGGGTAGATACCCGCTCTGGTGGATGTAAGAATCATTTTTGGAGAAAATTATTTTCTCCACACAATTCGACTATGATCCCTCAATCTTCGTAACTGACTCTGCGCCGCATTTCAGTACCATCATCCATATCTTTTTCCCCATTGGATTTTTTGTCGCTTTTCAAAACCGTAACTGCAGCACGCAGAGTCAGTGAGCAGTTACGAATCTTCTCGCTCCTGCCTCATCCCCTGACCCCTTCTCCCGCTACCGCGGGGAGAAGGGGGATGTTTTTGTTTAAAGAAAGAGTACGACGTTCCGAAAAAATGAGGTGACCGAAGTGAAACTAAGGCACCTCGGTAACCTCGGTCCCCTCTGCCCCTTCGGTCACTGCAGAAATACAGGAGACCCCCATCTCCTGTATTTCGGAATTTCAAAAGGAAATCACTTCACGATCTTCACCACATCCTCCGGGAACATGCCGCCCGCGACGAGGAGTGTGGGGAGCCTGAGAAACTGGCTGCGGGAGAACTTCTGGTCCGGCGACTGGCTGATACCGAAGAGGTAACCGAGTTCCGCCGCCTGTTTCATGATGCGGTCGTTCACGCCGCCCCTCGGATAGGCAACGGCGTACACCTCCTTCTTCGTGAGATCCTCGAGGAGCTTCTTGCTCTGTCCCAGCTCCAGCATCAGCTGCGAATCGGTCAGTGAGCGCAGATCATCGCCCGTATGCCCGCCCGACTGCAGGTCGTTCCCGTTCGCGAGGAGATTCAAAACCATCTTCTCCGTGATACCCGGGAGACCGATGTCCTTCGTCTCGAGGAACAGCGTGGCGCCGACACCGGCTCCCTGGAGCGCATCGCCTACCTGCCGGATATTCCTGGCCGTCACCCCGTCCACGAGGAGCACGACCGTATCGGGGTTCACGCGCGCATCGCGCGTCTCCTGCGCGAGCACGACGTCATAGAGCACCCGGAGCGTGGTGATCTTCTTGCCCGCGGCCTTCAGCGCGGCAACGTGCTTCGGGAGCGAAGCGATGCTCGGGCCGTCATCGGCCTGATAGTGCAGGATCGGCAGCACGTACCCCTCCTGGCGCACCAGAAAAACTGGTTGGAACGGCTTCAGATACTGGGACGAGACGTAGCCTTCTTTCCCTCCGTACGTCACCCGCGCCCACTCGCCGTTCATGGAAAGCGGCTTGACGATGGCTTGTCCGGGCAATTCGCCGATCTTCTCGGCTTGCGTGGAGGGATCCTTGCGCATGTTGAGGAAGGTGAAATCCACGAAGTACTTCCCCTCGAACTGCTTCTTCTCCGCGGCGAGGCGCTGCTCCGTCGTGACCTTCGCGATGTAGCGGAACGCGACGTACCCTTCCTTCCCGTCCGGGAGACGAATCTTCGCCCACTGTGCGCTCGGAATATCGAGAACGGTGACAATCTCCCCCTCATTCAGCCGCTCGACCTGCGGCGAACTCACGTCCGTGCTCTGACGGACGTTGAGGAACGGATTGCTGACGCGGTAGATATTGCCCCCCTGCTCCCCGATGCCCATGCGGACACTGTCGTAGAGCCGCTGCTTCTCGATGTCCGGTGTGACGGTCACCGTTTCGGTGAGCACCGTCGCCCCTGTCCCCTGCCCCACGCTCAACACCGCCGGCATCCCGCTCGCAGCCCCGCTCGCCGTCGCGCCTGCACTGCTGCTCGCGAGCTGCTGGACGCGCTGGAGATCAGCATCCGAGAAGGTGAATTCATCGAAGCTCTTGTCCGGATCAGCTTTCGTACACCCCGTGAAGAGGATGCCGAACGAGAGAACGAGGAAGAAAATGGTGAAGGTGGAGCGGGACATGGGAAAGAGGGGAAAAATAGACTACATGCGTTCGGGAACGCGGAGGGTGAGGAGTTCCGCGCCGGCCTTGAGCACGCGCGCCGTGAGGGAAGTGAGACCGAGGCGGAAGGCACGCCCTACAGGTTCCGCCTGAAGAATGGGCTCGCTGTTGTAGAAAGAGTTGAATGCCTGACACAGCTCGAAGAGATAATTCGTGAGCTTGTGGGGCATGCGCGTATCCCGCGCGTCGGCGAGCGTTTCCGGGAACTGTAGAAGGAACTTGAGACAGAGACGTTCCTTCGGCGAAAGCCCGTGCGCTGCAGGCAGCGGAGCGTGCTCGATGCCCGCCTTGCGCAGCACCGATCGTGCCCGCGCATAGGTGTACTGGAGATACGGAGCGCTGTTGCCCTCGAAACTCAGACATTTGTCCCAATCGAAGACGACGTCCATCTTGCGGTTCTGGTTGAGAATGCCGTACACCAGGGCCCCCACGCCCATCATTTCCGCAAGCGCATAGGCGTCGTCGGTCTGAATGCTCGCACGGTGTGCCTCGATCACCTTCGTCGCGCGGCGAACGCCTTCATCGAGCACGTCCTCGAGCTTCAGGGAAGTCCCTTTCCGCGTGCTCATGGAAGCATCCTCGAAACGCATGTGGCCGAAGACCGTGTGCTCGGTCTCCGGAAGATCCCAACCAAGAAGCGTGCATGTGGCGAACAGTTGCTGGAGATACAGGCTCTGCGCGACCCCGACAACGTAGTAGATTGCCCGTGGATGGCAGGAATCGAGACGGTAACGGACCATAGCCAGATCACGTGTCGCATACAGCGTCGTCCCGTCGCTCTTCTTGAGCAGGGAGGGCGGCAAGTGCGTCTCCGGCGGAAATTCGACGATGAGCGCGCCCCCTTCCCCTTTCTTGAACACCTTTTTCGTGGTCCCCTCCAGAAGGATCGGATCCATTTTGTCTTCGTAGAAACTCTCGCCGGTTTCTCTGTCGACCTTCACATGGAGGCGCTCGCAAAGCTTCGAAAGAGCCTTCTGCGTCACGTCCACCACATCTTCCCGGAAGGCGCGCAGGACCGGATCGCCTGCTTCGAGTTTCGCGAATTCCTTGCGAGCTTCATCCTCAAGCGAAACGTTCTTCTCAGCCTCCTTGTGGAAACGAACATAGAGCGCCAGCAATTCGTCGACTGTGTATTGGCCGACAGGTTTTCTGGAACCCCACTTCTGGTATGCCACCGCCAGCTTCCCGAACTGGGTGCCCCAGTCGCCCGGATAACTCCATCCGATCACCGGAAATCCGCAGTGGCGGTAGAGATTGATGATCGCCTGACCGATGACTGCGGTGAGAATGTGATGAATTCCGAGCGGCTTGGCGATGTTCGGACCGAAGAAATCGATGATGATCGGCGCGTCGCCCGTACATGCATTTTTTGGTTCGCACGCATGTTCGACTGCCGTAAGCCCCCGTGAGAGGACCGCGTCATCAAGCGCGACATTGACGTATCCCGACCCCGCGACCTGAACCCAAGAAACACCCGGAGCGGCTCTCAAACTTTTCGCGATGAGCTCAGCAACATCCTGAGGCTTCTTGCGCAACTTCTTGGCTAGTTGCAGAGCAATAGAAGTCGTAAGATCCCCTCTTCCTTCATCCAATGCAAAATCAAAGTGGACAGTTGTCGATATGTCGAATTTTTCCTTCAGGATACCCTCAGAAATTCCCGCCAATTTTTTTCGAAGTTCGAACACAGAAAGTGATCAAAAGTTAAGCGCTACTTTATACCGTTTATTTGACATGTATAGCAAAAAAATAAAATTGATCTTGATCACACTTTTTCTTCATTGTTTTACGCATGTTTGAACAAATAATTTATGCACATTTGTACACCCATACTTTGATCAACAAAAATACTCAGAATGTGGAAAACCCTGTGGATATTTTGTGAACAAACGAAAAGTTTTCCTCATGAGTATAAGAAAAACCTGCACATGACAATTTACGATTACACAGAAAAGATGGTATAATTGACTGTGTTCATGAAACACAGAGCAACATACACTCGCGCCATCATCCCATTCATGGTTTGTTGCTTCCTTGTGATCGGAGCAACGGGCTGCTCGAAAAAAAAGTTATCCGGACCCGTAAGCGGGGGCCGGAGCGCCATCCTCACGCTCTCTATTCTCCAGGAACAACTATCGAAAGGGGCTTCCGTGCGGCGTGCCGCGCCGCTGGGACTCTTTACCGCTGAATTTCTCTCCACCTCTCCCACCGCTATGGCCACGGAGGGCGGAAAGAAAGGAATTTTGGTCCAGTCCCGGATCATGGCGGCACAACAGACGATTTCGGATCCGGATTTTGATCTGCTGCAGGCATTCGCTGACGCTCTTCAGGTAGACGTCGCCGATCTCCTCAATCGTAGCATCGACCGCCAGCAGGCTCTGGATACATACAGCGAAGCGCTCACGAATGTCGCGACCCGCACGAACGACCGCTACAAGGAACTCACGGCACTTCTCGAGGAGCTGAAACAGACCGCACGGGATCAGAACAAGGAGAAAACACAGGCCGAACGGGACCTGAAGAAAGCGATTGACGGCAAAGATTTCACGGACGCGGGAGAGAAGCAGAAGATCGTGCTCGAAAAGCAGGACGCTTTCGCCCAGACCGACCTAAAGCGCAAGGAAACGGAAGGAGTGGTGGATACCCTCGACAAACTCCTCACGCTCTACGGTCAGAAAATCCTCGCGATCCAGCAGAATCGCGAGGTGCTCGTCGCCGGCAACAAGGTGGTGGATGTGCCGGGAATCGAGGACCTCAAAATCATTGAAAGAACGAGGAAAACGACAGTCAAAGACCGCAAAACCGGATTCGACACGCTCTTCCAGTGAAAGTGAAGCCCTTCATGATGAGGAAGAATACGCAGGAACAAGGGATCATAACCAAATTGTCGGGAGGAAATAATTTTGGTAAAAATTGATTCTTTCTCCTCGAGAGCGGGTATCTACCCGCGGTTGATGGTCAAAGCTTAAACTTGCCGACCGCAGGTAGATACCTGCTCCAGATAAACTATAATTTTTCTTGCATAACACACCCGGATAAAAGCTTTCTCCCCACGTATTGGTGTTGATCCGAGACAAGCTCTAGAGACTGCGAAAAACGGGCTCTTTAGCTCTTTGAACGGAAGCCATTCTGTGGTATAATTCCCTG
>Ga0265296_1005298_pt1 | contig 10668 bp, 10 predicted proteins | sample MunlanPumphouse1_FD_189073 | JGI IMG/M metagenome (GOLD analysis project Ga0265296, IMG submission 189073) | Groundwater microbial communities from a municipal landfill in Southern Ontario, Canada - Pumphouse #1 | ecosystem: Environmental > Aquatic > Deep subsurface > Groundwater | place...
TCGCCGAACTGTGGTGGGTCACGCCGGAAGGGCTGCGGCGATCGATCGAAGAGGCTAAAGCCAACCCATGATTTTCTCCCTCTTGCTCGCCGCCACCGTTGTTCCTGCCGGTCAGTCGTTCAGCTGCACCCCAACCGCGGTGTGGGACGGCGACGGGCCGATCTGGTGCGCCGAGGGACCGCATATCCGTCTGTCGGGCATCGCAGCGCGCGAAATGGACGGGACGTGCAGTCCCGAGCATCCGTGCCCTGCGGCTGACCCGATCGCGGCGCGCGATCATCTGGTGTCGCTGCTGGGCACGCGCGGCGGCGTCCGGCCCACCGGCCATATATCGGTGAACGGTCCGACGATGCGCTGCCGCTCCGCAGGCGGCGCTGGCGGCAATCGAACCGCTGCCTTCTGCACGTCGCCGCGCTCGGGCGACATATCCTGCGCCATGGTCCGCGATGGCTTTGCCGCGAAATGGGACAGATACTGGCAAGGGCATCGCTGCAACTGACATCAATGTAGATTGCCAGAAATCCAAGAGCGTCCTACACTTGGCCAGACTGCGGGGGGCAAAACCATAATAGGTCGCCGCGGTACATCGCCGCGACCGTCTCGGACGTTGGCTTCAGGCAGCGTCCACTCTGCATGGGGCATCGCGGTTGGCAGATCAGCCCGCCCGCCATTTCAAGGAATTTTCATCGACGCAGCGTATTGGGCGCGTGCCCCGCCGCGTAGCGACCCGCGTGGCGGGGCCACCGCGCGGAAACTATTGAGGCCGTCGGACATTCGGAGATCGACCCGGCCTCCAATCCCCCCTCCCGGAGGTCGGGCCACCATTAAAAAATTGGTCCCACCGGTTGCAGCCGACGGGGGCAGGCATGGGTGAAACGATGCGGTGCAACGTCGCCAGTGCACCGCGATGCACGCGCCATCGAGAGAATTTGCGATCGTCAGCACATGCGGCGGCGAAATGCCACAGATTGGACTTGTTAATCCCCGCGCGACATAGCGGTTTCCAAGGGGCAGACTATGCGACTGACGGAAATCTGTGCGGCGGCAGCGGCTCTATCCATGGCGCCGATGCCCGCCCATGCGCATGGCGGCGGCCTCGCGGCCGATGGCTGCCACAATGATCGCAAGAACGGCGGGAGGCATTGCCACCGCGCACCCGCGCGATCTGCTCCGCCCGCGGACCGGCCGCAACGTCTGTCAGGCGGAAGACCCTATTTTGCCAACTGTACGGCCGCGCGCGCAGCAGGAGCGGCGCCTGTTCGCCGCGGTGATCCTGGCTATGCGCTACACCTGGACCGGGACCGAGATGGCGTAGGATGCGAGTGAGCGAATTCGCCCCTTAGCTGCCAAGGTCTCTTGCGCCTTTCCGGATTTCACACGGCCGGCTTGCCATCTGAAATTGGGCGCAAACCGGCTGCGCTCACCTGTCACGGTATCGTCGGCCCGCGTCGCTGCCGCCCGAGCGTCCAATTAATTCCCCCGTCGCGCATGATGCCGGCGACCGGCTTTCCAACCTGTCGATCGAGTACCTGTCGCCACGGCACCAAGGTAAAATCCCGCGACCGTTCGATGAGAGCATGGCGCCCACTCGCCATCTCGACGGGCCGCACAAACACGCCATCGATCCGGGCATCTTTCGAGACTTCGCCGAAGGGTTTGCCGAGTGCCTCCGAAATCTCTCCAGCGATCCGCAGGAGCTCGCGCCGCTGGAGCGTGGCAAGCATGCCGCGCCGGTAGACTGTTTCACCGCCCTGCTCGTCAGCCAATTGCTGGGCGATCAGCCACTGGCGGCGCAGCGCCTGCGCCGACCGGACTTCACGTCCGAACCCGGCATCGCGGAGGGGGGTCGGCGTATCCGTAACAAGCTCGCGATCGACCCATGTCGCCGCTTCCATCTTGGGCAAGCGTTCAATCGCCGCAGCCGACAAGATTTCGACGGCGACCGGCTGCGAGCGAAGCTGGCGCCGTTCGAACGCCTCGGCCTTGACGAGATGGTCGGGCGAAATGACCCAAGCACCGTCCAGATCACGCTCGACGCTTCGCATGATCCTGCGCATCGCTTCGAGCCTCCGAACATGAGCGTCGGCAAAGGCCTGCTGCGCCGCCGGGTCGTGGCGCAGATGCGCATCGACCGAGTAGCGCCCGCCATTTGCTGCCGCGACGTCGGCGATTGTGCGGTCCACATCTCGCAAGCCGCCCGAGCGCGGGACGATTTTGACAATCGCCCCCTCGGGTGTCGGGTCGACGTTTTCGCCGCGGCCGATATCGGCAAAATGCACGCGTCCATCGACGCCGTCGATCATCAGATAATGACGATTACCATGCTCGTCAGCGAGCCCGCGCGAAACGATCCGACCGACGATCGGCTGGGCATCCGGGGCGGCGGGATCGAAGACGACGCGATCGGAGGGTCCGCGTTCGATGTTCCGTGCTGAAAGCTCTCGCTGCATCGTGCGGATGATATCGCCGCGTTCGCCGATACGGCGCAGCGCATCTGCAAATCCCGGGTCGAGACGCCAGTTCTCCCCGCCCAGATGCGTCGCAAGCCCCATCCGGCCAAGCTTCTGCAGTCGGCCCGTTCGGAGCGACTGCTGGAGGGGATCGGCATCGCGGGCCTCGACGAGGCCGTGGGCGTTCATTTCTCGGGTGAGGCGGCGATCGATTTGGGTCAGCCTTTCCGCACCCATGTCGGCGCGCAGACGCTGCGCGATTTCGAGGTCGGTTCGGGGTCCGAGATCAAGCGTCGCAATGCCCATCGCGCGCTCCCTCGCCCCGTGCGAAATATACTCGCGGGCGATCACCAAATCGGCGCCGCGATCATTCTTGCCGCGCAGCACAATATGGCTGTGGGGATGGCCAGTGTTGAAATGATCGACGGCGACCCAGTCGAGCTTTGTCCCGAGGTCCTTTTCCATTTCGCTCATGAGGCGCCGGACGAACGGCTTGAGGTCGGGATATTGATCACCGTCTTCGACAGACACGATGAACCGGAACTGGTGCCGATCACCGCTGCCGCGCTCGAGAAACGCCTTGCCATCGGCGATGTCCGAACCGGCGGAATAAAGTTCACCCGGATCGCCCTCGCGCGTTACTCCGTCGCGCTGGATATAGGTGAGATGTGCCTTCGCTCCGCCGGCGCCCCGCCCGGCAAGTTTCACGGGCCGAAATTTGACGATGACGCGGCGCGCGCGCGACGCGGAATACCGATCGGCGAAGCGCAGCACACGCGCAACGGCGGCCCCGCGCCCGATCCGGCTACCGTCGAAATGCCCGCGCTTCGCTGCGCCCTTGCTAGCGCGACGCATCGCCCTGACTACCAGCGCCAGATAGCGATCCTCCTTGCCGCGGCTGCGCATCTTGCCGAGGCGCGGCGTGAACTCGTCGTCGTGCATATTGGCGTCCTCCCTGTCGGAACGACGCTCCCCGCGCTGAAAATGGCGTTTCCGTGGATTATGACAAGGAGTCTCGCGATTGCGCCTCGAAACCATTGGAATTCCGGGCCGCTCATGGAACGAGTCTCGCGCCGCATCTGCGTATCTCGCGAATGCGGCGAAAAAAGGATGTGCAGACAGTGAGTTACAATATCGCGAGATATTGCTTCTATCTTGCCATCCCTTCGCTCACATCCCCTTGCCCCTCCCCGGCCGTTTCCCCACAACCCTCGCCTTCTCCTTTCCACGGTGATGCGCGCCCGACTACAGTCTGATTTCGCACTAATCCGCTTCCACTGATTGCCGACCAGCGCACCCGCTGGCGCAGGGCGCGCTACGTGCTACCGGGCGAAATCGAGCCATTGCCGGGGCGAGATGGAGGTGATGGAACGGCTCTCGCGAATGCTGCGTGCCATCGATCAGACGCAATATCGCAGACAAATTCGATGAAGCGGCGCCCTTGCGGACGCCGCTTCAACAAAGGATTCTGCGATCCTCACCGCGTCTTTCGAAACGCATCGTCCGCCTCGGCGGCGCTTTCAAAGTGCCGCAGTCCGAGCATCGCGTTCACCGCTTCGTTGCCATCGACGATCAACACCGCGACAAAAAACCGCCCGACGAACTGCCCTATTATGGCAACCCGCGCGAGCAATTCCTCGTCGTCATCGAGACTTTCATAGGCGCCGAGCCAGCGCTCCGCTGCGCGTGCATCCCAGTAAAAATCTGCATCTTCCGCTTCGACAAATTGCCGCGCCAGACCCTCGGCTGCCTGCGCGCCGAACTCGACCTCAAGCCCGGCCACGAGCCGTTCGAACACGCGGGTGTCGCCAACGCTGATTGCCGATTGAAACATGATCTATCTCCCATGCGAAACATCCACCTGATCGAGGATGTTCCCTCCGACAGACGGGCGGCGGCGCGGCTGTCAGGGCCGCGCGAAGCGCGCCGCGAAGCGGCGGTGGGGGAGCCGATTTTCGAAGAAAATTGGGGGTACCGCCGGCCTTGCACAGCTGCGCAGCCGCCCGTCATACTCGGCCTTGCCGAGACGAGCCCTCACCCTCTCACGCGAGCGCAGTCCTCCCGGTCAAATGCCCATTTCACTCGCTTCCCTGACCTATTCCGCGGCTGCACGCGCCGAGCAGCCCACACCAGAGACACGAAAAATTCCCCCGCATCGGTGCCGATGCGGGGGCGGCGGGCGCGGCGATCAGTCTTGCGGATTCCAGATCAGCGCGTAGCTGTCGTCGTCATCCTGACCGGCGGCGCGGCCGAGATTGCAATAGATGCGGCGCGGCCCGAACTCGGGGGCAGCGAGGGTCAGCGAGACATATTCCTTGCCCGAGACTTCGCCGATGCGGATCCAGCCCGCGCCGACTTCGACGCCGTCCGACCAGACGCGGTAGTTGGGCTGGTTCTCTCCCGCCTTGCTACGATTGGTCCGGACCTCAATGTCCGCGCGGATCGTAAGCGTCTTGAGCTGTCCGACAAAGCCCTTGTCGATGCTGCCGGTCACAAAGCCGATGGCTGCCATTCTTCATCTCCTTTAAACTGCCGCAGGAACCATTTCCGCGGCATGGGCGGACCAAAGACCAGCGCCAAAGGCAGGCCGCGAACCCGTGAGGGCCGCAGCATCGCGGAGGACTTGAGGCGGGCGATTATTTGAGAGCGAAGCGGCCGCGAGGAGCCCGCGCAGCGGGCGGGGAAATAATCGTCCGCCGATGGTTTCGCGGGGCGCCGCGCTGGTCCAGGTCATCGCGCCCGGCGCCGGAAAATGGTTCTGCGAGGGTGGGAGATGACCGCAGTCTCGCGCGTGAGTGCGCATTGCCGCGTGCCGGACGAACAGTCCGTCCGTCCGCGCGCAGGCACGGGCCGACCGGCATTCGGGGACAGCGAGCAGCCCGATATCTCGCTTGCCGTCGCGCGGCCGCGCCGGCTGGCCCAGCGCAATTAAATTTAAGAAATTCGCGCCAAAGCTTTCGTCCCCGTGCCTGTGGCGCTTTCATACTATGCGAATCGGTCGTCCTCCGGCAGGGGCGTGCGCGACAAGATCTTCTGACGACTGGATGCTGCAGCGACCCGCAGCCTCTGTCGAGCAGTAGGGTCGATGACGAAGATCATCGACTGGGCGGCGCGGGGCGCGACCCCTCGCGCCGCCCTTTTTCATTTTCCAACCCGCGCGGCCACGCCTTCAGGCGGCGCCGCGCGCAAAAAACCATCGCGCCGTCCCGAGCCGCAATGCGGCGAGGGACGGCGCGATGGGAGCCGGACGCCTGCGCCGACCGGACGAACACCACCGCGACGCGAGTAACGAAAGGCGGGCGGTGACCCGCCCGCCCTCCCCTCATGCCGCTAGCGGCGGGATCTCGATGGCGTCTTGGGCCTCCAGCTCGGCATCCGAGAAGCCGTCGTCGGCGACATCCGCAACCTCGGTGTTGATCCGACATGCGAGTTCCACAGCCCAGCGCGCATGCGCCGTGACGCTGCCTACCCCGCCGCGCGCGGTATAAGCTTCGGGTGGGCACGCCATCCAGCGCGGCACCCACGGCGCGACCTGTTCACGTCCGTTGGTGCCGCAAAGATGGTCGGCGATGATCGTTTTTAGCGCCTTCGCCTTCTCCTTTTCAATGGCGCGCGCGACCTCTTCGCCCGCAACCTCGCCGACGATAGCGAGCAGAATTTCGCGGTCGCGCAGCTGATCGAAAAACGCCGTGTCGCCGCGCCAGTGACGGCGCATGTCGGTCCCCAGACAGGTCCCGATCGCTTCGACCGCTTCGTGTCCCGCCATGAGCGTCTCGTCCGTCACGATCGCGACGATTTAGAGCATCACCGGGTCGAGAAGTTCGAGGAAGCGCGCCAATATCGCCCCGAAAGGAGGACGATACCCCGGTACGCCGGTCACCGTCGGTCGCTCGGCGGCGAACCCAAGCACGGCCAACACCGCGCGCCGCTGCTCGTCGAACGCGCCGATACTGGCACGCTCGAGCGTCTGAGCGTCGGCGCGAGCGAAGCGCGCGACCTCAAGGTGGTGATTGCGCCCGGCCTCGGCGACACAGACATATTGGGCATGAACTTCCTCTCGCAGCTCGAAACCTGGCGCGTCGAGGGACGCACCCGCATTCTCGTGGCGAAAGCCGGAACCGCGACCGACTGACCCGCTCAACGGAAAAACGGGCGATCTGTTGTTGCCGCCGCGATCGTGCCCAAAGAAGAAGGCCACCCAGGGCGCACGACGTCGGGAATCCCAATGAACCGGCAGACCGAAGCAAAGCGTTAGTCATACGCGGCCCTTGCAGCGCCCTTGCGACTTCTTCATGTTCTTCCTATGTTCCTGCCGTGATGTTCATGTCCTCTCTGCTAAATGACCAACACCGCAGCGGCGGCGTGACAGCGCCGCCAGGCCGCACGCACCGGTTTGTGTGCAAAGACATGCTCGCGAAGCCGCAACGGCACGCATTTTTCGGTTGGCCGCAGCGGGCACAAGCCTGGCGCCCCTCATGACGCGCCGGGCCGAAACCAACACGCCGCGCCCTGCCCTTCAGGCAGACCTGTTCGGTTCGTCCGTGGTTCCCGGTCTCGCCTGGTGCGGTGATGTCATCACGCCCGCCGAAGAGGCCGAGCTGATCGCGTGCATCGAAGCGGCGGAGCTCACGCCGTTCCAGTTCCAGCAATGGGAAGGCAAGCGACTGACGCGCTCGTTCGGCTGGACCTATGATTTTCAGACCGGACGTTTCGCGCGCGGCGAGCCGATGCCGCGCTGGCTGGAAGATATCCGCCGCCGCGCCGCCCGATTTGCGGCAGTCGCTCCTGCCGCGCTCGAACAAGCGCTCGTCATTCAATATGGCATCGGCGCGGGGATTGGCTGGCACAAGGACCGTTCGGTCTTCGATCATGTGATCGGGGTGTCGCTCGGCGCCCCGGCGACGATGCGCTTTCGCCGAAGGCGCGCAAAGGGGTTCGATCGGGCGACCGCTGATCTTGCCCCGCGCTCGATCTATCATATGCATGGCGAAGCCCGCGACGAGTGGGAACATAGCATCGCTCCCATGACGACGCCGCGCTGGTCGATCACCTTCCGAAGTTTGCGGGGTCGCTGAGCGGAACTGCGGCGTGCCAGAGCGATACCGGTTCGCTGGGCCTGACGATATGTCGCAGAAACGATGAGTCCCCGCCAAATCCTGATCAATAAGCCGTCCCAGCAAGTCTTGGTATCGGAACGCGACAAGCGACGTATCGGAATGCGCGAAGCTGCCGACCGCTGCCAATCGACCAATGTTATGACAGCCGCGCTGAGCCGGACTGCTTGACGAGCACAAATCCGCCAGCCGCGATCCTTTGATAGCAGAGACGTCCATTAATTAAGAGGGCCAACCGAGCGCGCAGGTGAGCGAAACTTTGCCCACCTGCGCGGATTTCTCCGGCATCACGCCCGGTCATAAAAACCTGTACGTGGCTGCAAAGGTTAGAACGGATAGTTCATGCCATAATGGCCATAGACCGATTGCCCATATGTGCGATCGAACGCGGGTTCGGCGTCGGCGGCGTAACGCGGCGCCTGTTCGAGCAGCGTCTTGTCGAGGTCGACGACATATCCACCATGCTCGGTTTCGTAGGTCAGCATGTCCCACGGCAGCGGATAATAGTCGCTGCCGAGGCCGAACAGGCCGCCGAACTGGAGCACGGCATATTCCGCCTTGCCGGAGCGCTTATCGACCATGAAATTATAGATCGAGCCCAGCTTTTCACCCCCACGGTTGTACACGGTCGTGCCTTCGACCTTGTTCGAGCCGATGAGACGTTTGGTTTCTTCAGTGGCGAAGTCAGTCATAAGAAGTCCTTTCACGTTTTAATGTGAAAGATACGCGTCGCACTGGCGATATATCCACGGTCGGCGATAAAAACTGGAGCGCCGCTTGTCCCGCAAAGCAGCCGCCGATCGCGCGCGGTGGTTTCCGTTCTTTTTACGGACGTGACTTCACGCTGATTGCGGACAAAAACCGGATGCGTGGTCCAGCTGCCCGGCAATTACCTACTTATCCTTCATAATGTCTGGTGCATAGCGCGTCAGAATCGGGGCAGCGATTGCGCAGCAGCGCCCCAGGATTTCAAATCGGCCTGCGCAGCGCGCTCAATCAGTTCGGCGGCGTCCGTGATCGACCATGCCCCCGCACCCTCGACTTCCGCCAGCGCATCCCAGCCGATCGGTACCGCTACCGGCGCGCCTTCGCGGGCGCGCGCCGAATAAGGAAGGATCGCGGTACTGCCGCGCTGATTGCGCAGCCAGTCGATGAATATCTTGCCCTTGCGCTTCGCCTTGCTCATCGTCGCGATAAAGCGATGGGGTTCCGCCATGCTCAGTGCCTCGGCAAAACGCTTGGAAAAATCCTTGTGCGCTTCCCAGCTGTGACCCGGTTCAAGCGGCACAACGACATGCACGCCCTTGCCGCCCGACAACATCGCGAAACTCACCAGCCCCAGGTCGGCCAAATGACGGCGAATATCGAGCGCGGCTTTTTTGACGTCGGCGAAGTCCAATCCCTCATCGGGGTCGAGGTCGAACACCATGCGGTCGGGTTTTTCCAGCGCATCGACATGGCTGCCCCAACCGTGGAATTCGATCGTGCCCATCTGGACGCAGGCGAGCAATCCGTCGGCGTCTTCGATGTAGAGATAATCCTCATGGCCGCCGTCCTTCTCGCGGATCGGCACCTGATGGACATGATCTCCGAACGAGCCTGAGTCATGCTTCTGGAAAAAGCATTTCTTGCCCCGTCCCTGCGGACAGCGCACGAGGCTGATCGGGCGGCGCGCAGCGTGCGCCAGCATGACCGGCGCAATCGCAGCATAATAGTCGGCAAGATCGCCCTTTGTCGCTTTGGCTTCGGGAAAGATGACGCGGTCGCGGTTCGTGATCTCGACATCGCTTGTCGGCCGGGGGGCAGCTTGCTTGGTTTCCGGGGTCACGTCTTTGGCCTCCTTGTCGCTGCGCAGCCCGAGGAAGCTCGCATGGCGGACCGATCCGCTCGCAGTAAACTCAGCGAACGCGATTTCGGCGACGAGTTCGGGCTTGAGCCAATGCGCCTTGCGCGCGGTGGCGGCTTCAACCTCGAGCGGTGCGCTCTTGCGCGCGAGCCGGGCAAATTTCCCGGCAAGGTCGGCCATGGTGGCGGCGTCGAAACCCGTGCCGACATTACCCTTATAGACAAGTTTGCCGTCTTCGTGCTGCGCCAGCAGCAGCGAAGCGAACGGCCGTGCCTTCGTGGTCGAGGGATTCCAGCCGACGATAACAAATTCCTGCCGCCGGGTGCATTTAACCTTCACCCAGTTTTTCGAGCGGCGTCCGGCATAGGCAGCCTCGGCGCGTTTCGAGATAATGCCTTCCTGCCCGGCCTGGCACATCGCATCATAAAGCTTCTCGCCCGCGCTGATAATATGGTCGGCGACCGCAATCGGCGGGGCTGCGCGGCGCAAGAGGGCGTCGAGGCGTTCCTTGCGCGCGAGATTGCCGAGCTTGACAAGCGATTGGCCGTCCAGTTCGAGCAGGTCGAAGGCGAAGAAGTGCAGCGCCGTCGCCTCGTCCTGCGCGCCATGGCCGCGTTTGAGCACGGCCTGTAGCGACGAAAAGTCGGGATTTCCGTCCTTGCCATAGGCTATGATCTCGCCGTCGATCAGGCACGCCGGCAGGTCGAGCGCGGCGATATGGCGGACGAGCGGCGCGAACTTGTCGCTCCAGTCGAGACCGCTGCGCGTATAGACCCGCACCTCACTGCCAGCGGCGGCAATTTCAGCGCGATAGCCGTCATATTTGATCTCATGAATCCAGCCATTGCCGACCGGCACCGCATCGACGAGCGTCGCAAGCTGGAGGGGGCGGAACTTGGGAAGTTTGCCCTTGGCGGCGGGTTTGGCGATCTTTTTGTTGTGCGTTGCCGCCGCTGCCATCGTCTTGGCCAGCGCCGCGCCCTTCGTGCCCTTCAGCGACCGTTCGCCGCCGTCATCGGCCGCAATCTCGGCCATCGTGCGGCCGGTCAAAATGCTGGTCAGTTCGCGCCCCACAAGATCGTCGGTGCCGCCGGAAAAGACATCGTCGACCTTGCGCAGCAACCAGTTCTCGCGCTTTTCGCCGGGGCGCGGCTTCATGCGAACGAGCAGCCACTCGCCCTTCATCCGTGTCCCGTCGAGCGTGAAGTGCAGATGACCGTCATCGAGATCCTTGGCGCTCTTTCCCGCGATCGGCGCC
>Ga0265296_1005299_pt1 | contig 10666 bp, 7 predicted proteins | sample MunlanPumphouse1_FD_189073 | JGI IMG/M metagenome (GOLD analysis project Ga0265296, IMG submission 189073) | Groundwater microbial communities from a municipal landfill in Southern Ontario, Canada - Pumphouse #1 | ecosystem: Environmental > Aquatic > Deep subsurface > Groundwater | place: Canada...
GCGCGGCTTTGATCGCCTGATGAATCTCGGTTAAATCCGAAAATGTCTCCAAAATGATTATATCCGCGCCACCTTCGACGAGCGCCCTAATCTGGTCGCCGAACGCCTCTTCCGCCTCACCTTCCGATGTCGGTCCCCACGGCTCGATCCGAATCCCAAGCGGACCGACCGAACCGGCTACCCAAAGGTCTTCACCGGCAACTTCCCGGGCGATCTGCGCGCCGCGAAGGTTGATGAGCGGAAGTTCTTCGCAATATCCATGAGCGCTCAGTTTGAATCGATTTGCGCCGAAAGTATTCGTTTCGATGACATCGGCTCCTGCTTGAATGTATGCCCGATGGATTTCCTTCACCAAATCCGGCTTGCTCAGATTCAGTTCATCGTAACACCGATTGACATAAATTCCCCGCGCGTACAGAGCGGTTCCCATCGCGCCGTCAAACAAAACGACATTATCCCGTAGAAAATCGAGAAAATTTCCCCGATTCATTGATTCTCCATTTTCAGTTCGTTTTCCATATCAAAACCAGTCGAAATTAACGCTTCCCGATGAATAATTTCAATTTTATTTCATAGAAACTCCTGTTAGCCGTTTGTAAATTGCCACCGGATTTTGACGCGTTGAAAGGAGAATGACATTATGAATAATCCGTTTTTAATTGGAAAACAGATTTATTTTCGCCCGGCAAGTCTCGAAGACGCCGAGTTTATTACGGTCGGCGAAAATTGCCCCGCCGTCCGGGAAACATTGTTCCTCGCTCTGCCGATGGACATCGAAAAAGAACGCGAGAAACTGCGACAACAAATGGCATCCAAAGAAACGATTTTGTTTACTATCATCGATAAAGAGACTGATCGACCGATCGGCCAGACGGCTTTTGTCCGGGTCGATTATATCAGTAGTGCCGCTGTTTTCTACATCGCAATTCTCAATCCGGAATTCTGGGGAAAAGGTGTCGGCACAGAGGCTTCCCAGATGATGGTCGATTATGCATTTGAGACGCTTAACCTCAATCGCATCCAGCTTCATGTTTTTGCCGGAAATACCGCCGCGATTAAAATCTATCAAAAAGTCGGCTATGTCAAAGAGGGCGTTCTCCGGCAAGCGATGTACCATCACGGCGAGTACTGCGATTTCTGGGTCATGGGCATTTTGAAAAAAGACTGGCTAAAAAATAAACGGCGCTTAAAATAAATTTTAGCCTGAATAATTCACCGCTGAGCACGCGGAGATCACAGAGAATAATTAATAACAAATAGTTAAATCAATAATGAGATGAAACTTAACAAGATAAAAAAGAAATTAAAAAATGTACTCTGCGAACTCTGCGGTTTATGAATTAAGCAGGTTAGTAACGGATCGTGTTATCTTTGATCGAGAAATCCGGGATTTCCATGACAATTTTGTTGACCGTTTTATCGATTTTCATGACGGCATGCGGGACTTACACGCTTTCCAAAAACGACCGGATCGTCTTCTTTGGTGATTCCATCACTGAACTTGGAGTAAAACCGAACGGATACATTTCCCTCCTTCGTCAGAAATTCGATCAAAACGACAAAACGAAAAATGTTGAAACGATTGGCGCCGGTATCAGCGGGCACAAAGTACCGGATTTACTCGCTCGAGTCCAAAGGGATGTCCTCTCCAAAAATCCCACAATCGTTTTCCTTTATATCGGAATCAACGATGTCTGGCACTCAGTATTACCGGGTCATTTTGGAACGCCTCCGGATGAGTACAAAGCCGGTTTGATCAGCCTTGTCAACCAAATGAAGACGTCCGGCATTCGCGTCATTCTCTGCACGCCGACAACCATTGGTGAAAAAACGGACGGAACCAATCCGCTCGATTCAAAATTGGACGAATATGCCGCAATCGTCCGCTGTGTCGCTCAAGCCGAACGCGTCGAACTCTGCGATCTTCGGACTATTTTTATGAATTTTCTAAAACAGAACAATCCGCAGAATGTCGAACAAGGAATTCTAACATATGATGGCGTCCATCTCACTGACCATGGAAATCAGTTAGTGGCGGATAGTATGCTACAGACGTGGAGACATTGAGCAGTTCTATTTTTTCACTAAAACAATACATTTAGGAAAGTAATGATGAACACGAAAACCGCTCTGCAAATTATCCACTCGATGTCTAAAGTCGAATTGCACTGGCATCTGGAAGGCGCTTTCACTCTGGAATCGCTTTATCGCCTGATCCCGCAAATATGGCGGCGATCACGATAAACAGAATAAAATGCGATTGCCCCAGGCGTATGAAGAGTTTTGGGATTACCTTACATTGTCAGACGAAGACATTTCAAGACTTTGAATGTTCTCGTTCTCGTCGGATACAAGAATATTTTACGCGCTATTCAACTATTGTATTGCAAAATTACCAGGAGAAAAATAACTTAACACCGTTCTTTCTAATTGGATTTAAAATGCTGGTATAGAGGCATTTTAAGCAGAGAAACATGATAGGGAAGCTCGTTAAAATCGAGCACAGCCCCGCTACTGTAATCGCGGACGTTCCTGCATAAGCCACGGATCATTCGATCTGGAAGGCGCAGAGCAACGGTTGATGCGAGAGTCAGGATACCTGATGTTCTCTCTGGCCAATCTGGAGTGCGCGGGTTATTAAGGATTAGGCAGATGGGTCGATCATTTTTCATTTTCAATAAAATATTTTTACTTAATTCAACCTTTCGAGTATCTGTTTGTGAAAAGGTTAGTGTTGTGTCGTTTCTGGTATTAGCGGAAGCCCTTTCGTTAATATTGTCATCTGTCAAAACTGGAGAATAAATGCTAAGAGAAATAATAAAACGTGATGGTCATTATGAGCCGTTCTATCCGGAGAAAATCACCCGTGCTATTTTTCAGGCGGCGCGTGCTTGTGGTGGCACTGATTATGAAAGAGCTGAGATTCTGTGTTTAAAAGTGATTGAATTAGCGGAACAGACCTTCAAGGAAAGTGTTCCCGATGTAGAGAGAATTCAGGATATTGTCGAAAAAGTTCTAATTGAATCCGGACATGCTAAGACAGCCAAGGCTTACATCTTATATCGAGAAAAACGAAAAAGTGCCCGTGAAATGAATGCATTAATCGGAGCCACAATCAAGATGTTCTCTGATTATATCAATGGAAAAGACTGGCAGGTTCAAGAGAACGCGAATACTCAGAAAAGCGTCAACGGTCTGAATAATTATATAAGAGAAACATTCACAAAAAAATATTGGCTTTACGAAGTCTATCCGGTCGAAGTACGAGAAGCTCATGAAAAAGGCGATCTGCATATTCACGATCTGGGATTTTTCGGCCCTTATTGCGCCGGATGGGACCTACGCCAACTCCTTATCGAGGGTTTTGGCGGCGTGCAGGGAAAAGTGGAAAGCGCTCCGGCCAAACATCTTCGTTCATTTTTGGGGCAAATCGTTAACTCGACGTTTACGACTCAGGGAGAAACGGCCGGTGCCCAAGCATGGTCCAGTTTCGATACTTATTGCGCTCCTTTTATTCGTTACGATAGATTAAGTTACGATCAAGTTAAACAATGCCTTCAAGAATTTATCTTTAATCTTAATGTCCCAACCAGAGTTGGATTTCAATGTCCGTTTTCTAATCTTAGTTTTGATATTAAGGTACCAAACACTTTAGTGGATGAAAGTGTAATTATAGGTGGAAAATATCAAAACGTGACATACGGTGATTTTCAGGAAGAAATAAACACGTTCAATCGCGCTTTTTGTGCGATTATGCTGGAAGGAGATGCTAAAGGCAGAGTATTTACCTTTCCCATTCCTACACTGAACATCACCAAGAGTTTTGACTGGAACAGCCCTGTCGTGGATGATTTTATGAGAATAACCTGTAAATACGGAATTCCGTACTTTGCTAATTACATTAATTCAGATCTTAACCCGGAAGATGCAATTTCAATGTGTTGTCGCTTGCGACTTGATCTGGGAGAATTGAGAAAGCGTGGCGGCGGCTTATTCGGAAGTAACCCGCTTACTGGTTCAATAGGAGTCGTTACAATCAATCTGCCGCGAATTGGTCTACTCTGTAATTCTAAAACCGACTTCAAAGATCAGTTAAGACAGGTTGCCGGAAAATGCCGAACCGCCCTGGAAATTAAACGCAAAGTGATCGAAGATCAATCAGACCGGGGGCTATATCCTTATTCCACTCGCTATTTGAGCGCTACGAAAATGCGAACCAATCAATATTGGCACAATCATTTTAGCACTATCGGAATTGTAGGAATGAATGAAGCCTTAATTAATTTTATGGGGAAAGGTATCGGTTCGCCGGAAGGTCACGATTTCGCAGTAGAGATTATGCTCTACCTCCGTAATTTAATTAAAGGATACCAGATGGAAACAGGAAACGTATACAATCTTGAAGCCTCTCCCGCCGAAGGCGCTTCTTACCGTTTGGCGACGCTTGATCGCCAAAAATACCCATCGGGCTATACCGCCGGTCAGGATTATCCCTACTATACAAATTCCACACAGCTACCGGTCGGCTACACGGATGATATATTTGAAGCCTTAGACAATCAGGACGATCTTCAGGCTCTTTATACCGGTGGAACAGTTCAGCATCTGTATCTCGGTGAAGCAGTTCAGGATACTGAAATTTGTAAACATCTGATACAAAAAATATTTACCAAATACCGAATTCCGTATATCTCAATTACTCCAACCTTCAGTATTTGCGAAAATCACGGATATCTCAGTGGTGAACATTTTAAATGTCCGGTATGCGGTAACACTACCGAAGTCTGGTCTCGCGTGGTCGGTTATCTTCGTCCGGTTCAGAATTACAACCTGGGGAAAAAAGAGGAATATCGCGAACGTCAGGTATTCACTGTTCCCGAAGTAACCGGATGAAAATTGCCGCTTTACATAAAACATCGTTGATTGACTTTCCGGGCTTGATTTCTGCCGTGGTTTTTACTCAGGGATGTAATTTGCGTTGTGGATATTGTCATAATCCGCATTTATTGGATTACTCAGTCGATAAAAAATATCTTCCTGAATCGGAAGTCCTGAGTTATTTAAAAATACGACAATCTCTTATAGAAGGTGTCGTGGTAACCGGCGGCGAGCCGACATTACAGCCGGATCTTATGCAATTTATCGCCAAGGTAAAACATCTCGGATATCGGATCAAATTAGACACAAACGGTACGCAATCAAAGGTCCTTGAGAAATTAATTAAAAGCCAACTGTTGAATTTCGTGGCATTAGACGTAAAAGCGCCTCCCGGATTGTATAATAAAATCTGCGGTATGCCGGTTGACCTGAAAGCAATCACAACCAGTATCAAATTATTGCAGGAATCCGGAATAGATTATGAATTTCGCACCACGCTCTCCCCGGAACTGGGCATTCCCGAATTGACAGAAATCCTTACCTGGATTGACGATTCCCGCCATTGGGTACTTCAGAAATGTCGATCGGTTAATCACGGATTAGGAGGACAGCCTATATTTTCGCCGGTTTTTCGGAATACGGCGAATCTGGAAAATATATTTGTTGGCTGTAAACTGCGTGGGCTGTGATCTTTTTTAACAGGAGAAGATAATGACGACTAAATTATCTGTAATTGGTTATCCTCGGATCGGAGCACACCGGGAGTTAAAAAAGGAAATCGAGGCTTATTTTACAGCGAAAATTCCACGGGGAAAACTGCTGGAAACTGCGGCCGGTTTGCGACACAGTCACTGGTCGTACCAACAGAAACAAGGAATTGATTTCATCCCATCCAATGATTTTTCATTCTATGATTCTATGCTGGATACAGCCATTTTAATGAACGTCATCCCCGAAAGGTATCGCCGTCTTGGCCTGGATCAACTGGACACTTATTTCGCTATGGCAAAGGGCTATCAGAAACAGAGTCAGGACGTCAAAGCGCTACCGATGAAAAAATGGTTCAACACTAATTACCATTACATCGTCCCATCGCTTGAAGAAGGAATCGAGATCAAACTCAACGGGAATAAGATCTTTACCGAATACAAGGAAGCGCTGGCGTTAGGGATTGAGACAAAACCAGTGCTGATCGGACCGTTTACCTTTCTAAAACTATCTCTGATCAATTCAAATGTGAATCGGAAGTACTATTTTCCTGCCTGTGCGGGGACCTGTCTGCGTGCGGGCACGCACAGGCAGGCGGCAGACAGGGCGGAAATGATTACCAGAGCATATCAGGAAATATTCAATCAGTTCAATGCTCTTAAGGCACAATGGATTCAAATTGACGAGCCAGCGTTAGTAACCGATCTGAAAAGTGAGGAATTGATACTGTTTAAGAAGATTTATCAAGAACTCTTATCTAAAAAACATGACCTCCGAATTTTACTCCAAACCTATTTCGGGGATGTTGACGACGCCTATCAAACAGTCATAGACCTCAATTTTGATGGAATCGGTCTCGATTTCGTTGAAGGCCGACGTAATCTGAATAAAATCACGACGGTCGGGTTTCCATCGGATAAGATACTTTTTGCCGGTTTGGTTAACGGTAAAAACGTCTGGATTAACGACTATCGCCAGACTCTGGAGACCCTGGATTTTCTGGCCGGAAAAATAAACCGCGAACGGATTGTGCTGAGCACTTCTTGCTCTTTGTTACATATACCCTATTCTCTAAAGTATGAAAACCGCCTGACGCCGGAAAGTCGTCAGTACCTCACTTTTGCGGAAGAAAAACTGGCAGAATTACGAGAGATCGCCGTGCTCTGGGACGCGACTGATTACCGGATGAATTCAAGATTTGTTGCCAATGCCTCACTCATTGCGGCGAAAAAGGATGATAAGGTTAATCAAATTCCAGAGATTCGAAAGCATATTTCCGATTTAACAGAATCTGATTTTACGAGGAAACCCTCATTTTCGAAGCGTAGCACGGCACAACGCACCCGCCTTAATCTGCCATTACTGCCAACCACTACTATTGGCTCTTTTCCCCAGACGCCGGAAATTCGGAAACTGCGCCGATCATATCGGGACGGAAAAATTACCGCCGGGCAATATAATGCGGTCATTCGCGAAAAGATTTCGGCCGTGATCCGTTTGCAGGAGGAAATCGGCCTGGATGTTCTGGTTCACGGCGAGTATGAACGGAACGATATGGTCGAGTATTTTGGTGAAAATTTGTCCGGCTTTCTTTTCACTGAAAACGGCTGGGTACAATCTTATGGAACCCGTTGTGTCAAACCTCCGATCATTTTCGGAGATGTTTGTCGCACCAAATCAATAACCGTAGAGAACATTACTTACGCTCAGAGTCTGACCAAGAAACCGGTGAAAGGGATGTTGACCGGCCCCGTTACAATATTAAATTGGTCCTTTCCCCGCGAGGATTTGCCGCCGAGGGAAATCGCATATCAGATTGGACTGGCTATCCGGCAAGAAGTCCTTGATTTAGAAGCCGCTGGCATACAGATAATTCAGATTGACGAAGCGGCCTTCCGTGAAAAACTGCCTTTGCGCAAGACGGACTGGAATAGCTATTTCGATTGGGCGATCCGTGCTTTCCGCCTGACCAATGCGGCAGTTCGTCCGGAAACTCAGATTCACACCCACATGTGCTATAGTGAATTTGAAACAATTATCAATGAGATTGCGGATTTGGACGCCGATGTATTTACTTTTGAGGCGGCTCGCTCCGATCTTTCTATTCTGGATGCCCTGAAATCCTGTGCTTTCCCGATGCAAACCGGACCGGGAGTTTATGACATCCATTCCCCCAGAGTTCCCGGCAAGGAAGAGATCAGACAAATATTACGGAAAATGTTACTGAAAATCGACCAACGTCAATTATGGGTCAACCCCGATTGCGGCTTAAAAACCAGAAATATGGAAGAAGTTATTGATAGTTTGAAAAATATGGTCGCCGCGGCGCGAGAGGTACGGGAAGAACTGCAACCGGAGGAAAAATGAGCCTGCCGGAATGATACCCGCCCCGGCGGAAAGGCCTTGGATTGACGTCTGTCAGGCGGGTAGGAAATATTTCCGCATCGTTCAACATTTGTATTGCAAATTTGATTGGCGCGGAATAATTTTACCTCGTTCTTTTTAATTGGATTTAAAATGTCGGTATAGAGGCATTTTAAGCAGAGAAACACGATAGGGAAGCTCGTTAAAATCGAGCACAGCCCCGCTACTGTAATCGCGGACGTTCCTGCAAAGGCCACGGATCATTCGATCTGGAAGGCGCAGTGCAACGGTTGATGCGAGAGTCAGGATACCTGGTGTTCTCTCTGGCCAATCTGAAGTGCGCGGGTTATCAAGGATTAGGCAGGTGTGGCGATCATTTTTTCGTATAAATAAAATCATTGCTCTTGGGCTTCTACCTTTAGCGGCTTTCGCTTTTGAAAGGTTTGGCGGCTTTATTTGCGATATTAACGATCAGCCGGTCGCTTATGTCTTTATATACAATCAAACCCGGAATCACTGGATGGTCAGCGACGAGCGCGGCGAATTCCTTCTGCCGGATAATTTCCTGCGCGGCGATTCACTCATCTGCACGCGGATCGGTTATCAGCCGCAGACGGTTGTTTTAAATGAATCACGCTCGCCAATCACAGTCGTTCTCCCTTTTGCGCCGGTCAAACTGGATTCGGTCACCGTTTCCGGCCAAACATTTTCCGTAAAGCGCAAGGACATCACTCTGCGACAAATTGAACGCACTGCTGACCTGGGAGCGGTCGAACACCGGCGCCTGTTGACCAATATTCCCGGTTTATATTTAAAATCCTACGGCGGGCCGACCGGCGTCAGCACTCTGAGTATCGATGGTTCGCCGGCGACGCATACCAAAGTCATTATTGCCGGATTCGACGTAACCAGCGCCCAAAACGGTCAGATCGATCTTTCGCAACTCCCTCCCGCTTTTGTGGCTAATATTCTCTACTCGCCCGACCAATCGGGAAGCAATAGTTTTGAGAACTCCGAAGGTTTAATCAATATCGAACCAGCTTCCGGCAAAACCGGCGTGACCTGCGCGGTCGGCAGTTTTGGCAAATTCGATTTGAATGCCACTCTCGACCTCCGCAAAGCCAACCGGAACAGCAATCTCCTGCTGGGATACCACTCTTATCGCGGCGATTACCGGGTCACCTGGCGCGACAATAGTTTCAAACGCGAAAACAATCAATTCCTGCAACAATACTTCAACTGGCAGGCCGGTTATATCTTCAAATCGCGGGCTTTTCTGCGCCTGATGGCATTTTATTCAGAACAGGAACGCGGCGTTGCCGGATTGGTCTGGAATCCTTCTCCCGATGCTTATCGCCGGGATGCGCTTGGATTATTGGGATTGAAGACCGGCTGGACGAATGCGAACGGCCACTCTTATTTTCAGATAATGCGCCGTTATTCGCAGGAAAAATACGTTAATCCTACAATTGCGATCAATAGTCGGCATATCGTTACGACCGATCAGGTAATCTTCAACACCAGCCGCAATTTCCGGATTCTCAGTTTCGACTATACCTCCGACCTGAAATCCGATCGTCTCCGGAGCAAAGATGCTGGAAATCATTCGCGTCTGACGTTTACGAACGTTTTGGCCGTTCCATGGAATTTCTTCACAAAATACGAACTGCGTCCCTGGATCAAATTCGATTACTCACCGGATTTGTATCAGAAAATGACATGGGGGAGCCGATTAGGTTTCCATGGAAAGAGATTTATCCGAACAATCTCCGGCAGTTACGGACATTATTACGCTTATCCCACTTTCAACGATCTGTACTGGCAACCGGGTGGCAATCCAAATTTGAAACCGGACGAAACAACTAAATATGAAATAGATGTCGTTCTCCAATTTAGCCGGCATATCAACCTCCTTTTCGACGGTTATTATAAAAAGGATAAGAACCTGATCCAATGGACGCCCGTGCAATCCTATTGGCAACCATCGAATATCTCGCACGCTATCCGACAAGGCTGGAAAGTAGTGCTGAACTGGTCTCTGCCGTTTTTGCCGGTCGATGGATTCGTGCAGGGCGCGATCAATCAATCCAAAAATCTGACGGAAGGTGACAACTACGGCAAAGCCCTGCGCTATACACCGCGCCGTTCATACGGCGCCGGCCTCAATCTCAAATTCTGGCGCTTCGTATCCCGAACGACAGCCGAGTATGTCGGTTCAAGGATTGCCATGTACAACTGGCCGGAGAATGTTTTATTGTCCAAATACGTCGTTTTCAATACAAACTTAGCATATAGTCTCGACACCCGTCTCGGAACCTTTATTTTCGTTTGTGGCATCGATAATCTGACCGATGAATCTTTCGAAAGCATGCAGGGTTACCCGGAGCCGGGTCGCGCCCTGACAGTAACTATTGAATACAATTTAAAGTGAAAGGAACGGAAATGAAAATCAAACAAATCGCAGTCTCTCTTTTAGTCATGTTTCGACTCGGATTCTCACTGGATTACACTTACATCCTGTGCGAAGGCAATTTCAATTCAACCAATGCTTCGTTGTGGCAATTGGCAGGAACGGATCAACTGACCGGCCCGATCCACTGGAACTTTACGGATAATCCGCTGGGCGACGTCGGCCAGAATCTGCGGATTTACAACGATAAACTATATATCGTAATGAACAACTCAAACTCACTGGAGGTCATGGACTTGAGCGACG
>Ga0265296_1005300_pt1 | contig 10664 bp, 8 predicted proteins | sample MunlanPumphouse1_FD_189073 | JGI IMG/M metagenome (GOLD analysis project Ga0265296, IMG submission 189073) | Groundwater microbial communities from a municipal landfill in Southern Ontario, Canada - Pumphouse #1 | ecosystem: Environmental > Aquatic > Deep subsurface > Groundwater | place: Canada...
ACATCCAACTCAAAGTTTGCAATGTTAACCAGAAGATAATAACGGGGGTCTTCCAATGGCAGCCATCTTAGTCTTTCTAAATTAACCACAATGCTTTTAATCTTTTCCATTACCGGGATATTCAATTTTTCAATAGTTTGGTCTCCAATATTACCTAATGCCTCCAGTCCATGCCTTTTTTGAAAATTCACTACTGCCAATTTCAGAGTGTCGTCATAAGAATCAATATCCGTTGGATCATTAACAGTATAATCATTGGTTATTCGCAATCGTTGCCGAATTTTGGCGATTCTTTTGTCGGACATTCCGAGTTTAATAACTTTTCCTTTGTCAACTCTTTTCCAGCCACCGTTCTTTTCAATGTCCCTGTAGACCTTTAGTGCAGATATTAAATAATTGTAATTCTTATTCTGGGGTTTAATTTCTGATAGGATTTTGTTGATTCCTTTCGAGTTAATTTCATATAAATATTTTACCGGATTTTTATCGGTTTTTAACACATGCCATTCAGCCTTAATGGTTAAGGGGTTTGTTTTACCGGATAGAATATGTGAAGTATATAAAAGAAATGCATCAGTTAATATAATGTCTAAATCTGCATCATTTTCGGCAGATTTATTCTGCTTTAGTCTCAGGATGACGGAAAGGTGATAATCATCTGGATTAAGTCCTTCATTATCACACTTCTCAATAGCGGATATCAATTCAGATACTTGCTCTGTATTTCCCCAAAAAGGTTTGAAATTGTTTTTAAAATAAACCTCCCTGACAGATGGTGTGCAAAAAATTTTGTCGTTTCTGTTTAATGTATTATAAGCAGGCAAATTTTCCTCAACTTTTCTGCGGATTAGTTCATCAACAGTATCAGAGGTACTGAAAGAGGCAAAAATGGCCAGACCTATAATGCATATGTTAAAGAAGTAGTTTTTCATTAAGAAAAAAGATAAAAGCGTTTTGGGGTAGGTCTATAATAACACAATCGCTCTTCTTGAATAAAACGGACGGTTGTCTTTATTTACTCCTTCAAATTTTAGGTTAGTTGCTTATTCCGAAGAAGAAACCATTTCCCTGAAAGGAGGCCGATACTGTAGCTCCTATGAGTAATGAGATACATAAAACAAGTAATGCAGCAGTAAACCATTCCCTTTTATCTTTTTTCATCTCTTTTTCCCATTGACTATATTGATCAGTCCCAATATGTTCTGCCTTAGTCATGGATTCTTCTTGGGTTACATCTGTTTGATAGCTATATGGATCATTACTTTTATTCGGGTCTTTCTGTAAGCCTGCGCATCCACCACTATGGGTGAGTAAGAAAATGATGCCCATAACTAAAGCTAATCTTCTCGAAACCATTTTTTTCACCTTGTTCGTTGAACGAAAGCTCTTTGGCTGCATCGTGCAGCAATCTGGAACGAATGATCTTTCGCTTCTCCAGTCCATACGCCATTGCCAGTTTCTCCATTGTCACCATCACGCCAAAGGAGTGTTCCAAGCACTTGGGAGTGAGATTCTGCTTCAAGTATGGCACACATATCCGGTAACATCCAAATCGTCTTTTATGCCCCTATCCATGCCATTGCTAATGATGCATTATTAAGAATTTAATAAAACTGGTACTGCCCCTATTTGCCCCCTGTTTACCTTTGTTAATTCATCGTAGGCTGTGATGTAACCTGCCACCATATTTCCCAGGCTCCATTTTTCCCGAGCTTCTGACATAATTCTTTTTGCCTGCGCTTCCCAAATCTGGGGATTATTTCTAAAGAATCTGTGTAATTCTAGTGCCTTATGAAGTCCCCACCATAATCCCGCTGAATCATAATCCTTAAAAAGAAAACCGTTTCCCCTATCGCTGGGTGCGCCTAAAGCTTTTAAACTTATTGGAATAATTTTATCAGAATATCCACCCGTATCACGATTTGTTGCGGTTGCCCCATAAAGATTTCCTACAACATCAATTTGCCCGAATGGCTCATAGAGTGAAGCTCCGAAAACATCACTTGCAGCTGCATATCCAAGGGTGCATAAATCTTCTACAAAATCATGGTATGAAATCTTGCCTTGTGAAGCACAAGATATTCTACCTAAAATCTCCTGATGACTTATGTCACTGCCGACTGAATTTCCAATAATCGCAATTTGGACATCCTCATGTTCAATTACAAATTTCAACGCAATATCCTCAAGAAGCTCTACCCCTTTTTGAGAAGGATCAATTCTTGATGGCCAGAAAAGCAATATAACTTCAGGATCAACGTTCAAACCCATTCTTTTTTGAAATTCAACGAGATTTATTTTTTTAGCTTTTATGACTGCACTGTCAATTCCGTACCTTTCAACTAAACAGGTTTGATTTTCAGGGAAAATATCCGGAGATATTCCATTAGGAATAACTCTTACTTGGTTATTATAAAATTTAAATTTAACCTCTTGTCTGACACTCCACGGAATAATAGGCCTATCTAAAAAGAAGTCGTTAACAATTTCCTCCAGAAATCTTTTTCCAACAAAACTGACTAATTTTGCACTTTTTACTGCGGTAGCCTGGGCGTCTACACACTGCTTTCCCTGATCTATTGAATAAAATATATTATTACTAAGTCTACCGACATTAACTCCCGTCAGCAAATCCAACGGGATATGTGCCGTATGGGTATTATGTACCGTGTGTAGGCACGGAATATTTCTAATTTTTGCATAAGAAGTAATTACTCCTCCTGCCATCCAATCATGGCTATGGATTATGGCTCTTCCGCCATAATGACCTCTGATTTCTTTTATCGTATGATTGATTATTTGGCGCTGAAATTCCGCTGCTGTAAATCTGGGATCTCCTTCGTAAGCACTTCGATATTCTTCAAATATCGAAGAATTGATCAGATGAATTTTCCCCGGATCAATCTGGTGTCGATGTTCAATCCACTCTTTCTCATTTAAGTGAGCTTCTTCCTTAAATCGTTTGCTTAAATTTAACGTTACCAAATGAATTGGAATTTTTCTTTCCGCTAGACCTTTACATAAAGCGGCAACTACCTCTCCCAGTCCACCACTTTTGCCTGAAACATACTGGGCAAATTGACCTAAGCCTTCAGTGGGAAGTTTGCCTGTTTCCGGCGTAATTAAAATAACAGGTGTTTCTTCCGGTTTCTTTAAAATGTTGAATTTGTGAACAGCAGTTTTTAAATTATCTAAATTTCTTGTTAGTAAAAACGTCGCCAATGCTGTTGAATTGTAAGGATTGAAATAATCATGTAATTTGCAATCCGTTTCCTTTTTCTCATTTAAATAATAAAGATGATCCGATGTCGTTAAATGTCTCCATTCAGTCAACAAAGCTCCGCCGGCTTTTTTCGCTTCAGGCTCTAAATTTTCCAGGTCCTTAAATAGCGCATACTGAACAAGAGTTCCAGGCCATCCAGAAGTATTTTTATCAGCGTCAGTCTTTGAAGAAGTTGACACAGATTTAATATCAATAATGGGGCATTCACTGCCTTTGAAAATTTCTGCTATTTCAGAAGGATTTGCTGATTTTATTGCGGGTTCATTTTTTATTGCCTGGGGAATGTTACGCCAAAAATCAAATATTCCTGTATCCGCCCAGATATGTTCTTCAATATGTTCAAAATCATAGCCTAAAATTACAACGTCTCCATCAACCTTGGCAATATTGTAAGCATAATGTTCAGGAGTTAAAGAAGCTTGTTTAAATCTAAAAGCAACATCGTTGCTCAGATCACAGTTTCTTGGCAGCACGAGCAGGCCAAGTTTTTTCCCCTCCGTACTTACCGCCCGAAAAACAGTATTTGTTGAAATAACTTTTTCATCTGGTGAAACAAAAATGTCAGGTTTTTGCTCGCACAATATTGTCCGGAAACCCATTTCATCAACTACGCCTGCGACATCGTTGTTGTATGTCAATTCTGTGTTTCTAAATGATGTTGGTTTAACACCGAAAATATCTTTCATTAATTGCGAATGTTGAGCTACCTGTTCTTTAAATTCGTGTTTCTCCGGATCAAAAAAAATTCCAACCAGGGAGTGATAATAAGTCATACCCAAATATTCGACTTGACTATTTTTTTGACCTGCTTCGAACAATTTTTGAAGTGCGATAATCAAATCCGGTTCAAACAGGAGCGCTTGTTCAAGAAAAACTCCGGACATTCCAATGCAGATTTTAAACTCCGGATTTTCTTCCACAATCTGAGTAAACATCCTTGTGGAAGGCAAATATTTTTTTTCAGCTATTTCAGCAAAAATTTCTTTGTTTTTTTCATCCCATAAAAATTGTCCTCGCACAGGAGCCAATTTGAATGGTTGGTGAAGCTCAAAGTAGAACGTTACTATTGGCATGAATAAATCCGAATCACTTTGTTGTTAATCTACATTTTATCAGCAAGTAATATCCGTTTATATACTTGCATGTAAGTATATAACGCGGCTAATCAGTCGCGCTGATTTTTGTTTTGTCTGAATTAGCCTTGCTATGAGGAAATTTATCATGTTAAGGATTGATTTTTGATAATGATTCCCTTGCTCCGATAACAATTACAACGTCCCCCTGAAACAGTGTGTCATACGCTCTAGGTATATATCGGTAATATGATTCGTTATGTCTACGCACCGCGATGATTTGGCAATTATATTTATTGGTTAAGTCGATTTCCCGCACCGTTTTTTGTGCGAATTTTTCAATCGTTATTTCCCGAATAATCATTTCGGAATCAAATGGCAACCGCTGAATTATTCCCGGTATATCAATCCTGTCTGCCAGTTGACTTGCGGCGATATGTTCCGGGATAATAACTTCATCTGCGCCGATTTTACGTAACAGTTTGGCATGGTCTTCGTTGATCGCTTTAACCCAGACATTCGGGACTTTCAGTTCCTTCAGATACATTGTCGTCATAGAACTGGTGGAAATAGAATCTCCAACACTGACAAGAACGTGGGTAATTTCGGAGAGTCCTATTTGTTCAAGCGCTTGTTTTTGGGAGGCATCGGCTTCATATAATTGGGAAAAAAAATTATGCGCTCTTTGAATGTTTTCGGGATTAGAATCAATACCTATTACCTTATGATTCAAATTCATGAGGGAAACGCCAAATTTAAACCCGAATTTACCAAGACCGATAACGCAGATTTGCGGTTTGATGATCATATTTTATTCTCCCTATCAGCCGATCATTATATTTTCTTCCGGAAGTTTATAATACTGAACTTCCTGGATACTATGCAGTGCGTTTATCAACACAAAGGGGCCAAGACGGCCAATGAACATCAAAAAGATAATAATCCATTTACCGGCAGTTGAAAGCGTTGGAGTCAGACCCGTACTTAAGCCTACTGTACAGAAAGCCGAAACAGACTCAAAAAGGATTTCTAAAAATTGACCTCTTACCTGATAATGTGGTCTATTTCCACCTTCCGTAAAATCCAGTAAAAATACAGCCAAAAAGATTAGAATAATAGCAAGAGCAAATAAAACCATGGCTTTCTTTACAGCCGCTTCGTTGACAGCAAATTTGCCGATCACAGCTTGTTTCTTGCCTTTCAATTGCGACCAGATTGCAGCTACCAGAACTCGAAATGTCGTTACTTTTATACCTCCAGCACAGGAGCCTGGTGCACCGCCAATAAACATAAGAAAAAGAAGAACGATTAAAGAAACATTTGTCATTTGACCAATATTGAGTGTATTAAATCCAGCTGTCCGGCTTGTCACTGATTGAAACAGGGCCGTTAAAATCGAATCGTCCAGCCCTATCGTTTGATTATACCCTACAAACTCGGCGAAATAAATCCCTAACCAACCCAAAATAATCAAGAAGAAACTGGTTCGGAAAACAATTTTCGCATACCAGCTTATGCTTCTAGAGTCGTGGGTTGGGAATGACTTAAAGCGTTGCACTACGAAATTTTTTAATTCAACAAATACCGAGAACCCGATTCCTCCTAAAAAAATTAAGACGATGAACACGATGTTTATTCCCCAGTCCCCTTTACAGTTCATGAGACTGTCAGGGAACAGAGAAAAACCCGCATTACAAAAAGCAGAAACGGAATGAAATAGTGCAGAAAATGGCGAAAAGGCTTTGGGTGCGATTAAGTAGAGCAGAGTGGCACCAACTGCTTCGATAACGAATATCCATCTGAAAATTTCGATGAGAAATTTCCCAAGGTTAAACCTGGGGTCATGCAATAATACCTGTCCGACTGCAATTCGATCCGTTATCGTCGTTTTTCGTCTCAAAAGGTAAATTGTAAGACTGGTAAAGGTCATAATCCCAAGGCCGCCAATTTGCATCAGGCATAATATAATGATTTTACCAAATACCGTGAAATATGATCCGGTATCAACAACGACTAAGCCTGTTACGCAGGCTGCTGAAGTCGCGGTAAATATGGAATCTGTCCACGATATTGAATCAATTATTCTTTTTTCAGAGCTATGAAGAATAATAGAGCCTAATAAAATCAAGATGATAAAAAAGATAATGGGAAAGATGATTGGTGAGTTTAGAATCTTGTGTATTTTCATGCGCTCATGAACCTTAAATTTATAATTCCCTTGGTTTAACAATAACTGAACTGCATTCACATAACGTCTTCGTTATCAGTTACGGCGCGTAACGCCGTCGGCTGCATGCCGTTGATGCGGACTGATTCTCCTGTACACACGTCATACAAGCGAGTTATGGAGGCAACATCTAAGATATGTGATCCATTCATATTAGAGCCAGTGTTTACGCCGAAAGTACCAGAGCATCCCTCCAACGACCGTTGCCATGAACAGCAGGAGCGCTGGGTAAGCCCATGGGATCTTGAGCTCCGGCATGTATTCGAAGTTCATGCCGTAGAGTCCAGCGAAGAATGTAAGCGGGATAAAGATCGTCGCAATGACTGTAAGGACCTTCATTATCTCATTCATTCTGTTGCTTACACTCGAGATGTAGAGATCCATGGTCCCCGACAGCAAATCACGAAAAGTCTCGACGGTATCAATAACCTGAACCGAATGGTCGTAAACGTCCCGTAGATACACGCATGTCTGATCTTCTATTAGCGTTGTTTCGTTACGGCACAGCGACCCAAGCACCTCACGAAGGGGCCAGACGGTCTTTCGAAGCACCAGGACCTCGCGCTTCAGTGTATGAATCCTATGCATAACTGATGTGGTTGCTTCGCTCAGCACCAGCTCTTCAAGTTCTTCTATCTCGTCTCCAATCTCCTCGAGTATCTTAAAATAGCCGTCAACCACAGCATCAATTATTGCGTATGCGAGGTAATCGGGTCCTTTGCGGCGAATCTTCCCCTTTGCCTGCCGTATGCGATTTCGAATGGATTCAAGAACGTCCCATGGCTTCTCCTGGAACGAAAGAACGTAGTTTCTACCCACCACTAAGCTCATTTGATCGATTTCGATAGTTTTCGTAGCGCTGTCGAACGCAAGCACCTTAAGCACAAAGAAAATATTGCCCTCATATTCCTCAAGCTTGGGCCGCTGTCCGGTACTCACAATGTCCTCGAGGATCAAGGGGTGAAGCTTAAAAACCTTTCCGAGCTGCTCGATATGGCTCGCGTCGTGTAAGCCGGAAACATCAATCCAGGTCACGGTTGGCGTTGTTGCGAACGGGAAACTTTCTTCAATTGTCGCGAATTCTCCCTCATGCAAAGCGTGTTCGTCGTAGTCGAGGTAACGTGTGACGATTTGTTCTGTCTTTCGTTCCCCGGTGTGAACCATTGTGCCGGGAGCGGTACCTGCTGACTTTCTTACCCGCCTTACGACTCGGCCGATAATCCCGATAGATTCGCGAGAAGCCGCCGTGTCCGTGGTGTGTCTCCGACTTTTCATAACAAAACCCTCCTGGCATTGTGCTGTCGCACTGTACTATTGACGATATTTAGCGGGAACACCGGAGAATCGGGGGTGTTTCGCCTGCCCTGCCGGAGTTTTTTCCCCGCCCAGGGTTTGAGATCACTTGCCGCTATGAAGCGCCACTGGAATAGTGGTCAAGTATCGTCCTGTTGAGCAATTATTACAAGATTTAAGAGGGGGGATAAACCACTTTTTTTGCATCTTCTAACCTTTAATTTATCTGGTTTCTCATGAAAAACAAGTGAAACAATTATAACTGCAACTCCGGCTATTCATACTGAGGCCTTATCGGCGATACCAAACTTCTTGAGGATCTTCTCCATGAGGCACCAGCCGGTGAAAGCCGACTGAAGCAGGTTCAAGCCGACAAAGGCTGTGAAAAGATGCCAGTAAGCACTGTGCAGGTACCCTAAAGCGAGCGAGATCAATACGAAGCTCCCCGCGATTGCTCGGATGTACTGTTCCATTCCCATAGTATGACCTCCTTTGCGGCCTGGCGATGGGTTCCCCCGACCGCCTGGTGTTTTAGATCACTTGCCGCCGTGAGACGTGTGATCCTTTTATTGTAACGGCAAAAGCTGGCTCGCTTGACCACCCCTCCTGCCGTCAAGTATGGATGCTCCTTTTTATCTGACGATCAGCAGAGCCACGTAGGGAACGACATTGAAGATCAGAAAGACGATTTTGAACAACCCGAGGAACGAGTAAATGACCACGTTGAAAGTTTCACGGGAAATGGGAAACCATTTACTCTGCGTACGGTATAGCAAATCCGGGGCCAATATCAATATTATGGTCCAGAGGACCAACAAGGTTCCGTTCATGATTGTACACCACATGAAGAATGTTGTTAGTACCTGAATATCCATGATGTTCCTCCTTTATCCTTCTGTATCCAGCGCCCGGCACGGGCGTGAACTTATGGGGTGAAAGTCCCCTGTATGTGAATCCTGTCAATGCGATAGAAACATTGACACAAATACTAGCCGAAGGCAAGGGCGGAACCGCGAGGGACCGCCCGGTGCGGACCCGCATGCCGGGTGGTGTGGGGGCTGGGGGAGAAAAACCCCCGGCTACCCGATTCGGCCTGAAGAGCATTACGCACGAACACGATCCTTTCAACCTTTATAGACTTTCCACGTCACTGTTTATCCCCTGAGCAGTCTTTGTACCACACCTTGATTTTCTCATTGCGTGCCAATGGGGACGTCCGCAAAATAGTAAATAACCATTCATATATTCACTTTATTTACTTATTTACGGACGTCACTTTCTTTTCACTATATTGTTTTTCTTGTCTTTCCTGTGTTATGCCTTGTCACCAGGCGTCGCCGACGCAAAGATTCCTTCCGGATCGGCCCTGGTTTCCTCTGCCTTTCTTTGGGTTGGTTGTGTACTCACTGCTTCCCCGGGCGTATAACTCATCACTTGCTCGAAATATTCCTGATGGAAGCCCAGGCTTTCCATATACTTCCATTGTTCTTCATTTTTTGTTGACTTCTGCGCTCCAAAGATATGATCGTGTTCGTCAAAGACTCTGTCAAAGTTCATATTCGAATCGATGCTCATTGCCTTTGCTAATTCTCGCGTATCTTCATAGATCTCCTCTTTGTCCGCATTCTTCGGAAATACTGCATACATCCTGGCGCTCCCTCCCAGTTGGCGCACCTCCTCATTAACGGCCCGTATCGCTTCCTGGAAGAGGGCTTTAAAACCGTTGATGCCATTCTCCGGCAGGACACAAGATGGACCAAGGCGATAGGCATAATCCGGTCCTTCAGCAAAACGGCCTTCGTCTTTCGAAGCCTGTCTCCGTCTCAGCATGAGAAATCCCACAACCTTTCCTTGATCTTTCAAACAGAAGCAACTCTCCTTGATTGAATCATTGTGTACATTCATAAGAAACTGCAGGCGTTTTGATTTGAAGTATTGCTCATCAATTTCACCGATGGCTTTCAGGTCATGTGCATCGAGTCTTTCTACCTGTATATTCTCACCCAAATTCATTGCCTCATATTCTAGCTTAAGGGGTAACTCGGCTTCCTGAGACGTTGTAAAGGCTTCTGCATGGAATCCCACCTTTTTGTAAAGGCCAATTGCTAACGGAACAGCCCCCAGTCGAAATGTGAGAACATGCTTGTTTTCGCGCAGATAGTCTATGACTCCCCTGATCAGCTTAGCGGCAAGTCCCATTCCTCTGGTCTCTTTCGCGACAATGATATTGCCGATCCAGGCTTGATTGTCGTAATTTGTGGTGAAGATGCTTCCGACGATGCGTCCATCTTTGAGAAGTGCAAAACAATCCTGATTCAGGATCAAATACCTTTTGAGTTCATGGTGGTCATAGTAGTACCACCCCTCTTTATTCATCAACTCAATTATTCCGTCCATATGCTCTTCGTGTAAGCGTAAAACCTTCACTCCAGGTGTATTTATGGTAAGTTCTGTCATATTAAACTCCTCCCAATATCATCACGCGTGATCATGCAAAATATGAGTCAAGGTGCTGACATGGTCGATTTGCATTGATCAGTGTAAATAACTGATAGTCACCAAGGGCATCTACGACGTCACTGCCACTGTTGGGAGGTCCTAACATTACGACCCGACCAAGACGATCGATCTTTTTCGTCTTTAGGTACTGGCGTATAAGAATGACCCCTGTCGTCAATAGTGTACACTAATTTGTTTTTCATGCCGCTTGTTTCAATGTGTAAAATTGCTTCTCAAAAGTAACCGGAGACAGATAGCCAAGTCTGGCCTGCCGCCTTTGCCGGTTATA
>Ga0265296_1005301_pt1 | contig 10663 bp, 7 predicted proteins | sample MunlanPumphouse1_FD_189073 | JGI IMG/M metagenome (GOLD analysis project Ga0265296, IMG submission 189073) | Groundwater microbial communities from a municipal landfill in Southern Ontario, Canada - Pumphouse #1 | ecosystem: Environmental > Aquatic > Deep subsurface > Groundwater | place: Canada...
AAGGCAGGAACGTTATAAAGCCAAATCAAAATGTTCAAAAGCGGAGTGTAGAGAAAATCGTGCCAAATAGTTGAAAGCATAAAATAATTTTCAATTTTCACTTTTAACTTCTAACTTGTAATTTGGTAGCCCCATCGGGATTTAAACCCGAGTTTCCTCCGTGAGAGGGAGGCGTCCTAGATCAGGCTAGACGATGAGGCCGTGGATTTTTAACTAATTTCCAGTGTATCAGAAATATCGAGAATTGTCACCTCGCGCTAAGATAAAAGCGAGTCCCCGGACTCGCCCTTTTATCAAAAATTATTTTCTGGGACACGCCCAAGACGCGTCTTGCCGCACCAAAAGTTCACAAGCCCGCATCGGTTCAGCCATCAGTTCTTTCACAACTTTTTCCATCCTCACGCCCTGCGATCCTTTAACCAAAACTATATCTCCTTGTTTCATTTTCCCCTGGACAAAAATTCCTGCTTCTTCCGGCGTCCTAAAATTGGAGACCTTGTCTTCACCCATTCCGGCTTCACGCGCCGCCCGGACAATATCGCGCGACCGCTCACCGACCGTCACAAGAAAATCTACTCCACTTGCCGCCGCCGCCCGTCCAACCTGTTTATGCCCTTCTTCGCTAAAACTGCCGAGTTCCAACATATCGCCCAACACCGCGAATTTTTTATCATCTTCCGCCGGAAGTTTTATTGATTGTAAAACTCCGAGCGCCGCTTCAACCGGAATCGGCGAAGCGTTATAAGTATCATCAATAAGTAAAGTATTTTTGATGCCATGAATCAAATTCATCCGGCCCTTTGGCGCCTGATATTTTTTTAAACTCTCGGCGACTTCAACTAAATTCATTCCATAAATAATCCCAACCGCCGCGCCGGCCAGTGCCGCGTAAATATGTTGCCGTCCCAAAACTCCGGGCAGAAAAATCGGAACAACCGCTCCGGCGTAACTCACTTTAAAATTCATTCCGGAAATTCCCACGCCCTCCCCAATCACCCCGTCTTCCTGAGCTCGGACTTCCGCGTCGGCAAAAAAACCATAGGTCAAAACTTTAGCCCGCGTTTTTTCCCGCATTTCAAAGACCTTTTCATCATCACGATTTAAAACGGCAAAACCGTCCGGCCGAAGATGACTCACAATCGTCCTTTTTTCTTTTATAATTTTTTCAATACTTTCAAAAAATTCTAAATGCGCCGGACCGATGCCGGTAACGACGCCGATTTTGCAAGGCGCGAGTTCTGTTAAATATTTTATATCGCCCGGATGATCCGCTCCCATTTCTAAAACTAAAATCTGCGGATAATTTTCATCACGGGATAAAATTAATTTCAAACCATGAAAAATTACGCCGAGCCACTTCAAAATAGATTTACGGCCGGACTCAACTCCCAAGATGGAGAGTGGAAGCCCTAATTCATTATTATAATTTTTTAAATTCTGACGCACACGAAATTTAGAAGACAGAACGGCAAAAACCGCCTCTTTGGTTGAGGTCTTGCCCATACTGCCCGTAATGCCGACCACTTCTGGTTTATACTTTTTCAAGACCGCTCTGGCTAAAACGTATAAAATTTTCTGAATTATTTTTTTCATAAATAAATTTATATGTAAACACAGATTAGCTCCTCGGCTCGGAAAAAATGTAAACATTTTTTCTCTCACCTTACGTCGCTAATAATTCAAATTTACCTGCTTGGAGGCACTTTCAGATAGTTTAGCATAAACTTGGCAATTTCGCCAAATAGCGGGGCGGCCGTGGACTCGGCCCAAATCGTAGTACGGGGATGATCAATTTTTGTAAGCATTACAAATTTTGGATCTTCAACCGGGGCAAAACCGACAAATGAACCAATGGTCGCGTCTGTCTCATATCCGCCGCCCTCTTTTTTTGGAATCTGCGCCGTACCGGTTTTTCCGGCTACATAATATCCCGAAACGCCGGCCCGCTTGCCATGGCCGTTTTCGACCACCGAGACGAGCATTCCCCCAAGAAGAGCTGAAGTTCTCGGCGAAATAACTTGACGAAGAACTTTTGGCGCGGTCTTTATTGTCTCGCCATTATTTTTTCTAATTTCATCAACAATGTAGGGCTTAACTAATTTCCCGCCATTCGCGATGGCCCCGAACGCCGCTACAACCTGAATCGGCGTCACGGAAATGCCCTGACCAAACGACCCGGTCGCACTCCAAATTTTTCCCTTTTTATCCAATGACTTTATATCTCCAGAATTTTCAAAATCCAATTCAATGCCCGTTACCGTTCCAAAACCGAAGTCAGCAACGTACCTTTGAAAATTATCCGCCCCAATTTCAGAGACGGCAAAGACCGCGCCAGTGTTTAACGACTCATCAAGCACTTGAGTCATGGTCTGAATCCCGTGCGCCTTAAGATCTGAATTTTTTATAATTCGGTCATCAACCTGAATTTGTCCCTCGTCGTTGTAAGTGGTGGCCGGCGTAATTTTTCCTAAATCAAGAGCGGCGGCAATAGTTATCGCTTTGAAAATTGAACCCGGTTCATACTGATTAAAAATCGCTGGATTATTAAAAATGTTAATGTCCGGGACGTCAGCATAATTGTTTGGATCAAAATCGGGATAAGAACACATCGCCCAAATTGCCCCGGTCTTTGGATCCATAATGACGACCGTTCCTCCATCCGCGCTGTGATGCTCCACTGCCTGCTTCAATTTCTCGCAAGCAAAAAATTGGATGTTGCGATCAATGGTCAAAACCAAATCCGAGCCATCTTCCGCTCTCTCCCAATTTCTGCCCGAAACCGGAATCCACCGGCCGGCCACATCTTTTTCCGAAGCAAGAAATCCCGGCTTGCCGCCAATCTCTTTTTCAAAATATCCTTCAAGTCCGTACTGCCCCACTCTTTTATCATCCTCTACGCCGACAAAGCCCAAGAGATGACTGCCGATATTTTTTTCCGGATAAAAACGGGCATCCTCTTCAATAAAACCCAAACCATCGACCCCCAATTCTTTAATTTTTTCTACTGATGAATCGGGAACGCGATGGTAAAGCGGCTCGTACGGATCGTTCTCTTTTTTCAATTTTACTAAAATTTCCTCTTCCAACTTTTCTTTCGCCGCCTCGTCTTCTGCGGCAATCTCCTCCGACGTCAATTCTTTTTCATTTTCCTTTTCTTCCCGTTCATAAAGAATATCCGTTAATTTCGGCGCTAACTCTTCGGCACTTTTTATTTTCCGAGGATCGGCATAGACAAGATACAACGATTGATTGGTCGCCAGAGGATATAATTTTTTTTCTCCCGACTTATTCTCTGCGTTAAGTTCTTGCATCCAAATCTTTCCACGCTCCGGAAAAAGCGACTGATAAATTTCGTGCTGACCTGCCGCCAGAGCCGCGTAAAAATTATTATCAATAACTTGCAAAACAAAAAGGCGCAGCACAAGCACTCCGCCAAATAAAAAAATAATTATCTGAACTAATTTCAAGCGGCCATCTCCCCTGCCTTGCGGCGATGGCTGATATTTTTTTCTAAAAAATCTTTTCATGTCGAAAAATTTCTAAATTACTTTTACGCCGGCATCGTAACTTCCACCCAATCATTTTGACTTTCATCCCATTTGTAGGCCTTGAATTTTTGGCTCTTCTCCGTGTCGGAATAAACGTATTCTACCGAGGCCTGACTGCCCATTCTTTTTGAGCCCAAAGTTTTTTTGCCGGTAATGACGGCTTTGGTTGTCCGCTCAATTTTCATTTTTCCGAGTGGCCCGTTAAAAATTACAAACTCGCGAAAACCGCGGCCAACTTCCTCGGGCAAATCTTCTTTCCCTTCTTCTAAAACAGGAAACTTATCTTTCAGGATAGAAATTGTGTCTAACCATTTTTCATCATGCATAAGCGTCAATTTATTATTTTAAATATTTTCTGCCTTTTAATTTTTCCGGAAAATAATCCTGATGGACGGGCTCTTTAAAATTTGGATTATATTTATATCCTTTTCCGTAGCCGAGATTTTTCATCAAATCCGTCGGCGCGTTTCGAAGATGCAGCGGCACTGGTTCGTTTTCCGTTTCCCGAATATCGCGCTGAACCTCGCCGTAAGCGGTGTAAAGTTCATTTGATTTTGGAGCGCGGGAAAGATAAACCACGGCTTGCGCCAAAATCACATTGCACTCCGGCATTCCCAAATAATGGCAAGCTGTGTAAGCAGTCGTGGCCTGCACTAGCGCCTGCGGATCGGCCAAACCGATATCCTCCGATGCAAAACGGACAAGACGCCGAGCAACGTAAAGCGGGTCTTCTCCGGCTTCAATCATTCTTCCAAGCCAATAGAGCGCCGCGTCGGCATCTGAACCGCGCATTGATTTATGAAGCGCGGAAATAATATTATAATGTTCTTCACCCGCCCGATCGTATAAAAGATGCGTTTTCTGCAGGGCTTCACGAATTGTTTCCTGATTTAATTGTACCATTTTTTGCCCTTCTTTACGACTGGCCTTAATCGCGAACTCCAGGGCGTTCAGGGCAATCCTCGCGTCGCCATTAGCCACGCCGGCCAAATAGTCAAGGGTCTTATCAATAATCTGCACGTCAAACGCGCCATAACCGCGAACTTTGTCGGCAATCGCCCGCTTCAAAATATTTTTAATATTTTCCGTGGCCAAAGATTTTAAAACAAAAACCCGCGAACGGGAAAGCAGAGCCGAATTCACTTCAAACGAAGGATTTTCCGTTGTCGCCCCAATCAAAGTGATTGTCCCGTTTTCCACGTACGGCAGAAGCGAATCCTGCTGGGATTTATTCCAGCGGTGGATTTCATCAATAAATAAAATTGTCCGGCGATTGTTAAACTTCCTTCCGCTCTGCGCCGCGGAAACAATTTTTCGCAAATCCGCCAACCCCGAGGCCGTCGCTGACATTTGAATAAATTCCGACTTGGTCATTTTGGCAATAATCCGCGCGAGAGTTGTTTTCCCGGACCCGGGCGGTCCCCAAAAAATCATGGAGGGAATTTCGTCGTTTTGAATCAGATTGCGGAGCATTTTCCCGGCGCCGATCAAATCTTCCTGTCCCTCAAATTCATCCAAGCTTTCCGGCCTTAATCTATCCGCGAGCGGAGCGTTTTTAGCCAAATCTTTATTTAATTTTCCGTCGAATAAATCCTGCATATTTGTTTTGTCATCCTCGGGCTTGACCCGGGGATCCAGTTCCTATTTCTGGATTCCCGTTTTCACGGGAATGACATTTTTTATCTTTATTGCCCAATCATTTTAGCACTTTTTACTAAATAAAAAAAGAGGCCGCCCGCGTCCCGACAAGGTCGGAAACGCGGGCGGCCGAAACCTCCTTCTGCTCCCCTCTACCCTTTGGGGAGAGGGTTGGGTGAGGGGGCTACGCCGCCATCGGAACCGGAATAACCTCACTCCCGCGGGAGGCGGAACCGCAGTCCAGAAGCGGATCCCGAATGCCGCGGGCGTGGAAGTATGGATGGCATTCCCCGAACCAGCCGACGTACGGCGCGTGCATCTCACCATGGGCGGATCCTGCGAACTCCGTGACGTACCGGCGGAGATGCGCTTCGTGCTCCGTCGGCAGGTGCAGACCTTCGACCGTCACGAGCCCGACTTCGTCCGGAGCGAAAGTCTTGCGGCAGTCTTCCACCGTCCGGCTGAGGTTCTTCACCCCGAGCTGGACGAAGGCGATGTAGCGCGAGGCGGCCTTGCCGTCCTTACCGACCGGAGCCGGAACGAGATCCTTGCACTCATCGGGCCGGACGTTGAGGTAGAAATTGCTCGCCGCGATGAGGCGCGGAATCTCGATCGTCCGATCCACGAGGAGAATCTCGTCGAAGCGACCGGCGTAGGAGACGGGCCAGACGACGGTCCGGGGCCACATCTTGCGGTAGGCCGAGGCCTTCAAGCCGCGGCCGCCGTCCGTCGCCTTGTGGAAGCCGGCTCTGATCATCCGCTCCACGAGCTCGGCGGTCGAAATGATCCGACCTTCGTCGATCTTGGCGGCCTCGTCCCGAAGGACGAGCCGATTGTCCAGAAGCGCCTGGATTTTCTCCCGCGGGATGAACTGCGGATCGCCCGGTGGCAATCTCCGAGTCCGACGTCTCAACCCCTCCAACTGTTTCTCTGTCGCGCGTGCCATCCTGGCACTCTCCTTGGCGAGACCGGGTCACCTGCCGCCACTGATCCCAGCACGCACAGGATCAAACCAGTCCGCCTGCAAAAGATTCCCATCATCCGGATGGGCACGGCTTTTGGTCCGCCGCATTGCGGATCGATACTCAAATCTTAGATATTTTGGCCAAAAAGTCAAGGGGTTTACGATTTTAAAAAAATTGTGTATACTACTAGTAAATATTTCTTTTTGTCATTCCCGCGAAAGCGGGAATCCAGAAATAATTCGCTGGATCCCTGGGTCAAGCCCGAGGATGGCAATTACTTCTAACGGGGTGTGGCCCAGTAGTCTAAGGCGCACGGTTCGGGACCGTGAGATCGAGGGTGCGAATCCCTCCACCCCGACCAGAATTTTTCCATAAAAAAAACTAAAATGAATTTTTCCTCATACACTACTAAAACCGTCGAGGAAATTTTTACTGAATTTAAAACTACTTCCCGCGGACTGGATGAAGTTGATGCTACTAACCGAAAAAGCGATTTTGGCCCAAATGAAATCCGGGCTAAAGAAATCCGCTGGTGGCAGATTTTTTTCCGCCAATTCAAATCCTCTTTTGTCTATATTCTCTTCGCCGCGGCCGCTGTCGCTCTCTTACTTCGTGAATTTCTGGACGCAATAATGATTTTGGTTTTTGTAGCCGTGAACACGATCCTCTCTTTCCTTCAGGAATATCATTCCGAAAAAAATTTAAAACTTTTAAAAAAATACATCGTACCGCACGCTAAAGTTCGCCGGGGCGATCGCGAAATCACCATTCTAAGTCGCGATCTTGTGCCCGGCGATTTTGTTATTGTGGAAGCGGGCGACGCCATTCCGGCCGATATCCGCTTTGTTGAAGATAATGAATTATTGATTGATGAAGAAATTTTAACCGGTGAATCGGTTCCAGTCGCGAAATCCAGCGCGCCGGGCGAAGCAGCCAAAGAATTTTATCAGGCAAAAAATATCGGCTTTTCCGGAACTGTGGTCGCCGGCGGGCGAGGCGCGGGCATTGTGATTGACACCGGAAGAAATACCGCCATTGGCGACATTGCGAAACTCGTGGTGGAGACAAACCGCACAAGCAGTTTTGAAAAAGGCATTTTAAAATTCAGCCGATTTATTGTCCGACTGATTTTAATTACTATCGCTCTGGTTTTCTTGGCTAACATTTTTATCCGGGGCGGAGAAGTAAACATCGGCGAACTGATTATTTTTTCTCTGGCTCTGGCTGTAAGCGTTGTTCCCGAACCCTTGCCGGTCGTTACCGCCATTTCCCTTTCGAGCGGCGCTCTGCGGCTCGCCAAAAAGAAAGTAATTGTTAAACGTCTTTCCGCCATTGAAGATCTGGGAAGCGTGGAAATTCTTTGCACTGACAAAACCGGCACGCTAACGGAAAATAATTTGACCGTAGCGGAAATAAATTCTCCCGACACAGAGCAAACTATTTTTTACGCGGCACTCGCGGCCTCATCTTTTAATGAGCAACTGGAAAAACCGACTGACCCGTTTGATATCGCGATTTGCAATCATCTTCCGGCAGAAGCTCGGGGAAAAATCTGTAATTCAAGACGGCTGGCCGAAATTCCTTTCGCTCCCGAACGACGAAGAAACAGCGTTTTAGTAAAAACCGAAGACGGCGCAGAACTTATTGTCCGCGGCGCGCCGGAAATTATTTTTTCTCTCTCCAATAATCTTGATGAAAAACAAAAAAAATCTCTGTCTGAATGGCTCGTTACGGAGGGAGAACTTGGCCGGAGGGTCATTGGCATAGCTAAAAAATCAATCGCCGTTAAAGCGCACTACGATGAGACGGAAGAAAATAATTTAAATTTTTTAGGCATTATCTCTTTTGTTGATCCGATCAAAGAAACAACGCCGCACACAATTTCGCGGGCGGAAAAACTCGGTGTCCAAATAAAAATTTTAACCGGCGACAGCCGGGAAGTCGCTGGAGCCGTGGCGTATAAAATCGGACTCGTAAAATCTCCACGCGCCGTTTTGCTTGGCGAGGAATTTGATAAACTGGCGAACGAAGAAAAACATCAAGCGGTTTTTAAATACTCTGTCTTTGCCCGCGTTTCACCGAGACAAAAATATGAAATTATAAAACTTTTACAAGAAAAAAACGAAGTTGGATTTTTGGGGGAAGGGATAAATGATGCTCCGGCCTTAAAAATAGCGAATGTCGCCATCGTCGTCCAGAGCGCCGCGGACATTGCCCGCGACGCCGCGGACGTCGTCTTGCTCAAAAAAAGTTTAGAAGTGATTATTGACGGCATCCAAGAAGGTCGAAAAATTTTTGCTAACATCTCAAAATACATTAAAGTAACGCTGGCTTCAAATTTTGGAAACTTTTTCGCGGTAGCCACGGCTTCGCTTCTAATCGATTTTTTACCAATGCTGCCGATCCAAATCTTGCTCTTAAATCTACTCTCCGATTTTCCCATGGTTTCCATTGCCACGGATACGGTCGACCAAGATGAATTGAAAAGGCCGAAAAATTATAATATCCGAGAAATTGTTTTGTTTGCTACGGTCCTCGGGGTAGTGAGTACGGTTTTTGATTTTATCTTTTTTGGATTATTTTACCGCATCTCTCCGGAAGTGCTCCAAACAAACTGGTTTATTGGCAGCGTCTTAACGGAAATCATTTTAATTTTCTCAGTCCGTACAAAATTTTTCTTCCTGGCGGCCAAGCGCGCTTCAAATACTTTAATCGGCCTGGCCGCCGCGACAATCGCAATCACACTCGTCCTACCCTTCACTTTCTTCGGTCAAAAAATATTTAATTTTATAAAACCGCAGACCAATCATCTCTGGCTAATTTTGGGCGTGGTCGTTGGATACTTTGTAATCACCGAAAGTGTTAAATTAATTTATCACCATTTCCTGAACCATAGTCCCGAAAAACAAGAAGTTAACGCATAAACAAAATCACCCCAGAGTATCGCGGGATGATTTTTTATTTTATATTTTTTGCCCTTAACAACAATAAAGTTCTTTTGGCGTACCGTCTTCGCTAATCTCACCAAAAGGATTACCAAATTTCCTGGTGTTCCCAATCATTTTTTTATTTTCTTCAGTTTCTAAATTTTTTTCATTTAATTTACCGCGAATTTTTTTCATCATCCCGGGCAAATCAATTTTTGCCGGACAATTTTCCACGCAGGCCGAACATAAAGTGCAAGAATAACAGCCGGACTCTTTAGCGCGCAGGAGTTCGACCATAAAAGCGGAAAAAATAATTCCTTTGCTTCCTAAATATTTATCGCCGTATTTTGTTCCAAGTTGGTGATAAGCTGGACAAAAGTTTAAACAAGCACCGCAATTGATGCAATAAAGTAATTCCTCAAAACCATCTTTTAACATTTTACTGCGGCCATTATCCAATAAAATCAGGTAAACTTCTTTCGCGCCTTGTGCTCCGACCACCAGTTCGTTTTGAATATCCGCGGTTTTGGAGGGCCCGGAAATTATAGAAACGTAAACCGGCCAATCGTGACCCGCGCCCCAGACCGTGGCGGCTCGCACGACTTTCATGGCCTCATCCACTGTTGGCACAATTTTTTCCCAACCGGCAATAATAATGTGCTTATCCGGAAGACGGGAAACCAAAGAGATGTTTCCTTCATTTTCCAGAAGGACGATTCTGCCGTCGGCGGTGATGACGTTCGCACCGGTAACTCCGACCGTGGCCGCTGCCATTTTCCCACGCAAATATTTTCTCGCGAATGCGGCAATACTTTTTGCGTCAGGCGCTATGTCTTCGCCGAATTTTTGTTTTATAATTTCTGAAATTTGTTTTGGCGTAAGATGAAAAGATGGAAAAACCGGATGCATATCGCGCGCTCCGGAAATACTCATTATAAAGTCACCCAAGTCGGTGCTAACTAATTTTTCTCCCAAGACCGCATCGATATCAATTTCATCAGCCGCGGTGGTTTTTGCTTTGACTATCAACTGATCGCCCGACGTCAAATCTTTTAAAATTTTCTGCGCCGCGGCTGTATCAGATGCTTCAAAAACCTTAATTCCGTTCTTCGAAAGATTTTCCACTGCCCGGCGGCGTAAATTTTCTATATCACTAAAAATTTTTTCTTTCATCGTCCTAAATTCATCACGAAATTTTTCTCCATCCAATCCTAAATTAGCTAAGGTTTTTTCCCGCTTAGCTTTGTATTCAAAGACCACTTTCCAAATATTTTCTTTTGTCTCTGGCGATAAAAATTCTTTTTGCATATTACATTAAATGCGATAATTCTTTAACATCAATATCTTCTCCCTCTGAATTTTTTTTCAAATGCATGTAGCAAAGTGGGCAGGGCGTAACCAAAATTTTCGCGCCGGTTTTTTTTGCCATCCTAATCCTGTCTTTAGCAATTTTGTCTGCCAACTCCGATTCATTTGATTGAACTCCCCCACCCCCGCCGCAACAAAAACTTTCTTCCCCTACTAAATCCATTTCTTTTATTTCATAACCCAATGACTTAATCACTTCCCGCGGCGGCTCATAAAC
>Ga0265296_1005303_pt1 | contig 10662 bp, 12 predicted proteins | sample MunlanPumphouse1_FD_189073 | JGI IMG/M metagenome (GOLD analysis project Ga0265296, IMG submission 189073) | Groundwater microbial communities from a municipal landfill in Southern Ontario, Canada - Pumphouse #1 | ecosystem: Environmental > Aquatic > Deep subsurface > Groundwater | place...
TGGGTGCAGCAGCAAATGCAAAGGCATCTGTTGTAACTATTGCTGACATGAACTCACTCCAGGTTGAGGTTGATGTCTCTGAATCCAATCTCCGGAATGTGAAGATGGGACAGCCCTGCGAGATTCAACTCGATGCATTGCCTGCTTCACGCCTCCGCGGGGAAGTGCATATGATCGTGCCGACAGCTGACAGAACAAAGGCTACGGTTCTCATAAAGGTGCGGTTCATTGATAAGGACAAACATATATTGCCGGAGATGAGTGCAAAGGTGGCTTTTTTAAGCAGGCCTGTGACACCTGAAGAGCAAACACCGCGCATTGCTGTTAACCCGGCATCTGTTATTACCAGAAACAACAAAAAGATGGCGCTTCTCGTAAAAGAGAGTAAAGCAGTTGAGACTCCGGTAAAAACAGGTGAACAAATCGGCGATATGATAGAAGTCCTTGACGGCATAAAACCGGGAGACAGAATAATTGCCAACCCCTCTGATAAATTAAAAAACGGCTCAAGGATAAAGATAGCTGAAAAATAGATGGAAACAAAAACAGCTATTGTTCAGATAAAAAACCTCTTTAAATCCTACAAGCGCGGCAGCCAGATAATCCCTGTTCTGCAGGACATCACTCTTGATATAGCTGACAATGAATTTATGGCATTGATGGGCCCTTCCGGCTCAGGCAAAAGCACATTATTAAATCTTATCGCCGGCATTGACAAGGTTGACTCAGGGAGCATCAGTATAGAAGGCATTGACATTACTTCGCTCTCTGAGACCGAGCTTGCAAAATGGCGGAGCTCGCATGTAGGCTTCATATTCCAGTTCTATAATCTCATACCCGTGCTTACTGCATTTGAAAATGTTGAGCTTCCGCTGCTTCTTACCGGCCTTTCAAGAAAAGAGCGTAAAGAGCATGTAGAAATGGCCTTGCAAATAGTCAATCTTACCGACCGTATGGACCACTATCCGTCTCAGCTTTCAGGCGGACAGCAGCAGCGCGTTGCAATTGCACGCGCATTTGTCAGTGATCCCGCAATACTCGTTGCTGATGAGCCAACAGGAGATTTAGACCGCATATCTGCAAAAGAGATCCTGGACCTCATGGAAAGGCTCGTGCATGAACTCGGGAAAACAATAATCATGGTTACACATGACCCGCGCGCAGCCGAGAAGGCGCATATCATCAGGCATCTGGACAAGGGTGTGTTAAATGCAAATACTCAAGCTGCTTCTTAAAAATTCTTTCAGGCACAAGCTCCGCACCTCTCTTACGGTTTTCGGAATTATGATTGCCATACTTGCCTTTGGCCTTCTAAGGACTGTTGTAAGCGCCTGGTACGCCGGCATTGAAGCCTCCTCTGCCACACGGCTGATTACAAGAAATTCCACATCCATCATATTCTTCCTGCCTTTGTCATATAAAGAAAAAATACGGCAGATACCGGGTGTAAAGAATATATCCTATTCTTGCTGGTTTGGCGGCATTTACATCTCTGAAAAAAATTTCATCCCCAATTTTGCTGTAGACGCAAAGACCGTTTTTGAACTCTGGCCTGAATTTGTGCTGACTGAGAAGCAGAAAAATGATTTCCTGCACGACAGAAAGGCGTGCGTTGCAGGCAGAAAGGTTGCTGAAAAATACGGCTGGAAAATAGGAGATACTATAACCCTCAGAGGAACAATATTCCCCGGCAACTGGGATTTTACATTAAGAGGCATTTATAAAGGCGCATATAAGAGCTCTGACGAGACGCAGTTTTTCTTCCACTGGGATTATCTTAATGAATCTCTGAAAAAGACCTCTCCTAACCGTGCTGACCAGGTCGGCTGGTATATAGTTGGAGTGAAAAACCCCGACCTTGCTGCTGATGTGGCTGCTGCAATTGATAAAACATTCAAAAACTCTTTGGCCGAGACTATAACAGAAACTGAAAAGGCATTTCAGCAGGGCTTTGTCTCGATGACAGAGGCCATCGTCATTGCCGTCCGGATAGTCTCATTTGTCGTGATAATAATTATTATGGCTGTTATGGCAAATACCATGGCAATGACAGCAAGGGAGCGCATCGGAGAATACGCGATAATGAAGACACTCGGGTTCGGCGGTTGGCATATTGCAGGGCTGATATTCGGTGAGTCACTTATAATTGCGTTCACCGGCTGTGCCTTCGGAATTGCCGCGACATATCCTGCTGCAAAGGCTTTCGGAGATGCAATGAGCACATATTTCCCTATATTTAATGTACAGAGACAAACCATTTATATGGATATAGCTGCTACGTTTATAGTGGGTGTTGTTGCAGCAGTGTTCCCTGCCTGGCGTGCAGTCAAGGTGAGGATTGCGGACGGGCTGAGGAGGATTGGATAATGAAGATACCTCTTTCATACAGTTTCCGTAACCTCTGGACAAGAAGGCTCACGACAATACTTACGGCCTCGGGAATGGCATTGGTTGTCTTTGTCTTTGCCTCTGTCCTGATGCTTGCTGAAGGCCTCCGCAAGACACTTGTCGAGACAGGTTCTTATGATAATGTTGTCGTAATCCGTAAGGCATCGAATTCCGAGGTAATGAGCGGGGTAGACCGGCTTCAGGCTTCTGTAATAGAGAGCCAGCCGGAGATTGCCATAGGAGAAAACGGCAAGAGACTTCTGGCAAAAGAAATAGTTTTATTGGTAAGTCTCTCCAGAAGGGAAAGCGATAAGCCTTCCCTGATTCAGTTAAGGGGGGTTGACGAATCTTCACTGCCTTTGCGGCCTCAGGTCAAGCTGATAAAAGGCCGTATGCCGAGGCATGGCTCGTCTGAAATCCTTGCGGCTTCGGGCATAGCCGGGAGATTTAAAGGCGGAGGACTCGGAGAGACACTGCGCTTTGCAATGCGGGACTGGACAGTTGTCGGGATATTTGATGCAGGCAATACCGGATACAACTCAGAGATATGGGGAGATGCAGATCAGTTCATGCAGGCATTCCGCAGGCCTGTCTATTCATCCATGCTATTCAAGCTCCGCAGTTCTTCTGAATTTCAGGGATTCAAAGAGAGGATAGAGAGCGACCCGCGCCTCACACTCGAGGCAAAAAGGGAAACAAGATACTACACTGACCAGTCAGAGATGATGGCAACATTTTTAAGTATTCTCGGCTTGTCGCTTACAGTAATATTCTCCCTCGGGGCTGTTGTCGGCGCCATGATTACTATGTATGCGGCAGTAGCCAACCGCACAGATGAGATCGGCACTCTCCGCGCACTCGGGTTTCAGAGGCGGAATATCCTTGCGGCATTTCTCATTGAATCTCTGCTTCTCAGTCTTATAGGCGGATGCGCCGGACTGCTCTTTGCTTCTTTCATGCAGTTTCTTACAATCTCGACTATGAACTGGCAGACCTTCTCTGAACTTGCTTTCTCATTTTCACTGACCTTTGGAATTGTTTACAAATCCCTGCTCTTTTCACTCATCATGGGTTTTATAGGCGGAGTGCTTCCTGCCTTCAGGGCAGCACGCATGAATATCGTTGAGTCTTTAAGAGCGGCCTGAGATTTAATATTGTTTCAGGACTATCGCGGCGTATGATATTTTTAATTTTGGTGGAGAGTTTTTTAAAAAGAGAGACAACCCCAAATAAAGACAGATATGCTAAAATACATAACTTAAAAACAGTGAATATTTTTTGTTCATTGTTTTTCTGCAGCCAGGGGATGGCCCTGCGCAGCAGAGGGATGTGAACCCCACCAGGTCCGGAAGGAAGCAATGGTAAGCGTTTACTCTGGGTGCCGCAGCAAGTTGTCCCCTGGTTGAAGAAAGATGAAAAGAGTTGCGGTATTAAAGCAGGGCATGGTACAGCATTTTCGCTCATTCTCGCTGCGCTCCGAGGTTTTGCCCGCTTTTAAATTTTAATAATTACTGTATGAATTGCAGGCAAAAAAACCGCTCAAACACTATGCCATGCCTGCACCTTAGAATTGTACCTTTTTGTTAGAATGAAACTATGAGCTATTTAGTACTTGCAAGAAAATGGCGTCCTCAGGGGTTTGATGACCTTGTCGGTCAGGAACCCATCACGAGGATTTTAAAAAACTCTCTCTCGCAAAACAAGATTGCGCATGCATATATATTTTCTGGCCCAAGAGGTGTCGGAAAAACATCAACTGCAAGGATACTTGCAAAGGCCCTGAACTGCGAAAAAGGACCAACGCCATCTCCGTGTGGCACATGCGCATCCTGCACAGCAATTAAAGACGGTTCATCAATTGATGTGCTTGAAATTGATGGCGCATCAAACAACAGCGTTGATGATATAAGAGACCTCAGGGAAGGCGTTAAATATACACCATTGGGAGGCAGGTACAAAATATATATTATTGACGAAGCCCACATGCTCTCCACCTCTGCATTCAATGCCTTGTTAAAAACCCTTGAAGAACCGCCTCCTCATGCCATATTCGTGCTTGCAACAACAGCGGCCAAAAAGATACCGGCAACTATTTTTTCAAGATGCCAGCATCTGCCGTTCAGGAGGATATCGGCACAGAAAATAAAAGACAGGCTGAAACATATCAAAGACTCTGAGGCTATAAAAATCTCTGATTCAGCAATAGAGATGGTTGCAAGGGCTGCTGACGGAAGCATGAGAGACTCCCTCACAATTCTAGATCAGGTAACGTCTTTTTCTTCCGAGATAACCGATACAGAAGTTAAAGACCTTCTCGGTATAGCTGATATAGGTATGCTGTCCGGAATATCAATCGCCATTATTGATTCTGATAGGGAAAAGATTGTTAAACTGATAGCTGAACTTGTAGACAAGGGAACTGACCTCAAGTCTTTTGCAAAAGACCTTGTAGAGTTTTTCAGAGACCTGCTTGTTGCAAAGATTGTAAAAAAACCTGAAGAGACGCTTGAACTGGATGAAACCGGAATAAATGCAATCCGTCAGATACTGCCGAAGATTTCAGCTGATATCCTCACCCTTATGCTGTCAGAGATGGTAAAGGCTGAATCAGAAGTGAGGTCTTCATTTTCACCGCGCCTCAGCCTTGAAATGTCATTGATCCGGGTAAGCTTTATCAGCGCTCTCAAGCCTGTAAAAGAAGCCATAGAGAATATAGAGGCGCTTATGAAGGGGATGCCGCAAAAACAGCAGTCAGCAGTCACCAGTCAGGCATCAGGTGTAAGGGAACAAAAACCAGAAGCCGGGAGTCAGTCGGAGCGACCCCCAGTCGGAGACTCGTCGGTTGCGACTCGACTCTCCGAGACTCTACGAGCGGAGACCTATATCGGGAACTCAGAAGTCAGCGGTCAGGTGTCAGAACCTGAAACCCGGAACCTGAAACCTATCGACGCTAATTCATTATTGAATGCAATCATGGAGAAGATTGACGACCCGAGGATTACATCAAAACTCGAAAAGGCAAAACCCATGCTTAATGGCGATACCCTGACACTCACATTCAACAGCAATGATGCTATTATATTTGCTGACTCGATAAAGAAAAATTCCAGCCTCATAGAAAAAATAGCATTAGGAATCCGTAAGAATCCTACAAAAATAGTAGTTGAGATAGATGCAAAAGCAAAAAAAATTGTGAGCAAGAAAGATCTGGAAGATAAAGCCAGATCTGACCCCTCGATAAAAGAGGCCATGGAGCTCTTCGAGGGAAGAATTATAGATATTAAGCTAAAAGAAAACGGAGGTGGATAGATATGTCCAAGAAAATGCTCGGTGATATTATGCGTCAGGCGCAGAAGCTGCAAGAAGAGATGATGAAAAAACAGGAAGAGGCTAAGACTAAAACAGTCGAGGCAACAGCAGGCGGAGGCATGGTTACCGCTGTCGCCAATGGAGCGGGACAGTTAATCTCGATAAAAATAGAAAAAGATGTCGTAAACGCTGACGATGTCGAGATGCTTCAGGACCTCATTCTCGCAGCAGCTAACGAGGCTTTAAGGCGGGCGCAGGAAATGGTCAATGAAGATATGTCAAAACTGACAGGAGGCCTGAACATACCGGGATTAGGCGGTGGTCTTGGTAAGTTTTTCTAATTCCTCTTCATCTATCTGAAGCTCTCTTGCAAGCGATTTGGTTGTCGTGCCGGTCTGCTTTATTACCTCTTTGACATAATCCTCATAACGGATATTTTTATCCCAGCAGCCGTAGAAATGTTCTTTGAGGATTACAGCAAGGCCCTCGGATGGTATCCTGTACCCCTTCTTTGTTGCCTCTTTCTCGCCTGTGATCTCCGGGATACCGATAACTACAAGCCTGCCATCTACTACGATGTAACGAATATCATGCACAACTGCGCAGCCGCTGTATCTCACTTCAGCGCCGGCCTTTGTATACAAATAGCCTATATGTAATCTGTCAGGGAACTTCGGCAGGAGATATTTAACGCTCACATTATTTTTTGTCAGCCGCTCAATTTTAGCGGTAACATCCTGGGTTCTTTTCTTGTCATCTCCTGCAGGCAGTCTTCCTGTGATAGCCCCTATCACCTCGGTTTTTGCGTCCAGCATGGAATCGGTGACCGTAAGAAAGTATTCCTGCCTTGTGAGTATCTTTGTTGCCTTACCCACCTCCAGAAGGAGGCCCTTCCTGCCCCTGCCTTCCTTTATGCTGTAAATAAGAAGTATGATTGTAACAACAAGCAGTATTGATTCAAGCATGAGAAGTCCTTTTTCGACAATCATTTTATCCTCTCGATAATTTTACCATTTTATACTTATTTTCTCACCCATATTGCCGGCAAATATTACAGGTGCTATTTCTATTATAAGGAAGGCGAGGCGTCATGTCGATGTCATCAGCGCTCACCGGTCAAGGACTTGATGAGTATCGGAGCAACAGCGCGGAAGCAGAAAAGCACGGTAGTTTAGTGAATAATAAGAATTCTTGCAATCCCTTTGGAAGGCAAGTGTTGCTCGAAGATTATCTAACCCCGATACTTTCCTGTCGCGCTATTGTCAAAAAACAATTTTTAAAAAAGCTGTAGAATAGCGGGTTTCATCTTTTTTCTTGCTGACTGTTATGGAAGGCATATTCATCTTGATACTGCCCTTTTTAATCTCGACCGCGCTCCTCGTCTCGGCAACTCCATAGATAAGACCGCCGGCAGTGCCGAGTATTATGCCGGTACCGAGCTTGGTCCCCGGATCTTCCTGGTCGATCAGGTAGGCTGCTCCTCCTATCAAAACTCCGATAAGAGCTCCGTACATTGCATCGTTAAAAACTATCTCCCCTGCCGATTCAGCAGCAGAAGAAACACCTTGAAATAAAAAAAGGAATAAGACAGCCGAAACAAGAATTCTTTTTATCACCCCATCCTCCTCAAAGCTTTTATCTGAAATTTTATGAAGATTGTGCCGCTTTGTCAAGTTGCTAATTCGGCTTTACAGCAATTCACGGCGAAAAACTACGAGATTGCTTCGGAATAAAGACTCCTCGCAATGACAGTTCACGAAATATTATTTTGTCATTGCGAACGAAGTGAAGCAATCTCAAGCCTTTGCGATTTCATCGTGAATTCCCGCACGATGACAATTCTTCGATAAAAGGGGAAATCAAATGGGCTACAAATGGGCTATAATAGATCATGAAGCTTTTGATGCACATCTGCTGTGCAAACTGTAGTTTATATCCGATTAAAAATCTAAAATCAAAGGGAATAGGCATAACAGGATTATGGTTCAATCCCAATATCCATCCGTATACTGAATACGAGAACAGACTGGATGCAGTAAAAAAACTTGAATTGCTATTAAAAAATCCTCCCTCACCCCCCTTTACTAAAGAGGGGATGGGGGGATTACTGGATATTCAAATACATTACATTGATTATTACGGCCTGAAAGAGTTCATAGACAAAACAAACAATGGCGGGGAGAACCGCTGCCGCATATGTTATGAGATGAGGTTGGATGAGACCGCCAGGAGGGCAAAAGAGATGGGGTTCGGCGGCTTTACCACCTCTTTGTTAGTGAGCCCTTATCAGAAGCATGATGTTATAATAGATACAGGCAAAGAGATGGAAAAGAAATATTCAATACAGTTTTTTTATGAGGATTTCAGGCCCGGCTGGGAAGAGAGCGTCAGAATGTCAAAAGAGCGTGGTCTTTACAGGCAGAAATATTGCGGATGCATTTATTCGGAGATGGAGAGATACACAAAGAAAGTTGAAAGTGTAAAGTTAAAAAATGGCTGATGGTATTCAACAAATAGGAAGATTTTTTATACTGCTTGGACTTATTATTAGCGCTATTGGTGCATTGCTTCTGTTGTCAGGCAAAATTTCCTGGCTTGGAAGGCTGCCGGGTGATATAATAATGCAGAAAAAGAACTTCACATTCTATTTCCCTTTAGCCACAAGCATCATCATAAGCATAATACTCACCCTGCTTTTCTGGATTTTGGGGAGGAAATGATGCCAGAACACAGAATACAGAATACAGAACACAGATTTAAGGCCATTTATTTTTTAGTTTTTCTTTTTGTATTTATTCTGGCTTCTGGCTTCTGGCTTCTGACTTCTGATTTATATGCTGCTACCATTAAGGTGCTTATATTAGACGAAAACTATTCGCGTATCCCTGAAAAAAATGAACAATTGGAAAAAATCGGGGATAAGATGAAAGGAGACCTCCTTGTCAGTGGAGTTCATTATACAGGCGCAATTGAAGTATGGAAGGGTCAAAACGGACTTTACGTTATAAATGAAATACCTTTTGAAGATTACATTAAGAGTGTTGTACTGGCCGAGGTTGGAGCAAACTGGGAAATGGAGGCACTCAAGGCGCAGGCTGTTGTTTCAAGGACCTATGCTGTATATCAGAAAAATGCAAATGGAAATTCCTATTACCATCTTACATCATCTGTGCTGCATCAGGCTTACAAGGGAAACTCTTCTGATACAAGGATAGCCTATGCAGTAGAAAAAACCTCAGGTGAAGTACTTACCTTTAACAATAAGCCTATAGAGGCTTTTTATCACTCAACGGCAGGAGACAGGACCGAACTGCCTGAAGAAGTTTTTGGAAAAAGCTATCCCTACCTCAAGTCGGTAGAGGCAAGCTGTGAGGCCTCTCCATACTGGGTGTGGGAAAAAAATATCCCGATATCTGAAATAGAAAAATCTTTAAATATTTCAGGCATAAAAGGGATAAAAATAAAATCTTATACAGCAACAGGCAGGACAAAGGAATTGGAAATCGATATTGAATCTGAGCAAACTGCAACAATCAAGTCCACTGAGCTAAGAAAGCTGCTCGGCTGGCAAAAACTGCCAAGCACCAATTTCAGTCTGGTCAGAGACGGCGCTTCGATAATCTTTGAAGGCAAAGGATATGGTCACGGGGTCGGCCTCTGCCAATGGAGTGCGCTTGAGATGGCAAAGAAAGGCAAGAGTTACAAAGAAATCCTCTCATCCTTTTATCAGGGAACAGAAATCCAGCTATATGAAGGCCGCTGATTTTGACTTTTCCATTCCAGAGGAACTCATAGCAAAAAAACCTGCTGAAAAAAGAGACGGGTCAAATCTCCTCGTGCTTTACAGAGACGGCAAAACAGACCACAGAAAATTTCACAACCTCCCGGAATATTTCAATCGAGGTGACATGCTTTTACTGAATAATACCAGGGTATTCCCCGCAAAACTTACAGGCCTTAAACCAACGGGCGGGAAAATAGAATTTCTGCTTGTAAAAGAGACGGGCACTGATACATGGGAGATATTATCCAGGAAACAATACAATGGCAGATTAGCAATAGCAGCAGGGTTTTCAGCAGAAATAGATGGGAGAACTGCCTGTTTTTCATATTCCGGAGATTTTATGGATAACCTCCGAAGACATGGGGATATGCCTCTGCCTCCGTACATAAAACGCAGGCCTGAACAAATTGATAAAGAACGTTATCAGACAATTTATGCGGAACAGCAGGGCTCGATTGCAGCGCCAACCGCAGGGCTTCATTTTACCGGAGAGCTGATGGACAGGATAAAGGCAAAGGGTCTAAATGTAAGATATCTGACACTGCATGTCGGCATAGGAACATTTAAAATGATAAAAACTGAAAATATAGAGGAACACTCCATGGATTCAGAATATTTTGAGATAGATGCAGATATTGTTGATGAGATTAAAAAAGTAAAGGCATCAGGCAAGAAAGTCATAGCTGTTGGAACTACAACGACGAGGGCAATTGAGGGGTATATGAGCGGGCAGTGGCAAGAGATTCATAATAAGGGGTCTCTCCTCGGCGAGTCGCCCGAGGCGACAAGGGGCCAAGGGTTCATCCTTCGCAGTGCTACGGAGAATGGAGTCAAGGGGCCAAGGGTGGAGATAAAAAATGCCCTCGAACCCTCGAACCCTCGAACCCTCGAACCCTCGAAAGTCCTCTGCGGCTCTACCGACATCTTCATCTATCCAGGCTACAAATTCAAGGCCGTTGACTCACTCGTCACAAATTTTCACCTCCCTCGCTCAACCCCGATTATGCTAACAGCTGCCTTTTGCGGCTTAGAAAATCTGAAGGAGGCATATAACACAGCCATAGGCCATAAATATAGATTTTTCTCCTATGGTGATGCTATGCTTATTTTATGAAATACAGCACCGCTAAAGGAAGGCATAAGGAATCAACATCAGGCTCAGGCAGGAAAATTATTATGGC
>Ga0265296_1005304_pt1 | contig 10662 bp, 12 predicted proteins | sample MunlanPumphouse1_FD_189073 | JGI IMG/M metagenome (GOLD analysis project Ga0265296, IMG submission 189073) | Groundwater microbial communities from a municipal landfill in Southern Ontario, Canada - Pumphouse #1 | ecosystem: Environmental > Aquatic > Deep subsurface > Groundwater | place...
CGGCGCGGCCGGTTCGCTGGCCGGGGCCGTCGCCGGGGTGGCCGGCTCGGTCGGGGCGGCGGTGTTGGCGGTGCCATCCTGGGCCTTGCACGCGGCCAGGATCGGCAGCAGGGCCATCAACGTCATAGCGAAACGGGTTTTCATCGAAGCATCTCCAGCGGATGAACAGGGTGGGCCGACGCGCAGCGACGGCCAGGGGAACATGATGACATGCGGTGGCCAGGCCCCCGCGTGCACGGTGCGTGACGGTTCAGCGAGCGTCGACTCAGCGCGCTTTTTCGCTACGGGCGCGGGCGATCAGGGCATCGGCATTGCGCAGCATCGATTCGAACGAATCGCCCTTGACGCGGTACTTGCCGTTGACGATCAGGGTCGGGGTGCCCGTCACCTTGGCGCGCAGGGCGAAGGCGCGCGCGCCTTTGACCTTGGCATCCACCGCCTCGCTCTTGAGCGCGGCGATGTAACGGTCCGGGGTTACGCCGTAGCCCTTGTAGAAGCCAGCCAGTTCATCGGCCGAGATGTTCTGCATCGGCAGCGAACGCTGTTCGTGCAGCGCATCGAACATGGCGCGGTGGCTGCGCTTGGCGACGCCGAGCTGGTCGGCGGCGTAATACGCGCGCGCGAACGAATCCCACACGCCACCGAACGCGGCGGGCACCGGGGTGAAGCGCACATCCTTGGGCAGCTTGGCGGCCCAGGCTTCCAGTTGCGGTTCGAAGTGGGCGCAGTGCGGGCAGGTGTAGCCGAACATCTCCACTACTTCGACCTTGCCGGCCAGCGGCGCGAACGGACCGGCGTCCTCGATCAGTTCATAGTCCCGGCCTTCTTCCAGCGGCGCGGCCGGGGCGGCGAGGGCACTCAACGGGCTCAGGGCAAGCAGCAGCAGCATCAGGCGGGGCATCACACTCATCTACATCCATCTCCATCGGGAAAAAACGACGCCGGCCCTATCGCCGGCGTGCTGGTGAACATACCGTGCCGCGTGCGCGCGGCGCATCCGCCATCGGTCCCGGCGGTCGCCCGGGAGCCTCGAGCGGCCGCGACCTGCCGGCGACAGGGCTCAGGGTGCCTGTGCGGCACCGGTGCGCGTGGGGGCCGCCGCGACATCGTCGGCGCGGTTGTGCAGGCCCTGCAGATAACTGCCCAGCGCTTGGATCTCCTGTTCGGTGAGCTGCCGGGCGATGGTGGCCATGATCTGGAAATGCGCCTTGTCGGTTTCGTGGGTGACCCCGGCCTGGTACTCCTGCAACCGGCGTGCGACATACGCCGCGTGCTGGCCACCGATGTGCGGGTAGGCCGGGCCCGGGTTGCCGGCGCCGGTGGGGCCGTGGCAGGCCATGCACGCCGGAATGCCGCGGTCGGCATCGCCACCGCGGTAGAGCTGCTGGCCGATCTCGTAGAACTTTTTGCCGGCGTAGGGACCTTCGCTGACGAGACCGTCGTCGGCAAGCCCGGCACTGGCTTTCTGCGTTGCGAAATACGCACCGATGTCGCGCATGTCCTGCGGGGTGAGGTCCTGCACGAACGGCACCATCGCCGCCGAGGCACCGGAGGTGCGCTGGCCGTTGGCGATCAGGGCCATCTGCTGGGCGACGTAGCGCTCGCTCTGGCCGGCGATGCTGGGGTACATCTCCACCGTGGAATTGCCGTCGGCGGAGTGGCAGGCCGCGCAGGCGGCGGCCTTGGTCTGCCCGGCCTTGGCATCGCCCCAGGTGGTCTTGCTGAAATCGACCTCCAGCGACGCGGTCTTGATCGGCCCGTTGTCGGGCAACGGGGTCAACGAGGTCTGGGCGACCGCAACGGCGGCCAGCAGCGATACAGCAACAGCGGAAACGGCAAGAACGCGAGCGTGGCGCATGCGGAAGCTCCGTGTGGACCGGCCTGGCGGCTGCAGGGTGCAGTCGCGGGGATCGCCCGATTATCCATGCCGTTTCACGCCACGGTCAACGCAGCAGTGCAGCAAAACCGGGCCGCGGCAGCGCGTTGGTGCCCCGGACATGCGATCCTATGCCCATGTCATTGCTCCTCGAACGTGCCCATTACCTGCTTTCGGCCCACAACACCCGGCAATTGCCGGAGGATGTCGGGGCCGAAGTCGCCTTTGCCGGGCGCTCCAACGCCGGCAAATCCAGCGCCCTCAACGCCTTGACCCGCCAGAACAGCCTGGCCCGGGTCTCCAAGACCCCCGGCCGCACCCAGCAGCTGGTGTTCTTCGAAGTCACCCCGGACGCCAAGCTGGTCGATCTGCCCGGGTACGGCTACGCCAAGGTGCCGCTGGATCTCCAGGCGCACTGGCAGGCCTTCATCGACCAGTATTTCCGCACCCGCGAGGCCCTGCGTGGCCTGGTGGTGGTGATGGACATCCGCCACCCTCTGAAGGACTACGACCGCCAGATGCTGGCCTACGCGGTCCAGCGCGGCCTGCCGGCGCACGCGCTGCTGACCAAGGCCGACAAGCTCGGCCGGGGCCAGCAGGGCATCGCCCTGCAGAAGGTGCGCAAGGAACTGCAGTCCTCGTTCGGCGACACTGTCAGCGTGCAGACCTTCTCCGGCCCCGCCCGCCAGGGCGTGGACGAGGCCCGCGGCATCATCGGCGGCTGGCTCGGCCTGAACAAGCCGGCCCCGGAAACCGCCTGACCGGCGCGTGCCGGCCCGACCGCGGGTCGGCGCCACCGACGCGGGGTTACTCCGCGCCGGGCGCGGGCAGGGGGGTGAACTCGCCCGGGACCCAGGCGAATGCGTCGCCTTCGCGGCGTACGTGGCCCAGGCCCGGGAACGGCAGGTGCGCACCGGCGACCCACCAGCCCTGGTCGGCCGCCTCGGCCATCATGCGGCGGCGGCTGGCGATGGCGGCGTCGCGGTCGCTGTCCGCTTCGTACGCGGCCGCTGGCTGTGCGAACTGCACCGCATGGAAATGCACGATGTCGCCCCAGACCAGCAACGCCTGGCCGGGCGCGGCGTCGATCTTCCAGGACACATGTCCGGGGGTATGGCCGTGGCTGTCCAGCGCGCTGACCCCGGCCGGCAGCGCCTGCCCGGCCCGGAAACGACGCAGTTTTCCCGCTGCCTCATACGGTGCTGCCGCCTTGCGTGCCAGTGCGAAGGCGAAGCGGACGCCCTGCGGTGCGCTGGCTTCGCTGGCCGGGTCCAGCCAGTAGCCGGCATCGGCGGCCGACAGCCAGACCGTGGCGTTGGGATAGGCAGTGCCGCCCTGCGCATCCAGCAGGCCGCATAGATGGTCCGGGTGGGCGTGGGTGAGCAGGACGTCGTCCACCTCGGCCGGGTCGTAGCCGGCGGCGCGCAGGTTGCCCAGCACTTGGCCCAGCCCGGGGCCGAAGCACTGCGCGGTGCCGGTGTCGACCAGGGTGAGGTGGTTGCCGCGCTGGACCAGGTAGGCGTTGACCGCCGTCTGCAGGCCCTTGCCATCCTCGGGCACATACCGATGGTCGAGCAGGCGGGTGACCGCGCCGGGGGCGATGCCCACCAGTTCTTCGCGGCCCAGTGCGACAGTGCCGTCGAACAGCGCGGTGACCTGCAGCGTCCCGATCTGCTGGTGATAGACGCCCGGCACCTGGGTGCGCGGCAGGTGGGACGTGGTGGCGAAGGCGGGACCGGCAACGGCGGCCAGCACCAGTGCGGCGACGAGCGGGCGAACGCGGAGGAAGGGCATGCAGGTGTCCAGACAGAGCGGCAGCGCCGCGGGACGTCCATGCTGCGCGCCGGCCGCTCCGCGTTCCGCTCAGAATGCGGCGCGATCCGCTCGCGATCGCTCAGCTGTTGCCGATCGCGGCCGGCTCCAGGCCGTAACGCGCGGCGAAGCGCCTGCTGAAGCTGCCCAGCGAGCGGTAGCCCACGCGTGCGGCCACGGTCTTCAATGGCAGGCGCGTGGTGTAGAGCAGGTTCATCGCGTGGGCCAGGCGTGCGTCGGTGATCAGCTCGCGCACGCTGGCGCGTTCGCTGGCCAGACGCCGGCGCAGTGTGGCGCCGCTCAGTCCAAGCTGCTGCTCGAAATCGCGTGATTGCCAGTCGCGTTCGGGCTGTGCGGCAATCAGGTCGCGGATGCGCTCGCCCAGGCTCGGCTCGGGTGGCACCAGCAGGCTGCCATGTCCGCGGCGGCAGAAGGCCACCACCAGCGATGCCAGGGCCAGCCGCGCCTCGGTGTACCGCCCCTGTTCCAGCGCGTGGCGCCACTGCCGCAGGTGGTCGGCATGCGCGTCGAGCGGCAGGCGCGCCAGCGCGTCTCCGGCCTCCGGCAGCGGCTCGTTCCACAGCACCCGCGCGGCCGACAGCGCTTCACCGCACAGCGGCACGATCGCGCTGAGGTACAGGCCGGACGCCGGATCGGGGATGTTCACCACGTCGATGCGGCAGCGCCGGGTGATCAGGAACAGATCGCCCGGTGCCAGCACCAGCGACTGCTGCGCGGTGGATACCTGTTTGCGCCCCTGCAGCAGAATCGCGAACTGCGGCCGCGGAATGTCCACCGACGAGGCCCCATGTTCGCGGCGCGCGGTGATGCAGGCATAGCCGCCGGCGCGTTGGCAGTCGGCCAGGCTTGCCATCTCGGCCAGCAGGGAAGCGGGGGGCGTGCGGGTGTCCATTACAGTGCAGTATCGAACAACCGGCCGATCGCTGCGGCCGCCGCCATTGCCAGCGCGCCCCAGAACATCACGCGCAGCGCGCCGCGCAGGGGGCGTGCGCCACCAACACGTGCGGCGATGGCACCGGTCAGGCCCAGGCCGACCAAGGTGACGGCGGTGGTGATCTGGGCCACCTGCGCGTGCGGGGCGAGCAGCGCGGTCACCACCGGCAGCGCGGCGCCAACGGCGAACGCGCCGGCCGATGCCAGTGCCGCCTGTATCGGCCGGGCGCGCAGTTCCTCGGTGATGCCCAGCTCGTCGCGCGCGTGCGCACCCAGTGCGTCGTGCGCGGTGAGCTGCACCGCGACCTCGTGGGCCAGCTCGGCAGTGAGTCCACGATGCCGGTAGATCGCGGCCAGCTCCTGCAGTTCGCTGTGCGGGTCGTCACGCAGTTCGCGCTTCTCCACCAGCAGGTCGGCCTGTTCGGTATCGGCTTGGGACTGCACCGACACATACTCGCCAGCCGCCATCGACATCGCTCCGGCCACGGTGCCGGCGATGCCGGTGGCCAGCACGGTGGTGGCCGATGCGCCGCTGGCGGCGATACCGACCACCAGCCCGGCCACCGAGACGATGCCGTCGTTGGCGCCCAGCACGGCTGCGCGCAGCCAACCGGCGCGGTCGGAGCGGTGAACTTCCTGATGGCGGGCTCTGTTCATGCCCACAGTCTAGGGCGGGCAGGACGGGGATGGCGGAATGACTCGCAGCAGCGTCAAGTCCTTCCCGGTGGGATGCTGAAAACCGTCACGGTGACACGACGGTGGGGAACGCCACGATATAGTGCGCCCTTGCGATGCCGGGGCGTGGTCCCCACATCCCCGCCCTGACCAGAATACTGCGAGCCTCCCCTTGTCGAGCCCCAGCCACGTCGCCGAGACGCCGATTACCGACCGAAATGAACTGGTCGCCACGCTGGCCTCCGGCGAGAAGCCCAAGGCGCAGTGGCGCATCGGCACCGAACACGAGAAGTTCGGCTTCCGCCTGGACGACCTGCGCCCGCCGACCTTTGACGGCGACCGCGGCATCGAGGCCCTGCTCAACGGCTTGACCCGCTTCGGCTGGGCACCGGTGCAGGAAGGCGGCCGCACCATTGCACTGCTGCGCGACAACGCCTCGGTGACGCTGGAACCGGCCGGCCAGCTGGAGTTGTCCGGCGCGGCGCTGGAGACCATCCACCAGACGTGCGTGGAAACCGGCACCCACCTCAACGAAGTGGCCCAGGTGGCCGGCGAGCTGCAGCTGGGTTTCCTGGGCATGGGCTTCCAGCCGAAATGGCGGCGTGACGAGATGCCGTGGATGCCCAAGGGGCGCTACCGGATCATGCGCGACTACATGCCCAAGGTCGGCTCGCTCGGCCTGGACATGATGACCCGCACCTGCACGGTGCAGGTCAATCTGGACTACGCCACCGAAGCGGACATGGTGAAGAAGTTCCGCGTGTCGCTGGCACTGCAGCCGATCGCCACCGCCCTGTTCGCCGACTCGCCGTTTACCGAAGGCCAGCCGAACGGCTACCAGAGCTACCGCTCGCACATCTGGACCGATACCGATGCCGACCGCACCGGCATGCTCGACTTCGTATTCGAAGACGGTTTCGGCTACGAGCGGTATGTGGACTACCTGCTCGACGTGCCGATGTACTTCTCCTACCGCGATGGCACGTACCACGACGCCAGCGGCCAGAGCTTCCGCGATTTCATGGTCGGCAAGCTGCCGGTGCTGCCGGGCCAGCTGCCGACGCTGCGCGACTGGTCCGATCACATGACCACCGCTTTCCCGGAAGTGCGCCTGAAGAAGTACCTGGAAATGCGGGGTGCCGATGGCGGCCCGTGGAACCGCCTGTGCGCGCTGCCGGCGTTCTGGGTCGGGCTGCTCTACGACGATGCCGCACTGGATGCAGCCTGGGATCTGGTGCGCGATTTCAGCCTGGCCGAGCGCCACGCGCTGCGCGACGGCGTGCCGCGCCATGCGTTGAAGCTGCCGTTCCGCGGCGGTACCGTGCGCGACCTGGCGCGCGAAGCGGTGAAGATCGCCGTGGCCGGGCTGCAGCGCCGTGCCGCACGCAACGCCGATGGCCAGGACGAAAGCCACTTCCTGGACGTACTGCAGGAAATCGTCGATACCGGCCTGACGCCGGCCGACCGCAAGCTGGCGCTGTTCCACGGCGCGTGGAAGGGCAGCATCGACCCGGTCTTCAAACAGTTCGCTTACTGACCACCGTCAGGGCAGGGGTACCGACCGTGGGTCGGTACGCCTGTCTCAATGGGCGGACGCTTTCGAGAACAGATTGATCACCGCCACGCCGGCCACGATCAGACCCATGCCGATCAGCGCCGGTGCATCCAGTTTCTGCTTGAACACCGCCCAGCCGATCAGCGAGATCAGCACGATGCCCGCGCCGGACCAGATCGCGTAGGCGATCCCGGTGGGAATGGATTTGAGCGTGAGTGCGAGCAGATAGAACGCGGCGGCATAGCCGACCACGGTGCCCAGCGAGGGCCACACCCGGGTGAAGCCATCGGAGGCCTTGAGCAGGCTGGTGGCGATCACTTCGAACACAATCGCCAGGCCCAGCAGAACATACACATTCATGGCGCGCGCACCGCTTGGACGATGCGCGCATTGTACGGGCGCGCCCGTGCCGCGCCGGACGCTGCAGGAGCGTCCGGCGCAGACCGTGTTCAGGCGGCCTGTGCGCCAAGCGTGGCCATGTCGATCACGAAGCGGTAGCGCACATCGTTGCGCGCCATGCGCTCCCACGCCTCGTTGACGGTCTTGATGTCGATCACTTCCACGTCGCTGACGATGCCGTGCTCGGCGCAGAAGTCCATCATTTCCTGCGTCTCGGCCATGCCGCCGATCGCCGAGCCGGTGATGTGCTTGCGACCGAACATCATGGCCGCGCCCATCAGCGGCGGATCCAGTTCGGTCAGCACGCCGACCAGGCACATGGTCGCATCGCGCTTGAGCAGGGACATGTACGGGTTGGTGTCGTGGCTCACCGGAATGGTGTTGAGCAGGAAGTCGAAGCTGCCGGCATGCGCCTTCATCTGCGCCGGATCGCGCGACACCAGCACCTCATCGGCACCGAGGCGCTTGGCGTCGGCGCCCTTTTCCGGCGTGGTGGTGATCATCACCACGGTGGCGCCCATCGCCTTGGCGAACTTCACGCCCATGTGGCCCAGCCCGCCCAGGCCGATCACGCCGACCTTCTGGCCGGGGCCGACCTTCCAATGGCGCAGCGGCGAATACGTGGTGATACCGGCGCACAGCAGCGGCGCGGCGGCCTTCAGGTCCAGCCTGTCGGACACCTTCACCACGAAGCGCTGCTCGACCACGATGTGGTCGGAGTAGCCGCCGAACGTCGGCTGGCCGCTGTCGCGCTCGGTGCTGTTGTAGGTGAACGTGGCACCCTTCTGGCAGTACTGCTCCAGGTCCTGGTCGCAGGCATCGCAGTGGCGGCATGAATCGACCATGCAGCCCACGCCGGCGTGGTCGCCGACCTTGAAGCGGGTGACGTTGGCACCGACCTCGGTGACCCGGCCGATGATCTCGTGGCCCGGCACCATCGGGAAAATCGAGCCACCCCAATCGTCACGCGCCTGGTGCAGGTCGGAGTGGCAGATGCCGCTGTACAGGATCTGGATGCGGACATCGTCCGGGCCGACCGCGCGGCGCTCGAACGAGAACGGGACCAGCGGGGCAGTCTGGTCGTGAACGGCATAACCGTGGGCGAGGGACATGGGGAATCCTTGGCAGGTTTGTAGAAAGGCGCTTTACAATACGCCCCGACGCAGTGCACAGGCAGTCAGGATATCGGCATGATTCATCAAGTCAGACTGGATAATCATGGTCACTGACAACCTCACCCACCTGGCCGCGTTCGCCGCCGTGGCGCGGCACCGCAGCTTCCGCCGTGCGGGGGCCGAACTGGCCCTGTCCACCTCGGCGGTCAGCTATGCGATCCGCGCGCTGGAAGAGCGCCTGGGGGTCGGTCTGTTCCATCGCACGACCCGCAGCGTGGCCCTCACCGAGGCCGGCCAACGCCTGCTCGAGCGCCTGCAGCCCGCGCTCGGTCAGGTTCATGACGCGCTGGAGGAGATGAACCACTTCCGCGCCGCACCGGCGGGCCTGCTGCGCATCAACGCCACCCGCGCTGCCGTGCATACCCAGCTGGGCCCGCGTCTGGCCCGCTTCCTGCGTGGCCATCCGGACGTGCGCATCGAGCTGGCGCAGGACGACGGGCTGGTCGATATCGTCGCCAGCGGCTTCGACGCCGGCGTGCGGCTGCACGAGTTCGTTCCCGAAGACATGGTGGCGGTGCCGCTCGGGCCGCCGCTGCGTGGCCTGATCGTCGGCGCACCCGCGTATCTGCAGGACCGCCCGACGCCGCAGCATCCGCGTGATCTGGCCAACCACGAATGCGTGCGCTTCCGCTTCGCCAGTGGCCATCTGTACAAGTGGCAGTTTGATCGCGATGGCCAGGCGCTGGAGATCGACGTGCCGGGCCGGCTCACGCTCGGTGACCAGCACACGGTGCTGCAGGCGGTGCTGGACGGACTGGGCTTGGCCTACGTGCTAGAAGACGCCGCGCGGCCGTATCTGGACGACGGCCGGCTGGTGGCCGTACTGGAAGACTGGAGCGAGCCGTTTCCCGGCTTCGTGCTGTATTACCCGCGCCAGCGGCAGATGTCCTCGGCGTTGCGCGCGTTCGTGGACATGCTGCGCGAGCCGGTGTGAGGCGCGCGCCGCGCGGCGGCGTGACCTTCTTCATGGCGACTTACGTCACTGGGCCGTGCCCGGCGCGCGGTACTACGCTGCGATCGAACCCCGTGCAGCGTCGCCGTGACGCAGTGCGCCGCATGGATCGGCAACACGCCATGACAAGGAGGATACGATGCAGAACCAGAACCCCGACCAGGACCTTCGCCAGCGTGTGGCGACGTTGGAACGCAACGCCCGCCGCGGACGTATGATGGCCGCGACCATGTTCGCGCTGGGCGCATCACTGGCGCTGATCGGTACCACGGTGGCGCAGCCGGAGGCGCCGATCGTGCCGGAAATCCGCACGCACAAGCTCACCGTGGTGGACAGCGAGGGACGCACCCGCGTGCAGATCGCCGAAGACCCCGCCGACCACAAGCGCAATGCGCGCGCGGCGGGCCTGACCATCTACGACATCACCGGTCACGAGCGCGGCGGCATCGGTACGATGGCCGATGGCAGTGCCGCCGTTGCCCTGGATGCGCCGCATGGCGTAGGCCACAGGATGCGCGATCGTGCGGGCATCAAAGTGGGGCCGGACGGGTCGGCGATGATCGTCACCATCTCCAACGCCGGGCAGTTCTCTGCCGGCCTGTTCTCCAAGGGCGAGGAAGGCCGCCTGGAGCTGTCGCGCAGCGATGCGGCCGCCGACCAGGTCACGACGCGGGTGATCACGCAAGGCGGCGATACCTCCAGGGATGGCAAGCTGCAGTAGCGCACCGACGCTCACAAGCTCCACACAGGCGGGTGGCAGCATGGCGACATTCCTGCCCCCGTCGTTGAGGAGAGTGTCATGGCATCGTCTGCCATCCGGCCCCCTGTCTGGTCCATCCATCCGCTCCACGCCGCCGTGCTCGGCGGCGTGCTGCCGCTGTTTCTCGGTGCGCTGCTGGCCGACTACGCCTACTGGAGCACCTACGAGATCCAGTGGAGCAACTTCGCGTCCTGGCTGCTGATCGGCGCGATGGTGATGGCCACCCTCGCACTGTTGTGTGCGGTTGTCGGCGTGGCCCGTGGCCGCCGCCGGCTGGGTTACCTGCTGGTACTGGTCGCCACGTGGATCGTGGGGTTCATCAACGCCCTGCATCACGCACGCGACGCGTGGGCCATCATGCCGACCGCACTGCTGCTGTCGGCCGTGGCGACCGTGCTGGCACTGGTGGCAGCCTGGATCGGGTTTGCCAGCCTGCGCGTGGGAGGTGTGCGATGAACCGTCCTGTCGCCCGCGTCATCGCCGTATCGGTCCTGGCCGCCACGC
>Ga0265296_1005305_pt1 | contig 10662 bp, 13 predicted proteins | sample MunlanPumphouse1_FD_189073 | JGI IMG/M metagenome (GOLD analysis project Ga0265296, IMG submission 189073) | Groundwater microbial communities from a municipal landfill in Southern Ontario, Canada - Pumphouse #1 | ecosystem: Environmental > Aquatic > Deep subsurface > Groundwater | place...
GAGGATAAGGCAGGTTTTTACAAAAATCATTTTGGGCACGGTGGTGTTTACTCTTGTTTTTGGCTTAACCGGCTGTTCATCAAAAAAACAAACCGCGACAACGACCTCAAAAAAAACGACTACCCTCTATTGGTGGAGGAGCAAGGAGGATGCGAACCTCGAAACTCTGCAGGAGATCGCGAAAAACTACGAACAGCAAAACCCGGGAATCAAAATTCAAGTCGTCGTTAAAGACCCGAGAAACTACGAACAAAATGCGATTGACGCCCTCGCGGCCGGACAAACGGTTGCGGACGCTCCCGACATCTTGTCGTTAAAATCCGAGGACTTGCCCAAAAATCTCACTAAATTAACCACCGCCCCGACCAAACTTATCGATGTCCTTCAAAACAAAGATAATCCTAAAAAACAAACCGGCAAAACAACTCTCGAATATGCCAAGGGGCTGTTTAACGATGCCGCTTTTAAGGCTATAACATTCAATAACCCCGCGACCTTGAAACCGGATATTTACGGACTGCCGATGGCCTTGGACACGCTGGTTTTATATCGCAACAAAAAATTGGTTCGAACCGCTTCTGCCAATTTGGAAACAGTCGCCGCCAACGACAAATCAATTACCAAAGCGGAAATAAAAAGACGCCAGGATCTTGTCAACAACACCCCGGCGACTTGGAAAGCCCTAACTGAAGCAATCCCCTACATCAGAATAACCAACGGAAATGACATTTCCCAAGCCGCCATCGCTTTGGGAACAGCCACAAATATCGAACGCTCCTATGACATTCTGCAATCTGTGATGATGCAAAACGGCACCCAGCTGACTTCGGATGAGCTTGATAGCGCCACCTTCAACCAGACCCTCTCCAGCGCGGCGGGGCAAACCAGTTATGGGACCAAAGCGCTTGATTTCTATACTCAATTCGCTAATCCCCAGAGCCCTTTCTATACATGGAATGACAACATTGTTTCGGGCGGACAAACCGATGTTGATGCCTTTTTAGGCGGCAAGGTAGCGATGATTTTGCATTACGGCTCGCTTTACCGCTATCTCATCAACGCCAAGCCCGAGATGAAAAACGATATTGAAATCGCCATACTGCCCCAAATAACCAACCCGCAAAATCCAACGGGCTCTGATAATCTCAAAGTTCCAGCTAGGATTTGGGTTGAAACCGTGCCGAACCGCGGCGTTGACGAGACCAGCGTTGCCAAGCAAAAAGCGGCGTGGTCTTTTGCCTATTTTCTCTCAAGCAAAAATGGCTCGCGAACGTATACCGATGCGATGCAGATTCCATCGGCGCTAAAGAGCGTCAAAAACACCCGTTTCGTTGCCCTTAAAGACCAAAAAACGATCGCCGATGTCTGGTTTAAGGGCAACGAGCCGACAACTATTGACAAGCTCTTTATTTCAATGATCACCGGCGTTCACAGCGGCGCCAAATCAAGCCAAACAGCTCTTGATGAGACCGCGACGCAGGTAACATCGATTTTGCAAAAAAGCAAATACAAATGGGCCACCGCTTCCGCGCGGCAGGCCATTATCGCAGGAGGGGAAGATGAGACGACTGAATCAGCGACACCGGCTCCATAACGCAATTGGCAAAATATCCTTGACCCTTGCTGTTTTAGCTCTGCCGGCGATCGCTCTGGCACAGGATCCCGATACAGCCGCGCTTTACGCCTACATCAAAGCTTGGTACGACAAACTGCTTTTGCCCGCCGGCACGGTTTTGGCCGGAATTGTCATTATGTACGGCGGGATAAGCTACTCTATGTCCGGCGGAGATCCGAGCAAAGTCCAAAAGGCCAAAGAATATATCTTCGGCGCGATAACGGGGCTAGTATTGCTAATTTGCGCCGCCTTAATTGTCAGAACGGTTGTGACATGAAAGAAAGACTATTGAAGCTTTTTTTGTTTCTATCGGGGATAATATTCTTGCCGGCGAATGTTCTAGCCCTTACACCGGAAGAAGCGGCGTTAAGGAGTCTCGACCCGACCGTCGCTAATGTAAATAAGCAAGGAACGATTTTTGAGTTGATTGATGATGTGATGAACCGCCTCCCGTATTTCTTGGGCGGACTCGCTTTTTTGGCGCTTCTCATCTCCGGCGCAATTTACGTCAGCTCCCTCGGAGATCCTACGCGGATGGAGGTGGCGAAGAAAAATCTGACTTGGACCGTTATCGGCATTTTGGCCGCCTCCACGGTTTTCATTGCGATCAAGGTTATTTTGTGGGTAACAAACCCGCTCCAGCTTGGTTAAATAAAACTTATATGGCAATATCGCTAAATATCAACGACCTTTCAACAAAAATAAACAATGCTGTAACGGGCAACACCGGCGGGGATAATGAAGCGTTGGCAGGTGCCATCAACAAAGCTTTAACCGACTGGTTTAAAACCAACCTTTTTCCCCTCATGGTCGGGGTGGCGGTTTTCATCACTGTTTTATTTGTTTTCTATGGCTCGTTTTTATACTTTACCGCCTACGGCGATGAAAACAGGGCAACCCAAGCCAAAAAAACCATTACCTACGCCTTTGTCGGTTTTTTCATCGTTGCCATGTCCCTCGGCATCGCCAATTACACCAAGAGAATTATCGTCAGCAAAGAATATGAAACCGGAACGACCGGCGGCGCGGCTGTTGGTACTCAAGGCAAAGAGCGAATACCGACAGGCGGCGGCGGCACCTTGGGAGAAACAGACCCAACAAGACCAAATCCTTAAGATATTAATTACCTATGGCCTTACCTAATTTCGAAAGCTTCACCACCGCAATTTCAAATAAGCCGATTGTAGAAAAATTTGGTCTTGATCCGGCGAAAACCGGCACCCCCGACATTCTCTACACGCGAATTGTTTTCTTTCTAACTTGGGGTTTGAGCGTAGTTGCGCTTTTGGTCTTAATCTACGGCGGAATGCTGTATATGACCGCCGGCGGAGAGGCGGAAAAGGCCGAGAAAGGGAAAAAGACGATAGTCGGGGCAATAATCGGAATCGTTATTATTATGATTTCCTATACAGTTTATAACACCGCCATCGGCGCGTTAAAAAAAAGCGGCGAGGGCGGCACGCTAACCGAAGAACAAATGAGAGAGCAATTAAACAAACCCCCCAACGAACAACCCGATTAACAATCTTATGAACAAAAAACTTCTTGTCAACCTTGCCACCCTCTCCTTCTTTGTCGTCGGGGCGGTTTTGATCGGTATCGGAATCTACCTGCTCGCTCCTTCCGGCGAACAGTCAAAATTGTGTTATAACGTCGACAATCCAGATAGCGTTCAACCTAAACTAAATTGTGAAAATGTTATAAATCAGTTAGGTCGACCGCGTGTAAATTAGGTTAAGGTTAGGGTTAAGCTGCCAGTTTAGTTAAAAGGTTAAGTCTTGGGTTAAGGCCTAAACACTATAACCTAACCCAAAAACCAGACCGGCCGCCTAACCTTAACCCTAACCAAATCCGTAAAAAGTTTAATTTAGTTCACATAATCTAGCAGGAATATTGAATAAACCAGCCATGATCAAACTGCTTTCCCAAACAAGATTTCCCGTCGTCGCCGCTGTGGTCGCGGCGATCGCCACGACTGTCGGCGCAGCCGGAATCTCGATGATCACAATGTCCGGCGAACAGTCAAAGCTGAAATTCGATCCCGATTTATGGTGCGTGTCTAACTATATTGAACAAGTCCCGCGAGAAAAAGGCGCTGACGGGCGTCCTTTGGCAGACATACGTCTGAAGAATAAAGGTAGTTGGATCCGCCGCGAGCAGGTCAAGGCCAAAAGTAAAGAAGAGGCCGAAGCCAAGGTTGAGGCGCAATACAAAAAGTTTTTTACCCGTTCCGACAAGACAGGGTTGCGAGACGCGTTAGATAAAAACAACAAAGACTTTTTCACCCACCATTTTAACTCCGGCGCCACCGTCTCCGGTCCCTGCATCGGCACAGGCGATCCCGCAAACGACAAAGGCCTTTGGCTCGCCGATGCGGTAAGGGACGAGTGCTTTGAAACTTCCGGCAATTGCAAAATTAAAAAAGAATCGATAGAAATAAAAGATCGCGGCCAGGTCAGTCTTCCCGCAACCGGAGTGATTGCCGCCGAAGAGCACCTAGTCACTAAAGAAGAAAATTTTCAGCCAGAAAATACTAAGGACAGGATTGAGAGACACTATCAGATAACTGAACAGGCAATTGGACGACCGATTAATCATGTTCGCTCGTGGACAAAGGCCGAGGGCGGAGGCTCAATCGGAGGAGGCAGTAGTCCAAATAGACCGCCCGCAGCGGTTGAGCCGTGGATTGTCAATATGAACTGGAGCTCCAGACCGCCCGAAGGCACAAAGATGATTATCCGAAATCCCCAAAACGGTAAAACTGTCGTTGCCGCCGCCGGATATGAAACTGGCCCGAGCGATAAAACATATCTTTTCGGGGCTCAAGGGGAGGCTTTGCAAGCCATTGGCGCCGTCACCGGCACAACCGTCGAAGTCGGTTTTGCCGAAGATCAGAGCCTGCCCTTCGGGCCGATCAAGTGCAATGACGAAACCAAGCCGAAATCAAGCGCCGCAAAACCCAAAGACCCCCGCTGTCCCGAAGAAGCGCCGGCCTCCGGCCCGTTAAACGGCGAGGACTACCGCGCCGATTTCGCCAAAGCGTTTTGGGAACAGCAAAAGCCCAAAATCAACCCAACCGGAAACAAAATCGCCGATATTGCTCTTGGGGAAGTCGGATATCAGGGCAGCCCGGGCGGAGGCAAGGGTAAGAGAGACTGCACAAAATATGATGCCTGCGCCCAATGGTGCGCCTATTTCGCCACATGGGTGTATCGTCAGGCCGGTTATAAGATTCCCTCGTTCGGCAGTTCGCGCGCAACATTAAATTGGTTTGAAAATAATGGCCATCCAGTTTTCAAAGATCCATCACAGGCGGGGGCGGGTGATATCGTCGTTTGGGCTAACGGACCGGATACGGGCCATATCGGCATTGTTGTTTCTAACGATCCAAGCAGTAAAACGATCGGCGTCGTTGAGGGCAATACCACGAATGACATTGTTAAGCGGAATTATTATTCATATAACGCAATCACTAACAATATGAATGGGTTACTTGGCTTCGGAAGATGGTAATGAGAGAAATGATAATGATAAAGAGGTCTTTTGTCGTTGCTTTCCTTTTGAGCTTTATCCTTCTTGGAAATTTTCTTTCTCCTGCCTTCGGCGCTGACCAATCAGCAGCCGGTCCGCCAAGAAATTTATTTGCTCCTGCAAGCAGAACCAAGAGTCAAAAATTAAGTAGTATTAGTAAAATCGCGCTTGGCGAAGTTGACAAAAGATTTAATGACGATAAAACAAAATACAACGGCTATAATGGAAATATGTGGTGTGCCTCATTCATTTCCTGGGTATACAACCAAGCTGGTTATAAAATGCCATTCATCGAAGTATCGCGCGATATCATTAGCTGGTTTAAGAAGAATGGTCACTACGCGTTTAACGATCCATCAGAAGCCCGTTCGGGTGACGTGGTTGTTTGGAAAAGAGGCCGTAACGGGCATACGGGAATTGTCGTCTCAAACGATGGCAAATACATAACGACCGTCGAAGGCAATGGCCCCCGCGACGAGGTTAGAGCAAAAGTGTATAGTTACACAGAGGCGAAAAATAATTTGAGCGGCCTTTATGGCTTTGGGAGGTGGTGATGAAAAACAAAAAGACTTTTCTAATCATAGTTTTGGCAGTAGTTTTGTTGGCAGCGGCAACATATTTGTTATGGCCAAAGAACAAACAAGGCGCTACCCAAAGTCAAACTGAAGAGCAAAAGCTCCTTAACCAGTCTATATTGGGCTTCAATAACACCGGTCAGGGGGTTTTGTTTGACGCTCAAAGCAGTTCTATCAAAAAGCTCAATCCTGCGACGGCAAAGCTCGAAAACGTTTTATCTCTGCAGGATGCCAAGCCAAATTACGCTGTAATGTCAGACGATAACAGCGCGCTCTTCTATACCACGGATTCATCGGAAGACCAGACTGCCGCCATGGGCTTTGAAAGTGAAAATCTGACTATTGTATCCCTTGATAATTCGTTCTCTAATTTACAAGAAAAAGACATTTTCTCTCCGGTCTGGCTCGACAATAAAAAAATCGCCTATTATCTCCCCGGCAATAACCAAGGGTCGGTTGTCATCAAAGATGTCGCGACAGGTAAAACAACAAAACAAATTACCGTCAACGCGCCCGGCTCGCAGGAACTTAACGTTCTCGACAATAACCATCTGTTGATCAATGATTATTCCAGCGATGTCGGCAATATATCGTCGAGCATTGCCGACCTGACAAACGGGCGGGTTGCGCCATACATAACCGGACTGGGGCTCAAGTTTAAGACTGTCGTAGAAAGCAAATATCTTGCTTATCAAACGCTCGAGAACGATCAGGCTGTGACCAAGATTATCGAATGGCAGAACAAGAATAAGCTTCTTGAAATGCAAGAAACGGTTGATAATTTCGATTGGCTAAAGACCGACAAGGAAATCATCTACGGCACGAGGGGGCTGTTATATCGTTTTGACGTTGCCAGTACAAAATCGGTGGCGCAAAACAAGAAATATACCGAGCCGCTCCTCGCTATAAAAATACTTTCCGATAACAAGCTTTTCTTAAGAACCGAAGAAAAAACTGAAATTATTGATCTGGGCAACCTTTAAGAAATCTGAAGCGTTATTTGCGTGATTAGCGTGATCGGGAGCCGCCAAATATCCAATATGCTATGGGCGGCGACAAGATATTGCAGTTTCGTTCGCATTTAGTACTATAAGGTCATGAAAAACATTTATTTTTCAATTCCGGTTTCAATTTTTAAAGAAGGCAAAGATTTTGTCGCTTATTCTCCTGTGCTCGATTTATCAACTTGCGCCGATTCACCCGATGGGGCGCAAAAAATGTTCGAGGAAGCAACCCAAGTGTTTTTTGAAGAGCTTGACCGCAAAGGCACGATGAATGAGGGTTTTGGAAATTTCAGTCGAGCAATATCTTGAAATTTTACAAAGGATAAAATAATTATGGACAGCGACAAAAATTTGACTTTGTCGCTCGAGGGGGACTATAATCAATCTCAAATGAGCCCGCAAATGGAAAAACAGATATTAAGGCGACTTGAGCGGATTGAAAATCTGCTAGTTAGGATTGTGCCAATTCGAGGTGAACTTTCTCAAAATGACGTTCTCCAAATCATCGAAGATGGACGAGAGGCTGACAAAAAGGGAGAAACAAGAGAATTCGACGTTTATATTGAAAAAAAACATCCCGATCTCAAAATGAAAAAATAAAATGAAAATTCGCTCGATAAAGACAACTCCAAGGTTTGAGAAATCATTCGAGCATCTCCCGAAGCGAGTCCAAATTAAAGCAACCGTCAGAAAAGAAATTTTTGCGCAAGGCCCATTTTCGCCGAAACTTAAAACTCACAAGCTTACTGGCAAACTTAATAATATCTGGTCGTTCTCCGTCGATTATTCTTATCGCATCATCTTTGAATTTATCGCCGACGACAAGGTGATATTTTACGATATAGGCACTCACGGGATTTACAAATAGTTTTGAAGAGACGTTTCTTTCTGTTTTGCGGTTTTTTGCTAAGCAAAAAACCGCAAATATTAATATCCTTTCAGGAAGGAGAAGATTATTTTTACTTCAAGGAAAATCAATTGTATGAGCGAAGGCGAGTTTTGATTTTTCATGAAAGAAAATAATCTTCGACACTCCTGAAAAAGCGAGCTAAGAGGTGGGGGTGTGGGGGCAGGAGAAACGCTTCGCAAGTAGTGTCTCCTGCCCCCACAATTAGTGCGAGCCTACTGGCTCGCATATATCGCAAGTGAAGCTTGCTCAACAAAAAATTTGACTTGCGACAAAAACATCTTTAGAATTAAGGATGTTAGGTGAGGTTAAGGTTAGGGTTAGGCAGCCAGTATAGTGTGAAGTCAAGGGTTAGGTTTCTGGGTTTTTTAAGTAACCTAATAACTTAGCCCATACCTTATAACCAAACCGGTAGCTTAACCTTAACCCTAACCCAGATTTAAAAAGCCTTGCATTGACAAAATAGTTTGCGTATAATTTTAACAAAAGTATTTGACTTGGAATCTAAAATTCTATATTCTTAATTCTAGATTCTTAATTCTATCAACAAGGAGGGTAGATGAAACTCGCAAAAGTAAAGGCCGGATTGATAAAAGGAGCGGCGGTTGTCGGGACACTGGGCGCAACGGCACAATTGGCATTGGCACAAAATGTAGATTTTGCAAATATAGGCGCAGTACCGATTGTTGAGGAGGGATTATTAACTCTTGCTGGAAGGCTTATTAGTTATCTTCTGATTTTCACAGGCATTATCGCGGTTGCTTACCTTATATATGGAGGTCTCATTTACATTACCGCCGGCGGAGATGCGGAAAAAGCCAGCAAAGGACGGGTTGCTATCACTAACGCAATTATAGGTATTATCATTATAATGGCCTCATATGCGATCTATACTGCCGTTATCAACACCGGCAAGGGTCCGGGTACTGCAACTAACGAGCAAATCAATCAGGCGCCGAACCTACGCTAAAGCTTGGTGGACGACACCGTTTCATTTTGAGTGCGTGATTTGACTATTTTTGGGCCCTTCTATACCTTATAAAGACGGTCAAAAATCATCAACTAACTAGGACGGTGACTGCGGTGACCTGGAGGACTGGGGACTGGGGACGTTTCTCTTTTACCCTGACAATTAGTCTTTTTTTGTAAACTAGCTCTTTTTTCTGCTATATTTGAACTATGCTTAGATTGCCGCGCTCCGCTCGCAATGACAACCTTACGCGACCGTGACTCGCTCTATCCGTCACACCACAAACTCGAATGCTTCACGTCGGATTGTTCATCCGTGTTCCGCGTCGGGTTTTGGTGTCAGGATTCCACTCGTCACTTGATAGTGACTCTCTCCACCTCCTCTTGTGTCGTCAGTCCAAGGCGGACTTTTTCGAGGCCGTCGTCGCGCATCGGGATCATGCCGTCCTCGCGGGCGACTCTTTCAAAATCTAAAATCGTGCCCTTGTTGGCAATTAACTGTTCGATTTTTGGCGTTATTTTCATCGTTTCGATGATAGCAATCCGCCCTTTATAGCCCGTGCCTTTGCAATTTAGGCAGGTCGCCATTGCTACTCCCCTTTTACAAACTTTACAGACTTTCCTGACCAGCCGCTGGGCGATAATTAAGGAAATCGAACCGGAGAGCAAAAACGGCCTCACACCCATGTCGATAAGGCGCGGGATCGAGGACGGCGCCGAGTTGGTATGCAAGGTCGTCAGCACCAAATGCCCCGTCAGAGCCGCTTGCAGGGAAGTCTCCGCCGTTTCTTTGTCGCGCACCTCGCCGACCATAATGATATCCGGATCTTGGCGCAAAGCGTGTTTTAGGCCGCTTAGAAAATCATAGCCTTTTTGCGGATTTATCTGGCTTTGGTCGACTCCGGCAATTCGATACTCGATCGGATCCTCGAGCGTAATAATTTTTACCTCCGGCTTGTTCAACTTTTGCAAAATAGCGTAAAGCGTCGTTGTTTTGCCGGAACCGGTCGGGCCGGTATTGAATATCGCGCCGTTCGGGCGGGAAATGGCTTCTTGAATTGCCGCCAGAGCGTCTTTGCGAAACCCGAGCTCCTCAAGCGAAATCGCCGCGCCCGAAGGATTCAAAAGTCTTGTTACGATCACCTCGCCCCATGCCCCGGGAATTATCGAAACCCTGATATCAATATTCTGTACACCGATTTGCACCTCAAAACGCCCGTCTTGGGCTTCTTCGACAACATTCAATTTTAAGCGGGAAAGGTATTTGATGCGGTTGCGAATCGCCTTGTAAACTTCTTGGGGCAAAACAACAATGTCCTGCAAAATTCCATCAATGCGGTAGCGAATTCTCGCGCCTTCCTCGAGCGGCTCGATGTGAATGTCGGAGGCGTCAAGATGAATCGCGCCAGCAAAAAGCATATCCATCACTTCAGTCGTCTGGCAATTTAAAATTTTCGCGCCGATTGATTTTAAGCTCTCTGTCTGGCCTAGATTCTTATTTATAAACTCTTGCGAGATCACGTGCTTTTCGAGGGTCTTTGGCTTCTCTCGGACGAACTCAAGCTGTGTTAAGCCATAACGCAGGCTCGACTCGGAACAAATATACAGATAAAACTGGAAATTGGTGGCCACGGCCAATTCTTTTAAAAATGGAACGATCGCTTTATTCTCGGGATACGGCGTGGCAATTTTGACCTGATTATTCAGGCGGTAAAAAGATATGATTCCAAGCTGGTTGGCTTGGGGCTTGGGGACAACGCTTAAAATATCGGGTGTAAAAGGATAGCCGACGAGATTAACGTAGGGAATGCCGAGCTTTTGGGCCTTCGCTTTTTCCAGCTTTTCTTCCCCCTCGCGGGAGAATATCTGCAGAGCTTTGTTGATATCGGGCATGAAAAACTAATAATTTATAATGTATAACGTATAAACACAACGAATAAACTAATAACGAAATTGCATTTCATTAAACAATTATACTTTGTGATTATACGTTATAAGTTTTACGCTATTCGTTAATTCTTATTCTACCATTTCTGCCAATTTCTTCCTAAAAAGAAAACG
>Ga0265296_1005306_pt1 | contig 10662 bp, 9 predicted proteins | sample MunlanPumphouse1_FD_189073 | JGI IMG/M metagenome (GOLD analysis project Ga0265296, IMG submission 189073) | Groundwater microbial communities from a municipal landfill in Southern Ontario, Canada - Pumphouse #1 | ecosystem: Environmental > Aquatic > Deep subsurface > Groundwater | place: Canada...
GGCGGCGCAGCGTGAGCGCGATCGCGGCGATCATGCCCACCAGCAGCAGCACGGCGCCGACTTCGACGGCGAACACGTATTGCGTGTACATCGCGGTGCCCAGTTCGAGCGCGTTGTTGTAGTCGGCGGCGCGTTCGACCTGGGGGCCGATGTCGTGCCAGGTCGTGCCCAGAACGAACGACATTTCACCCACGAGGATCAAGCCGATGACCAGGCCCAGCGGAAGGTACGTGCGCAAACCCTTGCGCAGGTCCGACATGCGGACATCGAGCATCATCACGACGAACAGGAACAGCACCATCACCGCGCCGACGTAAACGACGACCAGCAGAAGCGCGAGAAACTCGGCACCCAGCAGCATCCACAGCATGGCGGCATTCAGGAACACGAGGATCAGGTGCAACACGGCAGTGACCGGATTCTTGGCCGTGATGACGCGAAACGCCGCCACAACCAGGACCACAGCCAGCACGTAAAACAGGAACGTTGAAAATGTCATGTCGATTCGGTCCTGCGATCAGCGGAAAGACGCGTCTTCAGCGCGACGACGGGCGATTTCGGGCTCGTAGTGGTCACCCACGGCAAGCAACATATCCTTGGTGAAATAGAGGTCGCCGCGCTTTTCGCCGTGGTACTCGTGAATGTGGGTTTCCACGATTGAGTCCACGGGACAGCTTTCCTCACAGAAGCCGCAGAAAATGCACTTCGTCAGATCGATGTCGTAGCGTGACGTGCGGCGCGAGCCATCCTCACGAACTTCCGACTCGATCGTGATGGCCACGGCCGGACACACGGCTTCGCACAGCTTGCATGCGATGCAACGCTCCTCGCCGTTCGGATAACGGCGCAGCGCGTGCAGGCCGCGAAACCGAGCCGACGTGGGCGTCTTTTCGTGCGGGTAGCGCAGGGTGATCTTGCGCTTGAAAAAATATTTGCCGGTCAGGCGCATGCCCTTGAGCAGTTCGGTCAGCATGAAGCTGCCGAAAAAATCCTTGATCGCTTCCATCTTATGCCTCGACTAGCGCCAAATGTTCCAGGGCGTCTGCATCCAGATCGCAACGACCAGCAGCCAAACGCCGGTCAATGGGATAAAGATCTTCCAACCCAACCGCATGATCTGGTCGTACCGGTAACGCGGGAACGAAGCCCGGAACCAGACGAACAAGGAAACCACGCAGAATGTTTTAAGTCCCAGCCAGATCCAGCCCGGGATCCAGTTCAGGGGTGCGATATCGATCGGTGAGGCCCAGCCGCCCAGGAACATGATGGATGCCATGCAGGACAGCAGGATCATGTTGGCGTATTCGCCCAGGAAGAACAGGGCGAATGCCATGCCCGAGTATTCCACCATGTGCCCGGCCACGATTTCCGACTCGCCTTCCACCACATCGAACGGGTGACGGTTGGTTTCGGCCACGGCGGAGATGACGTAGATCACGAACAGGGGCAACAGCGGCAACCAGTTCCAGGACAGGAAGGTCAGACCCATATCGGCGAACCAGCCCCGGTTCTGAACATTCACGATCTCGCTGATGTTCAGACTGCCCGACACCAGCAGCACCGTGACCAGCACGAAGCCGATTGCCAACTCGTAGGACACCATCTGGGCCGAAGCACGCAAGGCACCCAGCAGCGCATACTTGGAGTTCGATGCCCAGCCAGCCACGATTACGCCATATACGCCCAGCGAGGTAATAGCCATGAAATACAGCAGCCCCGCATTGACGTCGGCCAACACGATCTCCGGGCCGAAAGGAATAACCGCCCACGCCGCCAACGCAGGCATGAGGGTCACGACCGGCGCCACGACAAACAGGATCTTGCTGGCCTCGGTCGGAACGATGACTTCCTTGGTCAGCAACTTGAACACGTCGGCAAAAGGCTGCAACAGCCCTTTGAAACCCACGCGAGTCGGTCCCAGACGCACATGCATGGCGCCGATCATCTTGCGTTCCCAATACGTGAGATAGGCCACGCACAAAATAATGGGTACCGCGATGACAATGATCTTGACCACCGTCCACACTACCAGCCACAAGGTCGGCCCCAGCAGGGCCTGACCGTGGCTTTCAAGAACGTCCAGCCATTGCATCAGACACGCTCCACGACAAATTGATCAAGGCTCGCGCCCAGGGCGGCTGTCTCGGCAAAACCGGTTGCCAGACGCACCACGCCATCGGCGACTTCGGCATCCAGCGTTGCTGGCAGCTCGATCCGGGCATCGCCAGAGATCACGCGAACCTGCGCGCCGGATTGCACACCGAGTTGTTCCAGCGTTGCGGCATTCATGCGCGCTTTCGGCTTGGCCGATGCACGGGTGGCCTGCAACGGCTCGGAACGGCGAACAATCGCATCGGTGCGGTAGATCGGACGCTCGAGCACACGCTCCAGACCGTTGCGGGCGGCATTGACACCCAACGCGCTGCTGAAACGATTGGACAGACGACCGTCCAGCCCGCCATTGAGCACACCATCACGGACCGCTTCGGACGTTTCGTCGTCGAACTGCGGCAATTGCAGAACGTTGCCGAGCACGCGCAACACTTTCCAACCCGGACGCGATTGGCCTTTTGCAGCAACCGTACCCTTGAAGCTTTGCGCCGTGCCCTCGGCATTGACGAAGGTGCCGGACGTTTCGGTGAACGGTGCAATGGGCAGCATGATGTCGGCCCATTGTGCGGCAGCCGAGTGGAACGAAGTCAGTGCCACGGAGAACTGGGCGCCTTCCAGCGCAGCAACGGCCTGTGCGCCGTTGGCAGCATCGAGCAGTGGCTCGGCGTGCAGCACGATGTAGGCCTTGAGCGGATTGCTCAACATCGCCTGGGCGGTCTTGCCACCCTCGCCGGGCACGGCGTTGGCCAGATAACCGCCGACGGTATTGCCGCCCTCGGTCAACACGCCGAACTTGCCATCGGACAACTCGGCCACGGCTTGCGCGTTGGCGGCCAGCAAGGCCGCATCGCGGGCATTGACGGCCAGGTTACCCAGGAACACGGCAACGTTGGCGCCACCGGCCAGGCTGTTGGCCACGAGCACGGCCTGATCGCCTGCCTTGACCGACGCAAACGCAGCCGGCACCTCGCGGCCCTTGGCCTGTGCCAGTGCGACGGCCACTTCGGCCAGCGCGTTGGCCCACTGCGACGGCGCAACCGTCACACGGTTGGCCACACTCATCAGGGGATCGTCGGCAACGGCGTCGATCAGATTCAGCTGGGTACCACTCTTGGTGGCCTGACGCAGACGCTGCGCCATCAGCGGATGATCCTTGCGCAGGAACGAACCGATCACCAGGACACGGTCGAGCGTGTCGAGTTCGGCGATCGGCATGCCCAGCCACGGGGTGCCGGCGCGGCCGGTGTCCCAGGCGGCGTCGGTCTGACGCAGACGGAAATCGATGTTCTCCGAGCCCAGGGCGCGGGTCAGACGACCCAGCAAGGCAAGCTCTTCGGTGGTGGCGATGTCGCTGCCCAGGGCGCCGATCTGGCCGCCGCCGAAGCTGTCACGCACGCGTGTCAGCCCTTGGGCAACAGCCTGCAAGGCTTCCTGCCAGGTCACTTCCTGCCAGGTGCCGTCAGCACGCTTGATCATGGGCGCGGTCAGGCGGTCATCACTGTTCAGGGCTTCGTAGGAGAAGCGATCGCGATCGCTGATCCAGCATTCATTGATCGCTTCGTTCTCGAACGGCACCACGCGCATGACGCGGTCGTCCTTGACCTGGATGACCAGGTTGGCGCCCACGCTGTCGTGCGGGCTGACCGAACGACGACGTGCCAATTCCCAGGTACGCGCGCTGTAGCGGAACGGCTTGGAAGTCAGTGCACCGACCGGACAGATGTCGATCATGTTGCCCGAGAGTTCGGAGTCGATGCTGCGCCCCACGAATGTCGTGATCTCGGCGTGCTCGCCGCGACCCAGCATGCCGAGTTCCATGACGCCGGCAATTTCCTGGCCAAAGCGCACGCAACGGGTGCAGTGGATGCAGCGGCTCATTTCCTCTGCGGAAACCAGCGGACCGAGATCCTTGTGGAACACGACGCGCTTCTCTTCGCTGTAGCGTGAGGCCGATCCGCCGTAGCCCACGGCCAGATCCTGCAGTTGACACTCGCCGCCCTGATCACAGATCGGGCAATCCAGCGGGTGATTGATCAACAGGAATTCCATGACCGATTTCTGCGCGGCGCGGGCGCGCTCGGAGCAGGTATGCACGATCATGCCGTTGGTGGCGGGCGTGGCACAAGCCGGCAGCGCCTTGGGCGCCTTCTCGACTTCGACCAGACACATGCGGCAGTTTGCCGCGATGGAAAGCTTCTTGTGATAGCAGAAATGCGGCACGTACAGCCCGACCTTCTGAGCCGCATGCATAACCATGCTGCCCTCGGGCACTTCTACCGCGTTTCCGTCGATGGTAAGTTCAACCATTGCTGTTGTCCTGGCCTACAAATATTTCGGAACCACGCAGGACTTGTGTTCCACGTGATGGGCGAACTCGTCGCGGAAATGCTTGAGGAAACCGCGCACGGGCATGGCCGCGGCGTCTCCCAGCGCGCAGATGGTGCGGCCCATGATGTTACCGGCCACGTTATCCAACATGTCCAGATCTTCCATGCGGCCACGGCCGTTTTCGATGCGCTCCACCATGCGGTAGAGCCAGCCCGTGCCTTCACGGCAAGGGGTGCACTGGCCGCAGCTTTCTTCAAAATAGAAGTAGGACAGGCGCAGTAGCGACTTCACCATGCAGCGCGTTTCATCCATGACGATGACCGCGCCTGAACCCAGCATCGAGCCGGCCTTGGCAATACTGTCGTAATCCATGGTGCAGGCCATGATGATGTCGGCCGGCAGCACGGGCGCGCTGGATCCACCGGGGATCACGGCCTTGAGCTTGCGACCGCCACGCATGCCGCCCGCCAGTTCAAGCAGGGTCGAGAACGGCGTGCCCATGGGGATCTCGTAGTTACCGGGACGTTCGACGTCGCCGGTGATCGAGAACAGCTTGGTGCCGCCGTTGTTCGGCTTGCCGACTTCGAGATAGGCCTGGCCGCTGTTGCGGATGATCCAGGGCACCGCCGCGAACGTTTCGGTGTTGTTGATCGTGGTGGGCTTGCCATACAGGCCGAAGCTGGCAGGAAACGGCGGCTTGAATCGCGGTTGGCCTTTCTTGCCTTCGAGCGATTCCAGCAATGCGGTTTCTTCGCCACAGATGTAGGCGCCATAACCGTGGAACGCGTGCAACTGGAAGTTGAAGTCCGAGCCCAGGATCTTGTCGCCCAGGAAACCGCCCGCGCGCGCTTCTTCCAGCGCAGCTTCGAACCGTTCGTAGACTTCGAAGATCTCGCCGTGAATGTAGTTGTAGCCCACGCTGATGCCCATGGCATAGGCGGCGATGGCCATGCCTTCAATCACGATATGCGGATTGAAGCGCAGGATGTCGCGATCCTTGAACGTGCCGGGCTCGCCTTCATCGGAGTTGCACACCAGGTACTTCTGGCCGGGAAAGGCGCGGGGCATGAAGCTCCACTTCAAACCCGTGGGGAAACCTGCGCCGCCACGGCCGCGCAGGCCCGAGGCCTTCACTTCGGCAATCACGTCTTCGGGCTTCATGCCCGTGGTCAGAATCTTGCGAAGCGCCTCATAGCCACCACGCGCAACGTAGTCCTGCAGGCCCCAATTGTTGCCGTTCACATCGGCCATGATCTGCGGCGCAATATGACGGTCGTGCAGACACATCGAGCGGCTCAGATCCTGACCGGGATCGGGATCGAGACCCTGGGCGAATTGTTGGTACAAACCGGGCATGTTCATGCCGATTCTCCTTGGTTCCGCAAGCCCTCGACCAATGCGTCGATACGCTCCTCGGACATACGCACACACATGTGCTTGTTATTGACCAGCATGACCGGCGAATCACCGCAAGCGCCCATGCACTCGCCTTCTACCAAGGTGAATTGCCCGTCTTCGGTGGTACCGCGCCAATCGATACCCAGCTTGCGCTTGAGGTAGTCGCCCGCACGCTCGCCGTCGCGCAACGCACAGGGCAAGTTGGTGCAGACGGAAATCTTGTGGCGACCCACGGGGCGCACATCGAACATGTTGTAGAAGGTCGCGACTTCCTGCACCGCGATCGGCGGCACGCCAATGTAGTTGGCCACGTCTTCAAGCACTTCGGGCGACAGCCACCCCTGCTCTTCCTGGGCAATAGCCAGGGACGCCATGATGGCGGATTGCCTCTGGTCGGCCGGAAACTTGGCAAGTTCCCGGTCGAAGAGTTTATAGGCCTGTTCGGAAAGCAACATAGTCTGGATCCGGATTTAAGCGCGCAGCGCCGACAGTGAAGTAAGCGTGCGCATCAGCGATCGATCTCGCCGAAAACGATGTCCTGCGTACCGATGATGGTGACGGCGTCGGCCAGCATGTGACCGCGTGCCATCTCGTCCAACGCCTGCAGATGCGGGAACCCCGGGGCACGGATCTTCAGGCGGTAAGGTTTGTTGGCGCCATCGGACACCATGTAGATACCGAACTCACCCTTGGGGTGCTCGACCGATGCATAGGCCTCGCCGGGGGGCACGTGGAAACCTTCGGTGAACAGCTTGAAGTGGTGAATCAGCTCTTCCATGTTGGTTTTCATGGCCACACGGTTAGGTGGCGACACCTTGTGGTTGTCGATCATCACCGGGCCGTCGTTATTGCGCAGCCACTCCACGCACTGGCGAATGATGCGATTGCTTTCACGCATCTCGGCCACACGCACCAGATAGCGGTCATAGCAGTCGCCGTTCACGCCCACTGGAATATCGAAATCCATCAGGTCATAAACTTCGTAAGGCTGCATCTTGCGCAGGTCCCAGGCCACGCCCGAGCCACGCAACATGGGGCCGGTGAAGCCCAGCGCCTTGGCGCGATCGGGATCGACCACACCCACGCCCACCAGACGCTGCTTCCAGATGCGGTTATCGGTCAGCAGTGTTTCGTACTCGTCGACACACGCAGGGAAACGGTTGGTGAAATCTTCGATGAAATCCAGCAACGAGCCCGAACGGGCGTCGTTCATGGCACGAAAATCTTTCTGGCTGCGCAGCTTGCTGCTGGCATCGCTATATTGCGGCATGACGTCGGGCAGGTCGCGATACACGCCACCGGGCCGATAGTAGGCCGCGTGCATGCGTGCCCCGGAGACCGCTTCGTAGCAGTCCATCAGGTCTTCACGTTCGCGGAAGGCATACAGGAACACCGCCATTGCGCCCACGTCCAGCGCATGCGAGCCCAGCGACATCAAGTGATTCAACAGACGCGTGATCTCGTCGAACATCACGCGAATGTACTGTGCACGCAAGGGCGGCTCGACGCCGACCAGCTTTTCGACGGCCATGACGTAAGCGTGCTCGTTGCACATCATGGACACGTAGTCCAGGCGGTCCATGTAGGGCAGTGCCTGGAGGTAAGTCTTGTGCTCGGCCAGCTTTTCAGTGGCGCGATGCAACAGGCCGATATGCGGATCGGCGCGCTGAATCACTTCGCCATCGAGCTCCAGAACCAGACGCAGCACGCCGTGCGCTGCCGGATGCTGAGGGCCGAAGTTCAGGGTGTAGTTCTTGATTTCTGCCATGGTTATAGCCCTGCCCCGTAGGCATCTTCACGCACCACTCGCGGCGTGACTTCACGCGGCACGATGGTGACTGGCTGATAAATGACCCGACGTTGCTCGGGGTCGTAACGCATTTCCACCGTGCCCGACAAGGGGAAGTCCTTGCGGAACGGATGGCCGATAAAACCGTAATCGGTGAGGATACGGCGCAAATCCGGATGGCCCTCGAACACCACGCCATAGAGGTCGAACGCTTCACGCTCGAACCAGTTCACGCTGGGCCAACAGTCCATGAGCGAGGGCAACACGGGGAAATCATCGTTGGGCACCCAGGTGCGAACCCGCAGACGCCAGTTGTGCGTGACCGACAGCAGATGAATCACCACCGCGAAGCGCGTCTTGTGCGCCTCCTGGCGGGCCACGGCCGCTTCACGCGTGCTGTTCCCCCATGTGAGGTAATCCACCCCACAGAGATCAATACAGGTTTCGAACTTCAGTGCGTCATCGCTGCGAAGGCGATTGCACGCCGCAAGCCACTGATCGGCGGGCACTTCCAGGGTCAGCTCACCCAACGCCTCGGTCAAGGCGGCGGTGTCACCGAACATGGTCTTAATCTGGGTCTTCAGGGTTTCGAGCCTGGTCATCTTTTGAACGCTTATAAACCGGTTTACCGTTGCGGCAAGGCCGCACCGAGGTGCTGCCCAGTTGGCCTATCACCAACCGCGCCGGAAAAATCAACGTGCGATAGTGTTGGTCAGACGGATTTTGTTCTGCATTTGCAGCAGACCGTAGACCAGCGCCTCTGCCGTCGGCGGGCAACCCGGCACATAGACGTCGACCGGCACGATTCGATCACAGCCGCGCACGACCGAATACGAATAGTGGTAGTAGCCACCGCCGTTGGCACAGGAGCCCATGGAGACCACCCAACGTGGCTCGGGCATCTGGTCATACACCTTGCGCAATGCAGGTGCCATCTTGTTGCACAGCGTGCCTGCCACGATCATCAGATCGGACTGACGCGGGCTGGGCCGGAAAATAATGCCGAACTGGTCGAGATCGTAGCGGGCAGCGCCCGCGTGCATCATCTCGACCGCACAACAGGCCAGACCGAAGGTCATGGGCCACATCGAGCCTGTCTTTGCCCAGTTCAGAAACTTGTCTGCACTGGTAGTAATGAAGCCTTGCTTGAGGATGCCATCTATTGCCATGTTGATCTCTGCTGAATGCGCGATGAAGGAATAAAGATCGAAACGATCCGGTTACTCCCAATCAAGGGCACCCTTCTTCCATTCGTAGATAAAGCCGACGGTAAGCACCGCCAGGAACACCATTACCGTCCAGAACCCGACCAGCCCGACGGAGTCGTTCGCGATCGCCCATGGGAACAGGAATGCCATTTCCAGATCGAACAGGATAAAGAGGATGGCGACGAGGTAGTAGCGCACATCGAACTTCATGCGGGAATCTTCGAATGCTTCGAAGCCGCACTCGTAAGGCGACAGTTTCTCTTTGTAGGGATTGCGTGGGCCGAGCAAGGAACCCGCACCCAGAAGCGCAAAACCGATCAGCGTGGCGACAACGATAAAAAGCAGGACGGGGAAATATTCTTGCAGGTTCATGACGCTGGGCTCGGGATGAAGGAACAAACCTTAGGATTGTAGCATTCGATACCCACTTTTCACGAGCGCATGGCACGGATGGTTTGCAGTGCAACGTATCAGGAATATGTCAGGAAATCATGGATATACCGATGAACACGACGTCTCCCGGACGTTGCACATAGGTCACAGTCGCGGCTATGCAACATCGCTTAAGACCCTCTTCACCAAAAACAAAAAAGCATGGCGCCAAAAATAAAAAAGCCACTCGCGAGAGTGGCTTCAACGACGAACCGAAGTTCGTCTGAATCTTTCTTCTGCAGCTGCAATGACGGAGCAAGCCCCGACCCTGCAGCTGCCGATATCAAGCGACTAGACGTCGCTTGAATATCGATTAGAAGCGGTGACGCACACCGACGATACCAGTCGTGGCTTTGACGCCGTCTTGGAATGCGTAGTCGGTGGTGTAGTTGCCGTAAGCGTACAGGTTCGTGCGCTTGGACAGGTCATAGGTCAGACCCAGCGAGTAGCTGTTGCTGGTTTCGTCGTCGCCCGTCAAACGGTTGTTCTTGGGGTCGATACGCTGCCATGAACCGAACAGGTTCGTAGCGGCGCCCAGGGGCACGGTTGCGCCAACCAGGTACGACGAAGCACGGAAGCCGTCGCGGCTGAGACCGTTGCCGAAGCTAAGCGAGTCGCCACCGGTGGCCAGACCGCCGCCCAGGACGTTTGCGTCTTGGCTTTGGATCCAGCCGTTACGGGTTTGACCCCAGGCCAGAGCCAGCTTGACCACTTCGAAGTCATACGAACCACCGACCAAGTACGAACGAATCTTGGCGGTGCTTCCATCACCAACTTGGTTCGACGCGGGGTTCAGTTGATCGTAGGCGGCAGCCACGTTCAAAGGACCATTTACATAACGAATACCAGCCGTAATGGCACGGTTGTTGTTGTTGGTACGGAAGCCTTGACCCGAACCAGCGTTACCGAAGCCACCAGCACCGCTGTTCGACGTATTGAACGAATAGCCAGCGCCGACTTGGAAACCAGCGTACGACGGGGTTTGGTACATGACCATGTTGTCGTAACGGGTGGTGTTAGCCGAGCTGAAGCCGTGACCAATGTTGGCCAGGCCGAACGAGGCGCCGAACGGATCGATCGAAGCGAAGTACTTCGAAGCGATGTTGGTTTGACGACCCAGGTCCAATTGGCCCCATGCGTCGTTAGCCAGACCGACCGTAGCTTGACGACCGAACAAACGGCCGTTTTGAGCCGAACGGCCGTCGTTAGCGGTGAAACCGCTTTCCAGCGTGAAGACTGCGCGCGTACCGCCACCCAGATCTTCCGTACCACGCAGGCCCCAACGCGAACCGGACTGGTTGCCCGAGTTCATGCCGAACTTGGAAGCCGAATCACCGTTGGCCTTAATTTTTTGGTAGCCGACGCCCAAGTCGACAATACCGTACAACGTGACCT
>Ga0265296_1005309_pt1 | contig 10661 bp, 9 predicted proteins | sample MunlanPumphouse1_FD_189073 | JGI IMG/M metagenome (GOLD analysis project Ga0265296, IMG submission 189073) | Groundwater microbial communities from a municipal landfill in Southern Ontario, Canada - Pumphouse #1 | ecosystem: Environmental > Aquatic > Deep subsurface > Groundwater | place: Canada...
GATCTCAAATCTCGAAGATTCCTCATGCAGATGAAAGAAATCGCTAACAAAATGATTGTCTGTAACATTCACAGATTCTTATTATTTCTCTCTGTTGAGGTTTTCTACAGAGCAGTTTTTTCCTCAATCTTCAGGAAAGCATCGGGCCCTTCCGAATCAATAATTTCCTGCAGGAGCCTTCCGGAATTTTCCTGTATCACAAGATCCGTATCGGTAAATTTCAGCCCAAGTGTTTTTGCAAGGATCACTCCCGCGGTGCTCTTTCCTGCGCCGGGCATGCCGATGAGAATGATGTTCTTCATGGATTTTTCTCCGGAATAGTTTTTTGTCTGTGATCAATTAACCCTGCGTCCGCCAGAATTAATCCGGTGGATAATTCCGCCTAACCGGGAATTGCTACCCGTTTTATCATAAAACTTCCATTCTGACCGGAAACCGTCAGAGAGAGACTGGCCTGATGCGAATCTTCACCTTCACCCCCCGCACCCGGGCATTCAAATACCCGGGCCTGAAAGTTTCTGGCAGACAAAACCCCGGAACCACTCCATGCCGACACTCCACGAACTCTTAAAGACCTACTGGGGCCACACCGCGTTCCTCCCAAGCCAGGAATCCATCATCCGCTCCATCACGACCGGCCACGACACGCTCGCCATCCTCGCAACCGGCGGGGGAAAATCCCTCTGTTACCAGCTCCCGACCCTGTACCGGGGCGGTCTCACGCTTGTCATCTCACCGCTCGTCGCGCTCATGAAAGACCAGGCCGATGACTGTAATGCCCGGGGCATTCCTGCTGCAGCCTGCACAGGTGGTCTCACAAACCGCGAGCAGGAGACCATCACTACCCGCATGCGGAACGGGAACCTCCGCCTCCTCTTTATCTCGCCCGAGAAATGCCTCCAGTCCAAGTTCCTCGAACTCCTGCAGCAGTGCGATGTTCGGCTCATTGCGATCGATGAAGCCCACTGCATCTCGGAATGGGGCCACGATTTCCGGCCTGAGTATCGCAGGCTCTCGCTTCTGAAAAAACAATTCCCGGAGGTTCCGGTCATCGCCCTCACTGCCACTGCCATCCCGCAGGTCAGGGCCGATATCCGGCAGCAGCTGGGGCTCTCAAATGCATGCGAGTTCACCGGCAGTTTCAACCGGCAGAACCTCAGTTACCGGATTGTCAGAAAGAAGAATCCCCAGATCATGCTGCTCGACTACGTGGCCCGGCACCGTAACGAGAGTGGGATCGTGTACTGCCTGAGCCGGAACAGCACAGAGGAATGCGCTGCCGCACTCCGGAAGAAAGGGTATGCGGCCAAAGCCTACCATGCCGGCCTCTCGCGGCCCGTGCGGGACGAGGTGCAGGACGCGTTCATCCGCGGCACGGCAAAGATCATCTGCGCAACAGTTGCCTTTGGGATGGGGATCGACAAGGCCGATACACGGTATGTCATTCACCATGATATCCCTAAGAGCATCGAGTCCTATTACCAGGAGACCGGCAGGGCGGGTCGCGATGGGAGACCGGCCGAGTGCCTCCTCTTCTACAGCCGGGCCGACATTGCGAAGATGCGGCGCCTGCTGCAGATCGGCGGCGGCGATGCAAAGCACCAGCGGATGGCGATCCGTAAGCTCGAAGAGATGGCGGCCTATTGTGAATCAGCCGAGTGCCGGAGAAAGTTCCTGCTCGCGTATTTCGGCGAGGAATACTCCCTTGGCAACTGCCACAACTGCGATGCCTGCGAACGCCCGACACCGGTGAAGCGAAAGCGGAAGATGATTGAAGCGACCTCTCCCAAATCCGGCAGGAGTGCTCTCGTCCCACGGGCGGTACGGGCACCCGAGCATACGGGACCGGCACAAGGGTTTCTGAACGGGATCACGGATACACCGGCCCGATCAGGCAAGCCGTCGATTACGGCGGTTTGATTCCAAAAATTGAATGTAATTGATATATATGGTTCTGCGATAACCGGGTGAATGTAGGCCGGGTCCCTTGAGCAGTTGCACACTCAGACGGACCTGTGCCTCATGACCGGAGTTCCTACCCTGCCCAAATGGACGGATAATACACGGGAGACTGCCTTGGATTCCGGTAATTCTGTTGACCATACGGTTCGTGATCGTTCGTGACCACAGAAGTCTCACGGAATGGCAGCACAAAAAACGTGTGGGATCACCCCCATACTCATAAAAAATTAATTCTTGCCAGACAACAGCGCCTGCAACTGGCTGATCAGGCTGGCAATGAGATCATCTTTTGACTGCTGCAGTGCCTGCGTTGTTGACTGGGCACCGGAAGACGCGGGCTGGGTCTGTCCACCCTGTGCGTTGCCCTGTCCGTCCAAAGGCGGTGTGGCATTGGTGAGGGTCTGGTTGCCCGGCCCGCTGTGCACCTGGGTGCTGTTGCCGTGCCTAACCGGAGCGGTCATATTCCCAAATGTCTGATTCCCGAACTCCGGGTGGGTCATGTTCCCGAATGCCAGGTCATCGAACTCAGGGCGCGTCGTGTTCCCAAAGTCCATGGACATCATGTTTCCACCGCCCATACCGCTGCCCGGCCCGCACGTGCGGGTCATGTTACCGAAGTCACCGGTGGGGGGTTCTTTCAGGGTCGTGTTTCCGGCACCCATTCCATTCCCCGGTCCGCCACGGACCGAGGAATCTCCCGAGCCACCTGATGGCGGAGCGCCACCCCGACTGTTCCCGGAACCGCCCGGACCCATGCTGTTTCCCGATCCGCCGGATGGCGGCTGGGCCATTATACCGGTATCGCTGCCGGAACTTCCGAAACCGGACATCCCGCCCGGGCCGGACTCCTGTGCAAGTGCAACCGGTACAAGTAAAACGGCCACACACCACAGGGCTGCAAGAATCGCGAGTGGACTCTTTAAGATCTTCATCGTTTTTACTCCTTGGTGCAACTGATACAAAGTCAGTTGTCTCGCAGATACCCTGTCAATCGCGGGTTATATATTGGACGCATTACTCCCGGGAAATATATCTATCAGGAATCAGGATCATTGAACCCGCGGGTTATACCAATGCATCTGCCTGTTTTGGGTAGGCCGGGTAATCAGGGGCTTCCCTGGGCTGACATTTGTAGAATATATAAGTAAGTTGATAATCTTTGAAAGGGCGATATATGACTATGAGTGATGACCCCATTGAAAAAACCCGATCGCCACATCTCCGGATCCTCCTGGATATACTCCTCATTGCCATCCTTGCGGTGATTGTGTATATTGCGGCATATTTCCTGAACATGACCGGCGCGCTTCTCAGTCTCCTTGAGACCTCCGGGGCCCAGCATGCCAGCGCGGTCATCTTCGTTGCAATCTTCCTTGTTCTCGGTCTTGTCTACTTTGTTATCCGGAGATGGCATGAGTTGACACAGATGTCCGAAGAGGTTGAGGCTGCCCAGAACCTGATGGAACGCACGAATGCCAAGCTGACGCTCATCAACAATATCACCCGCTACGATATGCTCAACGAGCTGACCCAGCTCCACAAGGATCTCGAACATGCTGGTAAGAGTGAGGATGTCGTCATGGTCGAGGAAGCCATCTCCCGGATCCGGCGCCAGATCAAGTTCACCAAGGAGTACCAGGACATCGGTGCCACATCCCCTGCGTGGCAGAATGCAGCGGATGCCATCATGCGGGCCAAGGTCGGGATCGATCTCGGTAATGTCAACTTTGAGATGGATATCCATGATGTGGAGATCTATGCGGACCCGTTACTGGAGAAGGTCTTCTACTACCTGATCAGCAACTCGCTGAAATACGGCGGGAGCAATCTTTCAACGATCCGGATTTACCAGAGGAAAGAGGAAGACCGGCTCGTCATCCTCTGCGAGGACAATGGTGTCGGGATTGCCAAGGAACTGAAAGGCGGCCTCTTCCCCAAGGAATGGGGCAGCCGCAAACATGCGGGATACGGCCTCTTTTTGATCCGGGAGATCCTGGCGGTCACCGGTATCACCATCTGGGAGGCGGGCAATCCCGGCGAAGGAGCAAAGTTCGAGATCTCCGTGCCGAAAGGCGTGTTCAGGAATACCTGAAGCCGCAAAATAAAAATCTTTTTTTATAAAATTCACAACAGGAACTGGTGTGGGGAGCCGGATAATCGGATCCGGTTACTCAAGCCTGCCATTGATCGTGATCGTCCTCTCTTCAACCGGGATCCTCACCCCGGCCTGTGCCAGTGCCTTCTCCACTACGTACCGCACGCCCCCGCAGCAGGGCACCTCCATGTGGAGGAGCATGATCGATTTGATCGTGTGCTCTTTGAAGATCGCTGCGAGTTTTTCGATGTACCCGTCAATGTCAGCATCGAGTTTCGGGCAGAAGATGATCAGGATCCGGCCCTTCAGGAACTCCTCATGGAACCCGGGGTACGCGAACGGGACGCAGTCCGCTGAGACGAGAAGGTCTGCATTGTCGAAGTACGGGGCGGACGGGTTCAGGAGCGCCAGCTGGACCGGCCATTGCCGGAGCTCGGAAGGACCGGTACCCGAAGGCTGGCGGGGGCCGGTGTGAGGCTCTGCATGGGAGATACTGCGGGCCGCTGAACCGGGGCAGCCGGCAAACGGGTTGGGCTCGTGGGGGCCGGCATGGCAGACCTTGAGAGGGGCCGTCCGGGCGGTTCGCGTACCAAACGGGACCGGCTCAGGGGCCTTTGGTCCGGCATGATCCGGGATCCCGATGTTGTTCTCGATCAGGTACTCGATCGCTTCATTGTAGTATTCAGTCTGGCCGTGACCCGCGAGGTGTTCGAGATGGGCTTTGATCACCGGTGCTCCCTGCTTTGCGATCGTCTCCATAACTGTCCTCTCATCGTACGGCACGGCTTCCCGTTCGATCACGGTGATCGCACCCTCGGGACAGGTACCGATGCAGGCCCCGAGACCGTCACAGGAGAGGTCGCTCACGAGCCGGGCCTTCCCGTCAATCAGCTGGAGCGCTCCCTCCGGGCAGTCCGGGATGCACTGGCCGCACCCGGTGCATTTCAGTTCATCGATGCTGATGATCTTCCGCTTCATGGCAAGTCCCTTGCGTTGGATATTATCTGAGCAGGGGATTAAGATTGCGAAGGGGGCAACTGCGGCCCGGGGTGATCCCGATTAAAACAGATCCTAAAATGGCTGGACACAAGGATTACAAGACACCGTTTGAATAGAGACAGATTATCAAAATCCCGCCGAGGATATCTAATCCGGTAAACATTTGTATCGATGTGCTATCTCTGAACGGTTGAAAATATTGTGAAAATGCTTCGCATAATCGTGCAATTGATACTTGGTGTTGTGCAGGTGTTTGTGCTTCAGTTACCATCATCCACTCACTAATGAATATGGCTGCAAATAATGATCCGACCCCAAAAAAGAAAAATGAAACCGGGATCATTAGACCCCAGAAAAATAGTGTTGGATCTGAGGTAGTTAGCACATACGGAAGAATGAATTTCAGAATAATTAACCCAATTTCAAATAAGAAGATGCCCACAATATTCAACAAAAACGTGTTGATGGGGTGTCCATGACCGATTCTTCGTACGTAAATAATAATTATTACTGCTATGGTTCCTAATAGACAAATTGAAAGAACGTATTCGATTCCGGTACTACCAACTAAGCCAACAATTAGGAGAACGTTAATCGCTGAAAAAACCCATAACTCGAAAGAGTTTGTATTGAAATACCGCTCTTGTATGTTTTGGAATGGTTGCGTATTCACGATTCGGTATCCTTTAGATATCAATGACAACATCAAAAAAATTGATACAAATAACGGTATTATGGATACACTTCTTACGATTGGATTGGACGATATGACAAAATATTGAAACAGTCCGAGAAAAATTCCAATAACAGCGTACAATTCACTGTTCTTTTTTACAAAATCAACGATAGTAAAAAATTCAGGTCTTATATTATGAATTGATTGAGTACATCCACCACAGGTTTCCAAATTGTCAAAAGTTTCATAATCACAATTTGGACAAATTTTCATTAAGGATCTATAAAATTACTGAGGTATAAAGAGTTATTTGTTTTATTTTCAAAAGAGTTCTCGGAGATTTTCATCGAGGTAGATGATCCGTTCGGTTTCCACATCTGACTTAGCATCCGTGATGATGGATACAAGATCGATCTATTCATCGCGGACGAGACATTTTAGTGCATCGGGCGACAATGCCTTAAAAATTTCAACCAGCCTCCTCTCTCATCACCACCCCCGCCAGCCTCCTCGCTTCCTCTGCCCTCTTCCCCACAGACGAATCCTCCCGGGAGAAGACCGGATCGATCTGGTCCCGGATACTGTACCGCGGCGAACCGTCATCGCCCATCGACAGCCATACGGACAACCGGTACAGGCAGATCTCCCGGGCTTTTGTTTCCCGGACCGCGTGGGCGATGCGCCGGGTGATCGGGTTGTTCATCACCATGACCGTATCTTCGCAGACTTTCGAGAGGAGCTGGATCGTCTCCTTCATCCACGGGGACGTAACTGCTTTCTGGCTGATCGCGGCGATATAATCGATGTTGAGTGACTCCATTCCCCGGTGCGTCCCAAGAGACCCGATCACCTGGATCTCGACAAGCAGATTCTCCTCACCTTCCAGAAGCCCCCGCCGGGCTTCTTCTTCCGTCTGCTCTCTGATCGCGAGCGGGTAGTTGGTCTTTGGAAGGATCTCGAACATCTCTTCGGACACCAGTTTCCCTTCCTCATCAATCCCGCCCGCATCTCCGCTCATCAGCCGCTCGATCTTCCTCCGGACCTGCCGGGCCCGTTCGGCAATCCCGGCATCGACCCGTCCGAACTCCGGATCGATCAGGTCGCTGACCCGGCTCACACGCGTCCCTTCATCCGCAATGCACGAGGTTACGACAAACCGGTACAACATCCGGTCTCTTCCCCGGTCCCGATCAGCAAGTTCGAGCAGCCGGAGCCGGGCGCGATCGTTCATCGCCATCACGTTCCGGCAGAGTCCGGCCAGCCTCTCATTGATATCTTTGATTCCTTCCGGAGACCCGCCGGCCCCGGTCGGTGCGCGATATTCGATGCAGATCCCAGCATCTCCCGAGACCATTACGAACTTCGCGTGGATCTCGACCCCGCCGATCACGGCCTCCTGCCCATCCAGTATTTTTCTCTCAACGTCATCGTCCGTCAACCCGTCGATCCCGTTCATACCAGATTCCACCTCTTTCAGATTCCTGATGTTCTTTTAAATTCAACAATCCTTCCATGCCCCGAATGGCCGGTCGCGTCCGGTATCCCGGGCTCCGGGCCCTGCGCCGGCACAACTCTGATCGGGCGGGGGTTCCCCTGGATTACCGCCGGATCCGAGGTCTCCGCCCGGGTCATTCCCGGGCCGCAGCCTGTATTTCCGGAAAACCGCTGCTGTAACTCTGCTAAATCCTGTCTTTTCCGGGCGCGATATGGGCACATTTCCGTCAATATGGGGCTGAAATGAACGTTTCCCAAAACTACCATGTCGTTTTTTCCGGCTACTATGCTGGTCGGACCCCAAAAACAGGGAATCGGGGGCCAAATTGGACTCTGTTTGCCTCATCTCATGGAGCCTCCCCGGACTTCCCTGGTTCAGGCACGGGATCCGGTTCCTTAACGGAAGGGCCATTGTCCGGTGATCCTTCTTGGCCGGCAGCACCCGTATTCCCGGTCGGAGCATCCGGCCCAATTGGGGGAACCTGTGTACCGGCCATTGCCATTTTTTTGGTTGTCGGATTTGGGTTCATGAACGGATTGGTCCGTCCGATCGGTCCGTTCTCTTCCGTCACCGTATTTTTCCCGGCATTTTTTTTCCTGGGCCTGCGGAGGATGGGACTTTTGGGATCAAAAGGACCGGAACCCGGCGGGCCGGCAACTGCCGGTACTGCCGGCACGGTACCACCGGGCGCAGGAACGGCCGGACCGGGTGGGAGCATATTCCCACCGGGAATTGCCGGCAGTGCGATGACCGGCTTCCCGTTCACGAACGGAAACCCGTAACAATCGATCTCAACGAGCCCGGCCTCAGTCACCCGGAAGAACCGCAAGGTACCGTACCGCGAGTAGAGCCAGAGCTCGCGGGAGACCGGCCCTCCAAAAGCGATGGTGCAAAGCCCGACCACGGCATCGGAATATTCCCAGGAGATCTCCGCTATGGACGCGCGAACCCGCGTCATCATCATGAGCCGTACCTGGGCAAGGATACCATTGCCCGCGATCGTAAAATCACAGACATAATCCGGCAACGGCTGGTACAGCATTACGTGCCCCCGTATCATCGCGATCGGGATCGCGATATCAAATCCTTTGAAGGGTGGCGGTCCCCGCTTCATGCCGGCCCTCCGCTAGGAGGGATAGTGACTTCGTTCCGGTATTGCCCCGGCGTACTGAAAACCAGCAATGGTGTAATCCTAAGTACCATTGTGAAGAGAAAGATAGTGTTCGTTATATATTTGCAAGACGGCTGCGGTTCAATAGTATACCCGCACGGTTATCCATACAACAAAAAAGAAAAATTCCTTAAAAATTTACTTCCCGCTCGTCACGGTCTTGGATCCGCGAAGGATCCCAATCGTCCCGGTCCGGACGAACTCCTTGATGCCGTACTGCCGGAGCAGTTTCTCCATTGCATCGATCTTGTCTGTGTCACCGATGACCTGCAGGATCAGGGTCTTTGCCCCGACATCTACAATTGAGGCCCGGAAGATGGACGCGATCTGCATGATCTCGGCCCGCGAGGTTCCGAGTTCGGCCGTCACCTTGATGAGGGCGAGTTCCCGCTCCACCCGCTCGCTGTCGGTCAGGTCCGAGACCTTGATCACATCGATGAGCTTGTTCAGCTGCTTCATCACCTGCTCGATCTTCTCATCGTCGCCGATGACCACAATGGTGATCCGGCTCATGTCCGGTTCTTCGCAGGGACCGACCGCGAGGCTCTCGATGTTGAACCCGCGCCGGGAGAAGAGCCCGGTGACCCTTGATAAGACACCGGCCTTGTTCTCAACCAGGATGGATAGCGTGTGCGGCTTCATGATGGGGGATGCCCTCCGATCATCTCATTGATCGCAGCACCGGCCGGGACCATGGGGAAGACGTTCTCCTCCCGTTCTATCCGGAAGTCCATCACGAACGGGCCGTCGCAATCAAGGGATGCCTGCAATGCCGGAAGCACATCGTCCGGAGACTCGACTCGCATACCTTCAATACCATAGGCATTCGCAATCTTCACGAAGTCAACCGGCGGGAGCTCGGTGAACGAGTACCGGCGGTCGTAGAAGAGTTCCTGCCACTGCCGGACCATGCCGAGATACATGTTGTTCAGGATCACGACCTTCACCGGGATCTTGTCGGACGCAAGCGTGCCAAACTCCTGGATGTTCATCTGGATACTGCCGTCACCGGCGATATCGAAGACCGGGACATCCGGGCGGGCGAAGTGCGCTCCCATTGCTGCGGGAAGCCCATAGCCCATCGTGCCAAGACCTCCTGAAGTGATCCAGGTCCGCGGGTTGTGGAAGCAGAAATGCTGCGCAGTCCACATCTGGTTCTGGCCAACCTCCGAGACGATCACGGCCTTGTCCTTCACCAGCTCGCTCAAGGTCCGGATAATGAACTGCGGGTGCAGCGCACCGTTCACCGGGCACTTGAGCGGGTGGAACTGTTTCCAATGCTTGATCTTCTTTAACCAGATCTCGTGGGCATCCCGTTTCTTCATGAGTGCCAGCATGTCCTGCAGCACTGCTTTGACATCGCCGACAATCGGCACATCGACATGCTTGTTCTTGCCGATCTCGGCCGGATCGATATCGATATGGATGATCTTCGCATGGGGAGCAAAGGTCTCGAGCTTGCCGGTTACGCGGTCATCGAACCGTGCGCCGATTGCGATGATGAGATCGCATTCCGTGACCGCAAAATTTGCATATTCGGTCCCGTGCATGCCGAGCATCCCGAGGTTGAGCGGGTGGTGGCAGGGAATGCACCCGATCCCCATCAGCGTGGTCGTGACCGGGATCGATGCGAGCGTGGCAAATTCCACCAGTTCGGGCGAGGCATTCGATGAGATGATTCCTCCGCCAGCGTAAATGAGCGGACGCTCGGCTTGACCGAGCAGTTCAAGCGCTTTTTCCATCTGGCGCTTATGACCCTTGTAGGTGGGATTGTAGCCACGGAGCGTGACCTTCTCCGGCAGCTTCACGTCCGCGGACATGCCGGTGCTCACATCCTTGGGAATATCGATCAGCACCGGTCCGGGCCTGCCGGTCCCGGCAATATAGAAGGCTTCCTGGACCACCCTGCTGACATCGCCGGCACTCTTCACGAGATAGTTGTGCTTCGTGATCGGCATCGTGATGCCCGTGATGTCCGATTCCTGAAAGGCGTCGTTGCCCAGCAGGTTTGTCGGGACCTGGCCGGTCAGCGCAACGATCGGGACCGAGTCCATGTAGGCCGTGGCAATGCCGGTAACGAGGTTACAGGCACCGGGCCCTGACGTGGCGAGGCATACACCTACACGACCGCTCGCTCGCGCATAGCCATCGGCGGCGTGCGCAGCAGCCTGTTCGTGCCGTACGAGAATGTGCCGCAATGACGAGTCATAGAGTTCATCATAGATCGGCAGCACCACTCCGCCCGGGTACCCGAAGATGATCT